>ERZ1699239.324-NODE-324-length-13044-cov-3.075482_pt1 | contig 13044 bp, 13 predicted proteins | sample MGYA00581536_ERZ1699239 | MGnify/ENA primary metagenome ERZ1699239 (study PRJEB42319, sample SAMD00040333) | human oral metagenome | material: saliva | host: Homo sapiens | study: EMG produced TPA metagenomics assembly of PRJDB4115 data set (Metgenomic analysis of...
TGCGGTTTGTTGATTTAAATCCGGTGTTGGCGATGCTGTTTTCAATGTGTGTGGGGGCGGGTTTCTGCCTGCTGGCTTATTGGCGTGTGTGGCAATTGCCGGTGGTGGGTAAGCAGCGTTCCCTTACTGAGCGTATCGGGGTGCTGCGGCGTCGCTAAAACCCGCCAGAACCTGCGTTAAAACCCGCCTAAAACAGCCTGCTTTTTAAAATCGTTATTAACCCCTTCAAACCACCCCTGAAGTGGGATAATAGGGGCATAGAAACGCGTGGTGGGCAGTATCAACAGGGCGCAACACGAGTCGCTACGTACGACCTGCACGTCGCTACCGACCTGCACGTCGCTACTTGACGCTCGCGGTGAGGCAGCCGGGCACACTTGCGTCGTGATCAGATCACTTGACGATGACGACTCGCAGGAAGCGGGGGCCGTGCACGCCGTTGACGCGGACCAGCTCGATGTCGGAGGTCGCCGAACCGCCGGCGAGCCAGGTCATCGGACGGGTCGGGTTCTTGCCGAGAATATCGACGGCCTGGGGCACCGTGGGAACGATGTCGGAGGCACGCAGGACGACAACGTGCGTGTCAGGCACCAGCGTGATCGCGCGGCGACCCTGGTCGGGCTCGCCGTCGAGGACGATGGTGCCGGAGATAGAGATCGCGACGCGGCAACGCGTGACGACGGCGTCGATCTCGTCCAGCTCCAGCGTCGGGATCGCCTGCTCGCGAGAATCCTCGCGGACCGTGCGGCCGTCGCGGGCGGCGGCCTCCTTGAAGGCGTCGTCCAGGCCGGTGGGGACCACGATGGAGGTGGCCTTCTGGTCGGCCAGGAAGGTCGAGATCGCGTCGGCGACCTCGGACTCCTTGGAGACCACGACGACCTTGGCCGAGTAGTCCTCGAGCTTCTCGATCATTTCGTCAATGACGGCCTGCGAACCGGGCGCGTGCTCGGTGGAGCGGATGTAGTCGCGGGGGATCGGGCGCACCGGACGGCCCTGCTGGGAACGAGAGATGGCGTCGCGTGCTCGCGCGAGGATCGCGGTCTTTGCGTCCATGGTGGTGCTCATGTCACGCCTCCTTCGGGGTCGTGTTGGTGGTCATGCCGTGCTCGGAAGCGAGCGGGATGCCCTTCGCGGGGGCGTCGGTGCGCGGCGCGTTGGCGTCGGAGTCCTTGTGGGTGCGCTTCCACCACTCGCGGAAGGTTTCCTTCGGGGCAACCGGCAGGTCGCGTGCGCGCGTCCATAGCGAGGCCGGGAACGGCAACGCGCCGATGGAGCCCTTCTTGGCGAACAGGCGGGTCGCCTTGGTCGGCACGTTCGCGGCCTTCCAGAGCTTTGCGTTCGACATGACCGGGGTGGTCACGCCCATCGCGAGGTCCCACACGTCCGGCACGAGGTTGCGCTTGACGTCGACCGTGCGCGCGCGCATGTGAATGAGGATCGTCGGGATGTCGATCTTGACGGGGCAGACCTCGCCGCACGCGCCACACAGGGAGGACGCGAAGGGCAGGGTGTGCACCGGATCGTGCTCGTCGAGGCCCTGGGTGAGCTGCGGGGTCAGGATCGCGCCGATGGGGCCCGGGTAGACGGAGCCGTAGGCGTGACCGGAGGTGTGCTGGTAGACCGGGCAGATGTTCATGCACGAGCCGCAGCGGATGCAGGCGAGGGCCTGGCGGCCGATCGGGTCGGCGAGGACCTTGGTGCGGCCGTTGTCCATGAGGATCAGGTGGAATTCCTGGGGGCCGTCGCCGGGGGTGACGCCCGTCCACATGGAGGTGTAGGGGTTCATGCGCTCGCCGGTCGCGGAGCGGGGGAGCAGCTGGGAGAAGATCTCCACGTCCTGGAAGCGGGGGACCAGCTTCTCGATGCCCATCAGGGTGATGAGCGTGTCGGGCAGGGTCAGGCACATGCGGCCGTTGCCCTCGGACTCGAAGATGGAGACGGTGCCGGTTTCCGCGATGCCCATGTTAGTGCCGGAGACGGCGACCTTGGCGTGCAGGAACTTCTTACGCAGGTGGGCGCGGGCGGCGGCCGTCAGCTCGGTCGGGTCGTCGGAGAGGTCGCGAGGCGCGTCCTCCATGCGATCCAGGAAGATGCCGCGGACCTCGGAGCGGTTGCGGTGGATCGCGGGGACCACGATGTGGCTGGGCATGTCGTCGGCCAGCTGGACGATCATCTCGGCGAGGTCGGTCTCGCGAGCGTTGATGCCCTGTTCCTTCAGGTACTCGTTGAGGTTGGTCTCCTGGGTGGCCATGGACTTGACCTTGACGACCTCGTCAACGCCCTTGGACTTGATGATGTCCGCGATGATGCGGTTGGCCTCGTGCTTGTCGCGCGCCCAGTGGACGATGCCGCCGCGGGCGGTCACGTTGCGCTCGAACTCTTCGAGGAGCTCGGGCATGCGGGACTCGACCTCGAACTTGACGGCCTCGGCGGCGTTACGCAGATCCTCCCAGTCCGGCATTTCCGCGACGCGCTGTCCGCGCTTGGTGCGGATGGTGCGGGTGGCGTGGCCCAGGTTGCGGCGCATCTGGGTGTTGGCCAGCGTCTTGTGGGCGCCTTCCGGGAAGGTGGGACCCCAGCGGAGGGTGTCCTCGGGGATGGAGACGGTGGTGCGCCAGCCGCCGGTGTGTGCCTGGGCGTTTGCGTCGTCAGAGACCACGCCGGGCATGCCGATGAACGTTTCAGACATATCAGATCACCTGTGCGCTTTCGGGTGCGAAGGAGATGTTGCCCTCGAAGGGCTGATCCTTGGTGGATGCCAGGATCTCGGCGAGGTGCATCGGGCGGATGCCCGAGTTGAGGCGGGAGAGGCCGCCGCCGACGTGCATGAGGCAGGAGTAGTCGCCCATCACGAGGACCTCGGCGCGCGTGGACATCACGTTGGTGACCTTATCCGCGAGCATCGAGGTGGAGGTCTCGGAGTTCTTCATGGCGAAGGTGCCGCCGAAACCGCAGCAGACCTCGGCGTCGGGCAGGTCGACGAGGGTCAGGCCCTCGACGGCGCGCAGGAGGCGGTAGGGGCGGTCGCCGACCTTGGCGATACGCAGCGAGTGGCAGGTCGGGTGGTAGGTGACCGTGTGGGGGAAGTAGGCGCCCACGTCCTCGAGGCCCAGAACGTCGGTGATGAGCTCGGTGAGGTCGTAGGTGTGCTCAGCGATGCGCTGGGACTGCTTTGCGAGATGCTCGTCGCCCACGTGCTCGGCGACGACCTTCTGCTCGTGGCGCGCTGCACCGGTGCAGGAGCCGGAGGGGACGACGATGGCGTCCCACTGGCCGTCGAGCACGGGCTCGAAGGTCTTGACGTGGTTGCGGGTAATCTTCGCAGCGTCTTCGAAGTAGCCGGTGTTTGCGTGCATCTGGCCGCAGCAGACCTGGTCTTCGGGGAAGACAACCTCGTGGCCGAGGCGTTCAAGCAGGGTCACTGTGGCCTGGGCAGCCTGGGGGAACATGACGTCTGCCAGGCAGGTGGAAAAGAGAGCGATGCGCACTGGGAGATCCTTCCTCGTGGGTGCTGTCCAACTCAGGTTATGACTGGGTCCGAGGTCCCAGCGGCCGTTTGTGTCCAGACGATGTGGATGAGGTCGATTTTCCCGCTATTTCGCGCGGAAAAATCTCTGCTGCTAATCAATGAAAATTGGCCTCTCATTTGGCGTTTTAGGACCTTCGGGGCGCGACTTAGCTCAGGGTGAGTTTTCGTTTTTCAGTTTTGCGATGATTCTGTGTGTGCAAGAGGTCGCCCCGGCCTCGAAAATGGACGAGGCCGGGGCGCAGTCGAGAGGGCAACGTACAGGGGGCGTAGCTGTACGGCAGACACGCTGAGATAAGCAGTGCGCTCAGCAGGAATGGTGCAACAAGCCTGATGGGACGTTTCATGAGTCACCTCGAAGTGTCGGTCGCGGATATGCAACGCGGGGTCTGTGGAGGTGCGGCTCTCAGCTGCCGCGGTGACCGAGGGCGGTGATGACCATCAAATGGCAGTCCTGTGACACTGCGAGGCCCTGGATGATCATCGGATCAATTGTTGGTGGCACTCCGGGTGACGATAAAGGAACCCGGAGGGAGTCGTTCGCGTGCTGAAGATCGATATTGGTGAAGCTGCAGTCCTGAGGAACATACTTGTACAGGTCCGGGTAGATGCCGGGCAGCAGGGTTTTGTAGTTGTTGGGCTTCTCAAGGAGCATTGTGATTGCATCATCGGAAATGTTCGCGACACCGGTCATCCAAAATTCGGGTTCGATGTCGGGCATGAAAGGGACTTGGCGCGAGTATGCAAGGGTGAGGTGCCCATTCGTGGCCGCTAGCGCTGGCCACCGGTTGTTCAGATCGTCAGTCTGCTCTTGGATCTCCGGTGTTTTCTTATAGGTGTAGGGAAATTCAAGGAATCGAGAGTCTATCTGCGATGCGCGAGGTCCTGTGTCTCGTCCGGAAGAACGCCCGGAGGCACCTCGGGAGGAGGGCAAGCACGCCGAGCACAGCATGGTGACGGCGACGAGGGCAATGATGCCTCGTCCGAGAGCTGTCGTCCGCAGCCGAGGAACTCGCAAGGAATACCTGTTGCTCACTGTCGTCTCCTTCCGGTGCTTGTCTTGGGAGCCTACAAGCGGGAGGTCCCGGGAAGCAACTTGCTTCCCGGGACCTCGCCAGCGCTTGCAGCAACGATCAGTGCGGCATGTAGGCGCCGAGCCAGCCCTGGGATGCGATGAACACCAGGGTGCACAGCACGAGGAGCAGGCCGATCGAATAGGGGGCAGCCTTCTTGAGGATCTCCGCGTCGGAGCCCTTCGAATCGACCGCGGTCGCGGCGATCGCGAGGTTCTGCGGGGACACGATCTTGCCGATGCCACCGCCGATTGTGTTGGCGGCCAGCAGGATGGACGGGTCGAGGCCCGCGCCGGCTGCGGCGGTCGACTGCAGGTTCGCGAAGAGCGCGCCCGCCGAGGTCGCGGAGCCTGCAACGGCCGTGCCGATCCAGCCCAGGATGGGGGAGAGGAAGGCGAAGGCCGCGCCCGTCGTCGCCAGGGCGGCGCCGATCGAGGTGGTCTGGCCGGAGAAGTTCATGACGAAGGCGAGGGCCATGACGGAGGCGATCGTCAGGATGGCCATGCGCAGCGAGTAGATGGTACGCGGCAGGACCGCGAACATCTCACCGACGGAGCTCTGGAAGCGACCGCCCGAGGAGTTCGTGCCGTACACGATGGCGACGATGATGCCGGTGACGAAGATCCAGGTGCCGGGGTTGGACAGGATCTGCAGCGAGTAGATCGCGGCGGTCGAGGGCGATCCGTCGCCGGTCAGCAGGCTGCCGTAGATGCCGGGCCACGGGATCTTCACGTCGGTCGAGGAGAAGAAAGCTGCGACGGGCTTGGCCAGCTTCGTGATCGCGATGATGACGACGACGAGGACATAGGGCAGCAGGGCCAGTCCGATACGCGAGCCGGTGGGCTTGTCGGCCTCGTCGGCCTCAGTCGCGCACTCCGCGGGGGTCGTCGGGCCCCAGACCAGCAGGAAGACGTAGCAGGCGGCGAAGCCGAGCAGGGAGGCGACGACGGCGGTCAGCTCGTAGGAGACCGAGGGGGTGAAGAAGTGGCCGATGCCTGCTGCGGCGCCCGCAACGAGGGCCAGGGGCCACAGCTGGCGCACGCCACGGCTACCGTCGAGGATGAACAGCATCAGGACCGGGATGAACAGACAGAAGATCCAGGTCAGGTGGCCCATGTCGCCGGCGACGACGACGGGGTCTGCGCCACCGAGCTTGCCAGCGGTGGTCGTGGGGATCGCCATGGCACCAAAGCCCACGTTGATGGCGTTACCGACGACGGTGACGACGGCGGCCTTGATCTTCGGGACGCCGAGTGTTACCAGCATGGCGCAGGTGATGGCCACGGGAGCGCCGAAGCCCGCCAGGCCCTCGAGCAGGCCGCAGAAGCACCAGGCGACGATGAGGGCCTGGGCGCGCTGGTCGCCTCGGCCGATCGTATTAAAGACGGCCTTCAGGTCGGAGCTGCGTCCGGACTTCTCGGTGAGGTTGTAGAGCCACACGGCCGCGATGATGATGTAGATGATCGGCATGAAGCCCATTGCGGCACCCTGCGTGCCGGACAGGAGCGCCATACCGACGGGCATCTTGAAGGCGAAGACCGCGATGCCCAGGGACAGTACGAGGGAGATGATCGAACACCAGTGGGTGGCGACCTTGAAGACGCCCATGAGGACGAAGAAGACGACGAGCGGAAGGAGCCCGACGACGGCTGTCAGGAAGACGTTACCCGCGACTGCCGTCGTCGACGGGGTAAAGGATTGGGCTAACAAGAGAGAAGTCATGGCTGCTCCGCGCGTCAGTGTGTGGGACATTGGACCCAATTATCATGACATATGAACGCAGAGGCGTACGCATATTTGAGCGTTTTTCTTTGTCAGTGTCGGGTGGGGGAGCGCGCCGCATCTCACGTCCAGTATGCGCAGCGTCTACTCGCGGGCGGAGCCTCGTCGATAGACTACGAATTGTGAAGACTACATCCGCTGTTCCCGTCCCCTCCGGCTCGCGCATGCCGATTCGTAAGTATCGGCCGTTCCTCGATACGAATCCCGTGGACCTGCCGGATCGCCAGTGGCCCTCCAAGCGCATCACGAAGGCGCCGCGCTGGATGTCCACCGACCTGCGCGATGGCAACCAGGCCCTCATCGAGCCGATGGACCCGGCGCGCAAGCGCCGCATGTTCGACCTGCTCATTAAGCTGGGCTATAAGGAGATCGAAATCGGTTTCCCCGCTGCCTCGCAGACCGACTATGACTTCGTGCGCTCCCTGATCGAGGACGATGCGGTGCCCGAGGACGTGACGATCTCTGTGCTCACCCAGTCGCGTCCTGAGCTGATCGAGCGCACGGTCGAGGCCATGGTGGGCTTCCCGCGCGCGACGGTGCATCTCTACAACGCGACGGCTCCCGTGTTCCGCGAGGTCGTGTTCCATGCGGATAAGGCGCAGACGATCGAGCTCGCTCAGTCCGGTGCGCGTGAGATTATTGCGCAGGCTGAGAAGCGCCTGGGCGATGAGACGATCTTCGGATTCGAGTACTCGCCCGAGATCTTCGTGGACACCGAGCTCGATTTCGCCCTCGAGGCGTGCGAGTCCGTCATGGACGTGTGGGAGCCGGGCGAGGGGCGCGAGATTGTCCTGAACCTGCCCTCCACGGTCGAGCGTTCCACCCCGAACGTCTTCGCGGATCAGATCGAGTGGATGAGCCGCAACCTGAGCCGCCGCGAGTACGTGGCGCTGTCCGTGCACCCCCACAACGACCGCGGCACCGGCGTGGCGACGGCCGAGCTGGCGCTCCTGGCCGGCGCGGACCGTATCGAGGGCTGCCTGCTCGGTCAGGGCGAGCGCACCGGCAACGTCGACCTGGTGACGCTGGGCCTGAACCTGTTCAGCCAGGGCATCGATCCGGGCATCGACTTCTCGGACGTGGACGCGATTCGCCGCACGGTCGAGTACTGCACGCAGATGGAGACCTCGCCGCGCGCCCCCTACGTCGGCGACCTCGTGTACACGAGCTTCTCCGGCTCGCACCAGGACGCGATCAAGAAGGGTTTCGCGGCCCGCAAGGCCAAGGTGGACGCGGCCGGCGGCGACGAGGAAGCGGTCGTGTGGGAGCTGCCCTACCTGCCGATCGACCCGCACGACGTGGGCCGCTCGTACGAGGCCGTGGTGCGCGTGAACTCGCAGTCCGGCAAGGGTGGCGTCGCCTACCTCATGTCGACGGCGCACGCCCTGGAGCTGCCGCGCCGCCTGCAGGTGGAGTTCTCCCGCATCGTTCAGCGCCACACCGACACGTACGGCGGCGAGATCAATGCGGCCACGCTATGGCAGATCTTCGCGGACGAGTACCTGCCCACGAGCGCCGCTCCCGGCCTGGAGCCGTGGGGCCGCTTCGAGATGCGCTCCTCGCAGGTTTCGTCGATCGACGACGAGCACGTTGAGCTCAACGCGACGCTCATCGACGCCGGTGAGGCCGTGAAGGTCCAGGCCACGGGTACGGGCCCGATCGATGCTTTCGTCTCGGCGCTGCACGAGTTCGACCTGGATGTTCGTATCCTCGACTACTCCGAGCATGCGATGAGTCAGGGTCGCGACGCCCGCGCCGCCGCCTACGTCGAGGCCGCAGTCGACGGTCAGATCGTGTGGGGCGTCGGCATCGACTCCTCGATCACCCGCGCCTCCTACAAGGCGGTCATCTCGGCTGTCAACCGCGCCCTGCGCTAACTGATCGCAGATAAACGACACGAACCCCGGCCTCGTTGACGGAGAAACGAGGCCGGGGTTCGACGTTTGTTCAGGCGCGCGCGGGTGCCTGGGGGGAGGAGGCGAACAGCTCGAGGCTGTGGCGCACCTGTCCGTCGAGGACTCGGGCGATCCTGTCGGTCAGGATGGCGGGATCGGCGCTCATGTCGGTGGCGAGCCACTGAGACACATGGCCGAGCACGCTGAGCGTGAAGTGTTCGGTGACGAACTCGTGATCGTCTGCGGTGACAGTGAGGCCGTCGCTGTAGTGGTCGACGATGGGTTCCATGACGGCGCGCAGCTGCTTGTAGAGGAAGATTTGTAGATCCTCCATGGACAGCGAGGCAATGACGGAGCGCGTCTCTTCGGGGTGGTTGCGCATCCATGTGAACATGGCGAGCAGGCCGTCGGCCCAGTCCTCGTGGGTGGCGTGGGCGATGATCTGGTCGGCGACCTCGCGCTTGAACACCCAGACGGTCAGGTCGCGGATGTCGGCGAAATGATAGTAAAACGCCTGGCGGGTCACGCCAGCGGTGCGCGTGAGTCCAGAGACCGTCACCTTCGATAGTGGGACGGTCTGAAGTGCGTTGCGCAGCGCCTGCGCGAGCATCGTTTTCGCATCGGTGTGGGGCATGGGTGGTCCTCGTCGACATGAAAAGAGAGGTTACGAGCAAACTGTACAGGCTGAATCGCGGATCCGCGAAATTTCAGTGCAATGTTCGGCTGACCAATTGTATAGCTCAGATTGGCTTGTATGCATCCGGAAAGCGCGGGGCGAGCTGGGGGAGTGTATGGTTCAGCCCCGGCCTCGTCGATGAATGAACGAGGTCGGGGCTGAGAAGGTTGTCTGTCTGTCCTTGCGCGGTTGGTGGGAGTAATCGCGCTACTTGGCCAGGCGAGCCAGGGCGGGGGTGGTCTGGTCGGTCATGAGCACTCGCATGCGAGCGATCGCGAGCGAGGGGTTGACCTCGAGGCCGGAGAGCATCCACTGAGCCATGTGGGCGGTGGTTGCCAGGGCGAAGTGCTGGGCGACGACGTCGCGCGCGGTGGCCGTGGCGGAGCCGGGCAGTCGAGACTCGATGAGCTCCTGGATGTGAGAGGCCAGGAAGGCCCACAGGTCGTTGGCTTCGATGGTCTTCATGGCCGAGGCGGTCTCGTCTCGGTGCTCGTGCATCCAGGTCATCGTCGCTTCGATGGCGTCAAGCCATTCTCCCGAACTGGCGGTCAGGCGAGATGTGACTTCCTCGCGGAAAACCCAGGCATTCAGGTCGCTGAGGGAGTTGAAGTGGTAGTAGAACGCTTGACGGGTGACCCCTGCGGAACGTGTCAGCGCGCTGACAGAGATCTTTGACAGGGGGGTCTGCATCAGGGCTTGACGCAGTGCAGTGCCAAGCTTTTCGCGGGCATCGATCGGGGGTGCCATCTTTTTCCTTCCTTCGACGGTTATGAGTAAACCATAACCAGTTACGAAGAAACTATCTACTCGAAAACCACTTGCCGGCTGTGTAACCGACCACGCTGTCAGTTTCTCATATATTGTTGTCAGCACGTGTCTGTGGGCTTGTCGATGGATGTGACAGTGCACTTCACAGTTGTTTTCGCGCGGCGCGATGCGCGTCGGATGAATCCGCCGCGTGCGCCCGGGCGTGACACAATGTTCGTGTGATGAAGTCCTATCGAGACGAGGCGATCGTCCTGCGCACCCACAAGCTGGGCGAAGCTGATCGCATCATCACGCTACTGACCGCAGAACACGGGCAGGTTCGCGCAGTCGCCAAGGGAGTGCGCAAGACAACCTCCAAGTTCGGGGCGCGCGTCGAGCCCTTCTCTGTCATCGATGCTCAGCTGCATCGCGGACGCACCCTCGACACCCTCACCCAGGTCGCATCGATCGCCCAATACGGCGACTCCATCGCCGCTAACTACGATCTCTACCTCGCGGCCACCGTCGTCGTCGAGACCGCCGAGCGCCTCACTGCCGATGCTCACGACGGCACCCACTCCCAGTACCTTCTCCTCCTCGGCGCCCTCAATGCCCTTGCTCGAGGGCGCCACGATCCCACCCTGATTCGAACCTCGTATACGCTGCGCGCCCTCGCGCTGGCCGGATGGGCCCCCTCCTGCTTTGACTGTGCCGTGTGCGGTACTCAGGGGCCGCACTCCTCGTTCTCCATCCCCGACGGCGGCACCGTCTGCGATACCTGCCGTCCGCCCGGTGCCTCCTCGCCTGCGCCCGACACGGTGGCCCTCCTCGGCCAGCTGCTCAGCGGTGACTGGGAGCGGGCCGACCGATGTGAACCCTACGCGCGCACCGAGGCCTCGGGCCTTATCTCCTCGTACACTCAATGGCATCTGGAACGTCGCCTGCGCTCGCTGAGCGTCATCGATAGGAGTCACCCATGACGGACCTGCGACCCACCCCCATGGACCGCGCACCGAACGACCCCACCGCGCCGCTGCTCGGGCCCGGCCAGTGGCACTGCGAGGCACCCGTCTTTCGAAAGGGTGAGGTGCCCGCGCACGTCGCCCTCATCATGGACGGAAACGGGCGCTGGGCGAACTCGCGCGGCCTGACCCGCACCGAGGGCCACCGGGCGGGGGAGTATGCGCTTATGGACACCATCGCGGGTGCAATCGACGCGGGCGTGCGCTACCTGAGCGTCTACACCTTCTCGACCGAAAACTGGAAGCGCTCGCCCGCCGAGGTCTCCTTCATCATGAACTACGCCTCCGACGTGCTCGCGCGGCGCACCGACCAGCTCGCCCAGTGGGGCGTGCACGTGCGGTGGAGTGGGCGGCGACCCAAGCTATGGAAGAGCGTCATCAACGCGCTGGAGAAAGCCGATCGGGCAACCTCGCATTGCAAGACCCTCGACCTCATCATGTGCGTGAACTACGGCGGTCGGGCCGAACTGGCGGATGCTGCCCGATCCATCGCCGAGGATGTCGCGGCCGGGCGCCTGAGCCCGCGCGGCGTCACCGAAAAGACGCTGTCACGACACCTCTACCTGCCCGATGTGCCCGACGTCGACCTCATGATCCGCACGTCGGGGGAGCAGCGCTTGTCCAACTACCTCCTATGGCAGATGGCGTATGCGGAAATGATGTTCGTCGACACCCCCTGGCCCGCATTCGACCGCGAGGAGCTGTGGGGATGCCTCGAGGAGTTTGCCGGGCGCGACCGCCGCTTCGGTGGTGCGGTTGACCGCGTCGCTCAGTCCTAGGCGTTGTCCGTAGCCAGTGCCGCGTCGACCGTGCGGCGCTTACGGCGGCCCCACGCGATCTTCGCGACGATCAGCGCGATAATGAGGGCGAGACCCGCCCAGCCCCAGGGGGAGCCGGCGACGGCTCGGATGGCCGCGGCGAAGACGGCGAGCGTGCCGAGGCCGTACAGCAGCGCCCACAGGATGCACCCCGGGATCATGGCAATTGTGTAGGTGCTCCAGCGCATGCGCACCAGGCCCGCGCCCGCGTTGACCGCCGTCTGGATACCCACCGTCAGGAAGCACAGGGGGATGACGATGATGCCCCACTTGTCGAGCATGGCAGCACCCTTGCGAGGGACGGGGCCATCAAACCAGCGTGCGACGGCGCCGAGAAAACCCTGACGGCCGGTCGCCAGGACGGCACCCGAGGCTGCGCCGCGGGCCAGCCAGTAGGTCGCCTGCGCACGGAAGAGTACGACGAAGAAGAGGAAAACGAAGAGCCAGATACCCTCGCGTGCAAAGGCGGGGACCATGGAATCGATTCCGGCGGCGAACATGATGCTCCAAAGTGAGGGTGACCAAACGAAGCCTATCCTAACCTACGCAAGAGGCCTGGGAAAGCGTCGTCCGCTTCCCAGGCCTCGTCGTGACTGATACAGCCTCAGTAGGTCACTGCTTCGACTGGCACGAGCTGCACACCCCGAAGAGCTCCAGGGAGTGCTCGACGTCGCTAAATCCATGCGCAGATGCCACAGAATCCACCCACGACTCGATCTGCGACTGCTCGATCTCCTCGGTGAAGCCGCACGCGCGGCACACCAGGTGATGATGGTGGTGGTGCGTCGTGCACGAGCGGTACAGGGCCTCGCCGTCGGAGGAACGCAGCGTGTCGACGCGGCCGTCATCCGCCAGACTCTGGAGCGAACGGTAGACGGTCGCCAGACCCACGCGCTGCCCCTGACGGTGCAGGTCTTCGAAGATCTGCTGGGCGCTGCGGAAGTCGCTAACGCGTGTCAGCTCGTCGAGGACGGCCTGACGCTGCTTCGTCATGCGCTGCATGGTGTTCCCTTCGTCGTCATGCGTCTGCGTGGGTGAGGTGCTCACGCTCGGGGTGCTGGTTGTGGCTGCGGGCGACGCGAAGCCTGCGTACCCTGCGGATGCGATCCACAATAGCCCTGATTCCGAAACCAATCGCATACAAAGCGATGGCTCCGACAACGATCGTCGCGCCCGGCGACAGGTCGATGAAGTACGTTAGGGACAGTCCCGACGTGCAGATGATGACGCCGAGTGCCATGGCGACGCCCATCGTGGAGCGGAACGAGCGCGCGCCCAGCTGTGCGATCGCTACGGGGATCACCATGAGCGCGCTGACGAGCAGTGAGCCGACGACCCGCATCGCCACGGCCACGGTCAGTGCTGACAGAACGGCGATGAGGAGGGAGAGCGTGCGCACGGGCAGTCCCGTCGAGCGCGCAAAGTCCTCGTCGTTGGTGACCGAGAAGAGCGCGGGTGCCAGTCCGATGCCCAGCGCGACGATCGCGATGCCCAAGATGGTGATG
>ERZ1699239.336-NODE-336-length-12820-cov-3.179075_pt1 | contig 12820 bp, 8 predicted proteins | sample MGYA00581536_ERZ1699239 | MGnify/ENA primary metagenome ERZ1699239 (study PRJEB42319, sample SAMD00040333) | human oral metagenome | material: saliva | host: Homo sapiens | study: EMG produced TPA metagenomics assembly of PRJDB4115 data set (Metgenomic analysis of...
TACAAAAATTTGGGGTGAACAGAAAAAGCATCCCGTATTTTTGATACGAAATGCTTTCAATAAGTTTAAATAAGTTTTAACGTTTACTAAATTGTGATGCTTTACGAGCTTTTTTCAAGCCTGGTTTTTTACGTTCTTTCATACGTGGGTCACGTGTTAATAAGCCAGCAGCTTTTAACACTCCACGGAAGTCAGGGTCAACTGTTAATAATGCACGAGCGATTCCGTGACGGATAGCTCCTGATTGACCTGTGAATCCACCACCGTTAACGTTAACTAAAACGTCGTATGAACCTAATGTTTCAGTTAAGTTTAAAGGTTGTTTGATTACTTCGTGTAAGTAAGCAAATGGGATGTATTCTTCGATTGATTTTTTGTTAATTGTAATGTTTCCTGTCCCTGGTACTAAGATAACACGGGCAGTTGAGTTTTTACGGCGTCCAGTGCCGCGGTATTGTGCTTGAGCCAATGCTTTTTCCTCCTTAGATTAGTGATTGGATGTCTACTACTGCTGGTTGTTGTGCAGCATGTGGATGTTCAGCTCCACCGTAAACATGTAATTTAGTAAATTGACGACGACCTAATGAGTTCTTAGGTAACATGCCTTTGATTGATAATTCAACTAATTTACGAGAGTTGTTAGCACGTAATTCACCAGCTGTACGAGCTGTCAATCCACCAGGGTGGTTTGAGTGGTGATAGTAAACTTTATCAGTTGCTTTTTTACCTGTTAAGGCAACTTTGTCAGCGTTGATGATGATTACGAAATCACCTGTATCAACGTTAGGTGTAAATGTTGGTTTGTTTTTTCCACGTAAAATGCTTGCTGCAACAGCTGAAAGACGTCCTAATGGCACATCAGTAGCGTCGATAACAACCCAGTTACGTTCTGTAGTGCTAGCTTTAGCCATGTATGTTGTACGCACGATTGTTTCCTCCAATTTCTTTCTTGGTATTCTTCACATTGAGTTTAACGGGGCTCAAATGTGGATCTATTATCTAGAAAATAAAATTATTTTGCTAATGCTTCTTTAGCTTTGTCTGCTAATACTGTGAAAGCAGCTGCATCGTTAACTGCTAAGTCAGCTAACATTTTGCGGTTCATTTCGATACCAGCTAATTTTAAGCCGTGCATTAATTTGCTGTAGCTTAATCCGTTTAAACGAGCTGCCGCATTGATACGTGCGATCCATAATTTACGGAAGTCACGTTTCTTTTGACGACGGTCACGGTAAGCATACATATATGATTTCATGACTGCTTGTTTAGCTGTTTTAAATAATTTTGATTTCGCTCCGTAGTAACCTTTTGCTAATTTTAAAACGCGGTTACGACGACGACGAGTAACTGTTCCACCTTTAACACGTGGCATAATTAATTCCTCCTTGGTCTATCAGTCTCTTGCGACTGGTTGAAAATGTAATAGTTTGCGTGCTGAATTAACGCATTTGACTTAATTGTTGTTTAATACGTTTGATGTCAGTAGCGTGAACCATTGTTTGTTTACGCAAGTGACGACGTTGTTTTTTAGTTTTGCCATGGAAACGGTGGCTTGTGAAGGCTTGAGAACGTTTTAATCCTCCACCACCTGTACGTTTGAAACGTTTAGCTGAACCACGGTGTGTTTTTTGTTTTGGCATGAGACTTTCCTCCTGTTACTTTTTTACTTATCATTCTTAGGTGCTAACATCAAGAACATGCTTCGTCCGTCCATTTTAGCCTTTTGTTCAACTGTCGCGATTTCAGAAACTTGTTCTGCTAAACGCTCGAGAACTTTTTGACCAATCTCTTTATGAGTAATGGCACGACCTTTGAATCGAATGCTTGCTTTGACTTTATCGCCTTTTTCAAGGAACTTGATCGCCGCTTTTAACTTCGTATTAAAGTCGTTCTCATCAATTGTAGGGCTTAGACGCACTTCTTTGATATTGATGACTTTTTGGTTTTTGCGAGCTTCTCGTTCTTTTTTCTGTTGTTCAAAGCGATATTTACCATAATCCATGATTCTGGCAACTGGCGGTTTTGCGTTTGGCGAAACTAATACTAGATCAAGTCCAGCTTGTTCTGCTAAACGTAAAGCATCGTTTTTCGTTTGAACACCAATTTGTTCACCGTTATTGTCAATAACACGTAACTCACGAGCGCGAATTCCATCATTGACCATCATATCTTTTGCTATGATATTCACCTCCAAGAATTTTTGAGAGAAAAAAAGCAAAAAAGCAACGGAAGTAATAGAATACTCCCGCTGCCAATGTCTTTTTAAAACTTGAACATTTCCTATCAGCCCAAGGACCAGTGTCAACTTAGGCGAGAAGCGGGATGCTTCTGCTTGTTTTCTCAACTCCAATAGTCTACCAAATAATAGAGAATCTGTCAACACATATCCCTTTACAGGTAACTATTAATTTTTTCCTTTTAGTAGATTACAGTATTCCCTTAAATTCGTCAACAAATCTACTCTATTTTGAGTGAATTATTCTTCTGTATACTTCCTATTTTGAATACTCCTCAAACCAGTCTATAATAGCTTTTAGACGGGCTTGACGAAGGTTTGGTAATCCTTGACGAGATAGTCCGTGGCTAGACTGAGGGAATAGAATCATTTTTGTGGGCACATTGTTTTTACGCATGGCCATGTACATTTGCTCCCCTTGTTCTTGTGGGCAACGTAAGTCACTTTGTCCGTGTAAGACAAGTAATGGCGTCTTCGCGTTTTTCGCATGCGCGACTGGTGACATTTCCCATAAACGTTCTGGGTTGTTAATGTCATCAAACAATTGTTTTTCCACGAAGAATGGGCCGATGTCGCTTGTACCGTAGAAGCTAATCCAGTTGCTGATTGAACGTTGTGTAACGGCTGCACGGAAACGGTCGGTATGCGTTACGATCCAGTTCGTCATGAATCCGCCGTAGCTTCCTCCGGCAACGTATAATTGGTCCGCGTCGACTTCAGGGTGTGTTTCTAAGATGTAGTCTACCCCCATCATTAAGTCGTCGAAATCGTGGTTACCGTAGTCACCAAGAATACTCTTCACGAAGTCTTGTCCGTATGTGTTACTTCCGCGAGGGTTAATCATAATCACGCCGTAGCCTTTTGCAGCGAGTGCTTGCATTTCATGGAAGAAGCTTTCGCCGTAAGCCACTTGTGGTCCACCGTGAACATAGAGAATTGCCGCATGCTTGTCTGCTTTTTCTACTGGTGGCATATACCATCCGTGGATGTCCCAGTTGTCGTATCCTTTATAAGTGAAACGTTCAGGCGTTGTAACGATGTGCTCAGCTAAGTACGCTTCGTTTGGATTATAAAGGTCTGTGATTTCTCCTGTTGTTAAGTTTAAGCGCGCTAGTACGCTAGGTACAGTTGTTGTTGAATATGTGATGAATAGCTCGTCTTCAGAGATGATTGTTGCTCCTGTGAGGTGTAAGAGTTCATCGAAGATTTTTTCCACTCGTCCGTCTAAATACAAACGGTAAAGAACCGTTTTGCCTTCTACGCTTGCGCACGCTAAGAAGCTTTCTTCGTCAAACCATTGTGGCTCAACTCCGGTCACGGCTTGTTGGAAATCCGCCACGAGCCAGTCGCCCCATTCCACATCGAGGCCTGAAGTTAAGTTTAAAATATGCCCTTCTGCATTTGGAGTGCTATCGAAGTTCACGATTAAGTCTGCTTGCGTCACGAATCCATGCTCTCCTGAACTATATTGTAGGACTGCTCCGTCTTTTGAATCTAAGACATAGCGATAAGATTCGTCTGTTCCAGCTTCAAGAATCGGATGAATGTCGCCTGTTGTCACATCCACGTAGCATGCTTCTGCACTGTCTAGTGTCCAGCGAACGTTTGATAAATCGCGGTCTACTACGAGTGTTGTTTCGTTATGTAATACATCGCGAAGTCCGATGGATTCTTTGGATTCGAACAGTGTGGTACATTCTTTTGTAGCGACATCCACTTTTTTGATTTGTGTGAGTTCATCGTTTGGTAAGAATGTTCCTCCGTCAAAACGATACGTTGTTTTTTCAACGACGATTGGTTGAGGGAACTCTTCTTTCTTCTCTTCTTCCTCTGGTTTTGTTGTTTGGAAGACAATTGACTGACTATCTTTTGCCCAAACATAGCTAGACACGCCTTTTTTCTCTTCTGTTAAGGCGATGGCTTTCCCGCCATGAACTGATTGGATTTTTAGTTGAGGCGTCTTTTCTTCCCCCGCATTGCTGATGAAGCTAATCCATTTCCCATCTGGAGAGACTTTCAGCGATGAATTCACTGTCCCTTCGTCTCCATACGCTACGTTGCCGTCAGCGGTGTACTTATAGATGGCTGTCTCGTACGTATTTTTCTTTTCATTCATTTCTGTTTCTGTAAAAAAGAAAGCATCTCCTGCCACAACAGGTTGCCCTATATTTTTCAACTCGAATAAATCTTTTTGTTCGATTTTCTTCATTCAAATCACTCCTTTTCAGTGTGTACCTTTCTAGTCTACTCTCATAATGAAAGTTTTGCAACGCCAAAAAAAGCGTGACACTAGGAATTCTAATCTCACGCTTTGTGTTTTTATCGGTTATGCTTCCTGCTCTTCTTTTTTACGAGAAGTCGCAACAAGGCCTAATGAAGCTAAAATGCTAAGAGCTGCTGCATTGAAGATTGCAAACTCATCCGTTGTCCCCGTATTTGGTAATTCTGTTTGAGTTGTTTTTTCAACAGCTGGTGCTACAACCGTTTGCTGTGGAGCTTCTTGTTCTGGCTCAGCCGTTTCAACTGGTTTAGCAGGTTCCTCAGGTTGCGCTGGATTTTCAGGCTTCGTTGGTTCCTCAGGTTTAACGGGAGCCACTGGAGCCGGCGTCACTGTTGCTTTGTAATTTGCCTTTGCAACTGTACCATTCATATCCACACGTTGAATCGTTACCGCTGGCGTTTCTCCAGTAAAGCTCGCTTCTGGAACAAAGGTAATCGTTCCGTCCGCTGCTACGGTAAATGTTCCAACACCTGTAATGACTTTCTCAGTCATTCCATCTTCAAAGGTAGCTGGTACGCTATCATCTAGCGGTACTTCCGCGTCGCCTTCTGTAAAGGTTGGCTTGCCAGTTTGTGTCTTTCCTTGAACGTCAGCTGAAGTTGCGTCCTCTCCTGTTGGCGTTACTGCCGTCACAGTTGGTGTGTACTTCGCAGTTGCCGTAGTTCCATTCTCGTCTTTTACTTGAACAGTTGCCGCATCTGGTGTACCCACAAAATCTTTATTTGGTTTAAATGTTACTTCACCAGTCATTGGATTAATTTCGTGAGTTCCAACTTTAGCGCCGTCTTTCATTGCGTCAATCATTGTATCGTCTACTGCCGTTCCATTTACGACAAATTTCGCTGGTTGATCTGCGTCTACTTTCAACGGAACTTCTGCGTCTCCCTCAGTAAACTTCGGTGTTCCAGTTTGTACTTTTCCTTGTTTACCAGTCGAAGTCGCGTCTTCTCCCGTTGGCGTTACTGCCGTCACAGTTGGTGTGTACTTACCAGTCGCTGCAGTTCCATTCTCGTCTTTTACTTGAACAGTTGCCGCATCTGGCGTTCCTACGAAATCTTTATTTGGTGTAAATGTCACTTCACCTGTTAATGGATTAATCGTATAAGTACCAACTATTGCGCCATCTTTTATAGCGTCAATCGTTGTGTCTTCTACTGCCGTTCCATTTACCACGAATTTCGCTGGTTGGTCTGCGTCTACTTTCAACGGAACTTCCACGTCTCCCTCGGTAAACTTCGGTGTTCCAGTTTGGACTTTTCCTTGTTTACCAGTCGAAGTCGCATCTTCTCCCGTTGGTGTTATTGCCGTCACAGTTGGTGTGTACTTCGCCGTTGCGCTAGTTCCATTCTCGTCTTTGACTTGAACTGTTACCGCGTCTGGCGTTCCTACGAAATCTTTATTTGGTGTGAACGTAACTTCACCTTTTAATGGATTAATCGTATAAGTACCAACTTTTGCGCCATCTTTCATAGCGTCAATCGTTGTGTCTTCTACTGCAGTTCCATTGACGATAAATTTCGCTGGTTGGTCTGCGTCTACTTTCAACGAAACTTCCGCATCTCCCTCAGTAAACTTCGGTGTTCCTGTTTGGACTTTCCCTTGTTTACCAGTCGAAGTCGCTTCTTCTCCCGTTGGTGTCACTGCCGTTACAGTTGGTGTGTACTTCGCCGTTACACTAGTGCCATTCTCGTCTTTGACTTGAACGGTCACCGCATCTGGCGTCCCTACAAAATCTTTATTTGGCGTAAATGTTACTTCACCTGTTAGTGGGTCAAGCGTATACGTTCCAACTTTCGCGCCATCTTTCGTTGCGTCAATAGTAGTATCGTCTACCGCATTACCATTCACCACGAACTTCGCTGGTTGGTCTGCGTCTACTTTCAACGGTACTTCTGAATCGCCTTCTGTAAACTTCGGTGTTCCAGTTTGTACTTTACCTTGTTTACCAGTCGTTGTTACGTCTTCTCCTGTTGGAGTGACTGGCGTAACAGTCGGCGTATATTTCAAGCCAGCAATTGCTTTTCCTGTTGCTTTTTCAATCACCTGAACAACGATTGGGTCTGCTGTTCCTGTGAAGTCTTTATTCGGTGTGAACGTGACTTTCCCAGTCGTTTCATCTACCGTGTACGTTCCAACATCTTTTCCATCTTTCATCGCTGGAGCACTCGCACCAAGCGCCTTGCCAGTCTTTGGATCAACTAAGACCATTGGCTTCTCGCTTGACGGTGTAACAGCTCCGTCTTTGCCTTCGAACTTCGGCGTTTCCTCATGAACGAGCCCTTGTACTTTTGTACTCGTGAGTTCTTTGGACATTGGGACAACCGTTGGAATAAAGCGTCCATCCATTGTATTTGTTTGGTCGCTGACGATTGTCTCATTCGCGCTCACTGGCTTCCATCCGGTATCATTTCCATTATCGTCCGTTCGACGAATCGTGATTCCTTTGCCTGTCCCGACAAATCCAGCTTCTGGAATAAATGTAACGGTCACATCTTTTCCTGCTCCCGCGACTTTGTATTTCCCTTCGCCAGCCACCACATAGTACCCTTCTGCGTCAAGAGCCCCTTTGGCACCCGTCTCATCAACAATGACTGGTTCGATTGTTTCGTCGATGACCGCATCGTCGATTAGTGAATAGCGTTGTTTCCCGCTTGGTGTAAAGACTACTGTTCCCGTTTGTGGAATTCCTTGTAGTCCGTCTGTTTCTGTCTTACTTCCTTTTGGTAAGAAGGTTAAGTGCACTTCGAAATCTTCCACTTCACCTGACAAGGCCATTCCTGTTGGCTTCTCAATTTGAGTCGCGTCTTTTGCGATTCGCACACGTGCACCAAGCTCACTCAGCGAAACGTTCACTTTTTTGAAAGCATCCTTAAAGACAAGAGTAGCTGTGCCGTCTGCATTAATCGTTAATTTTTCAGAGCGTTCATCTTCGTCAAATGTTCCATTTCCGTTAAAGTCTACCCAACCGTAAAGTGTTGCTTCGTCCGCTCCACCTGTATGGGCCTCAACGGACAAGGTTAAATCGCCCGTACTTGTACGGTCTAACACTAAAATACCGTTCGTTTTTCCTTTAAGGTCGGCTGGCAAGATTTGGTCAATGCCTTCATCTGCAGACCCTTCAGCATCGTCCCCTTTCCAGTTTGTACGGTCCACATTGTCGTCGACATCCGGACGTGTATCTCCAAGGTACGGTTGCTTCACATCTTCCCCAGTCACATTGTGAACTTGGTTAATACTATGCGTCGCTTTTCCGTAACTTTCCGGAGCATCACTTTCGTCAAATGGTAAGAATCCAATCATGGCAGACTGCTTACTTGCCGAAGCCATATACAGACTCACTTCTGTAGCTCCTTGCGTCATGACAATCGGTACAGCCACCATTCCGGCAGAAAGGTTTGGTCCAAATACACCCGTTCCAAGTCCGCCTGTTTTCTGGTCAGCACTTCCGTAGTATTTCCACGCCACAGGTTTCTTATCGGGCCCGACCTGCGTAGCCTCACGAATCGCTGCCAACTCTCCACTGTGGTAGTTCACTCCATTAATCGGAAGCGGTCTGAATCCAATAACTTTTTTATTCGGATCGAATAAGTCTTTTGTATCTTGTGGGAAATAATTCAGCGTATAAGGGCTATCGTATTTATACCATTCTGCAAAATGCTGCCAGCCTGTTCCGTTAGTTGTATAGAGAGACAACTCCCCTAGATTAGACGAATCTCCTTCTGTCATAAGAACAGTTGGTTTGACCGTTTTCCCTTTATACGTTCCAGTGATTTCAAATTGAACTCCGACATTTCCGCCTTCATATTGCGTCGTAATCGTTGTTCTCTTTTCACCAGTATCGATTCCTGAATTATAAATTTCACTCCACGCGTCTTGTGGTTCGCCGACAATTAGCGCTTCTTTCCCTGCGCCATATTCACGTTTTCCGTCTGCACTTTCCGCGCTATTCATATATCCATTTTTCGCGTTTGGATCATAAGTGTTCTTTTCAGCCACCGTTGCTCCTTGTGCTTCAAGTCTCTTCTTGTAGATTTCCGTTGCGTTAAATGGTTTCAGAGACTTCACGCGAACCGTCACGACATAGCCTGGACTAATTTCTTTTGTATACGTTGACCCTTCTTGTAAGGCTAATTGCCCTGTTGAAGTAGTCGTAGTTCCACTCCAGTTCGTCACGTCACCAAAATCAATCCAACTTGCCTGGCTAAGCAATTCTTCTTGCGATAATTCCTTAGTAAATCCAGGTTTTGTAACTTTAGGAGTAGCCGTAGCATCTTCAACATCCGAACCGACTGGAGGAGTTGCTGCTGGAGCGTCCCCAGCCTCACGTCTTGTACGTGTGCGAGGCGCTTGTTCCTCAGAGGTAGTCGTTGTTTCTTCAGAAGTTGCTTCTGCTTTTTCCGTGGTTTCCTCTGCTTTTGTTTCAGTAGCACTTTGAGTTGTTTCAATGGTATCGGCTAAAACAACGCTTTGTCCTTGCAGAAATAGAAATCCTAATGCGACCGCTACAGATGCTGTTCCCATACTAAGCTTCTTAATCGCATAACGCGTTACTTTCGAACGATTTTTACGCTCATTCATCTGAGTATTTTTCGAACTAAACATAGCTACCTCCTTCCTTTTTATTCTTTCAAATTTGAGTGACTTAATCTCTTAATTTTATCGTATTCAACGCATTTCTACAATTTATTTTACTAAAAAAACATGGGGCTAGGTTGCCCTAGTCCCATGCTGTTCTTAATGTTTTAAATTAAGCTTCTTGCTCTTCATCTTTTTTACGAGATGTAGCTACTAAACCTACTGATGCTAGGATACTTAATGCTGCTGCACTAAATACTCCGTATTCATCGCTTGTACCAGTATTTGGTAATTCTGTTTGAGTTGTTTTCTCAACAGCTGGTGCTACAACCGTTTGCTGTGGAGCTTCTTGTTTTGGCTCCGCTGGTTTAGCAGGCTCCGCTGGTTTAGCAGGTTCCACTGGAGCTGGTGTAACTGTTGCAACATAGTTTGCTTTCACAACTGTACCATTCTTGTCAACACGTTGAATTGTTACAGCTGGAGCAACACCAGTAAAGTTTGGTTCTGGAACGAATGTAATAGTTCCGTCTGGAGCTACTGTAAATGTTCCTACACCAGGAATTACTTTCGTAGTTGATCCATCTTCGAATGTTGCAGGTACTGTGTCATCAATTGGCACATCAGAGTCACCTTCAGTGAATTTAGGTTTCGCTGTTTGTGTCTTACCTTGAACATCAGTTGTTTCTGCATCTTCTGCAGTTGGAGTTACTGGAGTAACTGTTGGTGTGTAAGTCGCAGTTGCTGGAGTTCCGTTTGCATCTTTTGCTTGAACTTTGATTCCATCTGGAGTTCCAACAAAGTCTTTGTTAGGTTTGAACGTTACTTCACCTGTTGCTGGGTCAATTGTATAAGTACCCACTTGTTTACCATCTTTCATCGCTGGTAATTCAGTCGCATCTGTTGGTTCACCTGTTTCAGGATCGATGAATTTAGCTGGGTTATCAGCGCTAATTGTGATTGGTGCTACTGGATCACCTTCAGTGAATTTAGGTGTTTGTTTTTGTTCTTGTCCTTGTTTTCCAGTTGATTCTACATCCTCTGCAGTTGGAGTTACTGGAGTAACTGTTGGTGTGTACTTACCTGTTACCGGTGTACCATTCGCATCTTTTACTTGAACTTTGATTCCATCTGGAGTTCCAACAAAGTCTTTGTTAGGTTTGAACGTTACTTCACCTGTTGCTGGGTCAATTGTATAAGTACCCACTTGTTTACCATCTTTCATTGCTGGCAATTCAGTCGCATCTGTTGGTTCGCCAGTTTCAGGGTCAATGAATTTAGCTGGTTGATCAGCGTTAATTGTGATTGGTGCTACTGGATCACCTTCAGTGAATTTAGGTGTTTGTTTTTGTTCTTGTCCTTGTTTACCAGTTGACTCTACATCTTCTGCAGTTGGTTCTACTGGAGTAACTGTTGGTGTGTATTTCGCAGTGGCTGGAGTTCCGTTTGCATCTTTTGCTTGAACAGAAATTCCATCTGGAGTTCCAACAAAGTCTTTATTTGGTGTGAATGTTACTTCACCTGTTAATGGATCAAGTTTGTAAGTACCTACTTGTTTACCATCTTTCATCGCTGGTAATTCTGTAGCGTCAGTTGGTTCGCCTGTTTCTGGATCAATGAATTTAGCTGGTTGATCAGCGTTAATTGTGATTGGTGCTACTGGGTCACCTTCAGTAAACTTAGGAGTTTCTTTTTGTTCTTGTCCTTGTTTACCAGTTGATGTTACATCTTCAGCAGTTGGTGCTACTGGAGTAACTGTTGGTGTGTATTTCGCAGTTGCAGGAGTTCCATTAGCATCTTTTGCTTGAACAGTAATTGAATCTGGAGTTCCAATGAAGTCTTTGTTTGGTGTGAATGTCACTTTACCAGTCGCTGGGTCAATTGTGTACGTACCTACTTGTTTACCATCTTTCATCGCTGGTAATTCAGTCGCATCTGTTGGTTCACCAGTTGCTGGGTCAATGAATTTAGCTGGGTTTTCAGCGTTCACAACCATAGGGATTTTTTCTTCTGCACCAGATTGTTGTTTAAATGTTACTGTGTCAGATTGTGGTTGTCCTTGTTTACCAGTTGTTTCTTTGTTTTCACCGACTGGAGTTACAGGATTTACAGTTGGAGTGTATTTAACCCCGGCTAAAGAACGGCCAGTCGCTTCGTCCACCACTTGGATTAAAATTGGATCTGGAGTTCCAATAAAGTCTTTATTTGGCGTAAATTTCACCGTTCCATTTATTGGATCAATCTCATATAATCCAACTACCTTACCATCCTTCATCGCAGGAGCTTCATTACCAATGAGACCACCCGTTTCTGGATCCACAATAACCATTGGTGTTGCAGCAGAAGGTTTTACTTCGCCTGCTCCATTTGTAAATGTAAGTTTTTTGTCGTGTTCTAACCCTTGTAAATCTTCTGTAGTTACTTCTTCAGACAATGGAGTTACTGTTGGGATGTAAAGACCATCCATTGTGTTTGTTTGGTCACTAATAGTGGGTTGAGAATTATCTTTAGTATACCATCCAGTATCTACAGCATTGTTGTCAAGACGACGAATTGTAATTCCTGTTGCAGTTCCAACAAAGCCGTTATCTGGAATAAATTCCACTTTAACGTCTTTACCAGCACCTGTTACACGGTATTTACCTTCACCTGGTACTACATAATATCCTTCAGCGTCTAATTCAACTTTATTTCCTTGCTCGTCAACAATATATGGAGCCACAGTTTCATCAATCACTGCATCTTCATTTCTTGAGTAACGTTGTTTACCTTGAGCTGTGAATTCAACGATTGCAGTTTGTTTCACACCTTGTAGGTTTGTAGTTTCTTTCTTGCTTCCTTTTGGTGGGAAGATAACTTGTGTTTCGAAGTCTTCTACTTCCCCTGACATTGACATTCCTGTTGGGCTTTCAATATCTGGAGCGTAAGTTGAAATACGAACACGCACGCCTAATTTATCTAATTGAAGATCGCTTAAGATTGGACCGTTGTTAAATTGTAATGTTACATTACCATCTTTAGTGATTGTTGCTTTTTCAGAGCGTTCGTTTTCGTCAAATTTACCATTTTGGTTAAAGTCAACCCATGCGTAAGCATAAGCTTCAGGAGCTCCACCAGTGTTTGCTTGTACTGTTAACGTATAGTTACCTGGACGTGTACGATCTAATGCGATCATTCCGTTTGTGTTGCCTTTTAAGTCTGTTGGTAAGATTTGGTCGATACCTTCATCGCCTGTACCGTCCTTATCGTCACCTTTCCAGTCTGTACGCTCTAAGTTTTGATCCATATCTGGGCGAGTATCCCCAAGGTAAGGTTGGTTAACGGCTGCGCCTGTTACCCCATTGACTTGGTTAATCGCATGTGTTGCGATTCCGTATGAATCTGGAGCATCGCCTTCATCTAACGGTAAGAAACCAAGCATTGCTGATTGTTTACCAGAAGATGCGATATATAATCCAATTTCAGAAGCACCACGTGTCATTACCATAGGTACGGCAATCGTGCTTGCAGAAACGTTAGGACCAAATACGCCTGTTCCTAAACCACCTGTCTTCAAGTCTGCGCTTCCATAGTATTTCCATGCTACAGTTTTACCGTCTTCACCCACAGCAGTTGCTCCACGTAAAGGGTTTAGGTTAAGTGCACAAATTTAGCCTCCTTCAACGTTACCATTCCGGAAATTTTTTGAGGGTCAAATTAGATTGGCGGTACCTGGAGGAACTTAGTTTCTG
>ERZ1699239.341-NODE-341-length-12680-cov-3.294113_pt1 | contig 12680 bp, 7 predicted proteins | sample MGYA00581536_ERZ1699239 | MGnify/ENA primary metagenome ERZ1699239 (study PRJEB42319, sample SAMD00040333) | human oral metagenome | material: saliva | host: Homo sapiens | study: EMG produced TPA metagenomics assembly of PRJDB4115 data set (Metgenomic analysis of...
GGTGTGGAGGGCACCGGAGGGACCGGAGGGCACGGGCGGGCTTCGAGGCGCGGCGCCGAACGCAGTGAGGACGCCTAGCCTCGCGGGCGGCCGGGGCCTCCGGCGCCCGGAACACCCGTGGGGCGACAAGCACCCACACGAAACGAGGCCGCGACCGGTTTCCCGGCCGCGGCCTCGCCGCGCTCAATCAGCGCTACTCAGCAGAGCAAGCGCCAGCGATCAGGCGGTCATGTCCACGTGATCCTCGACCGCGGCGCGGCCAGCCTCGAGGCGGGCGACGGGGACTCGGAACGGGGAGCAGGACACGTAGTCGACACCCACGTTGTGGAAGAAGTGGATCGACTGCGGGTCGCCACCGTGCTCGCCACACACGCCGAGCTTGATGTTCGGCTTGGTGGAGCGGGCGCGGCGCACGCCCTCGGAGACCAGGGTGCCCACGCCGTGGACGTCGATGGACTCGAAGGGGGAGACGCCGAAGATGCCGGCCTCGATGTACTGCGGGAAGAACACGCCCTCGACGTCGTCGCGCGAGAAGCCCCACACGGTCTGCGTCAGGTCGTTGGTGCCGAAGGAGAAGAAGTCGGCTTCCTCGGCGAGGTCCTCGGCCGTCATGGCGGCGCGCGGCAGCTCGATCATGGCGCCGATGGAGACACCAGACAGGCCCACGCCGCGGGAGGCGGCGACGGAGGCGATGATGCCTTCGGCCTCTTCGCGCACGAGCTGGAGCTCACGCACGGAGCCGACGAGCGGAACCATGATCTCGGGACGCGGGTTGAGGCCGCGGGCCACGAGCTCGGCGGCTGCCTCGCACAGGGCGCGCATCTGCAGGGCGAACAGGCCGGGCAGGTAGATGCCCAGGCGCACGCCGCGCAGGCCCAGCATGGGGTTCTGCTCGTGCATACGGCGAACCTCGACGAGCATGGCCTCGTCGGCGGGGTCGAGGGTGCCGGTAGCCTTGCCGACGGCGACCTTGGTCTCGAGCTCGATGAGGGCGGGCATGAACTCGTGGAGCGGCGGGTCGATGAGGCGCACGGTCATCGACTTGCCGTCCATGACCTCAAGCATCTCCAGGAAGTCCTGCTTCTGCAGCTTCTCGAGCTCGTCGAACGCGGCCTGACGCTCGGCGGATTCGGGGGCAGAGAGGATCGCGCGCTCGACGAGCGGGCGGCGCTCACCCAGGAACATGTGCTCGGTGCGGCACAGGCCGATGCCCTCGGCGCCGAAGGCGATGGCGCGCTTGGAGTCGAGGGGGGTGTCGGCGTTGGCGCGCACGCGCAGGCGGCGGACCTTGTCGGCGTGGCCGAGGAGCTTGTCAACAGCCTCGACGAGCTCGCGGGTGCCCTGGTCCTCGCCGGCGGCGGCGATGCCGGCCTCGAGGCCGTCTGCCAGGTAGGTGGTGACGGGCGAGTCGGCGACGGGGACCTCGCCGCGGAAGATCTCGCCGGTCTGGCCGTCGATGGCGATGGTGTCGTCGGCGGTGAGGACCAGGTCGCCGATGGTAACGGTGCCGGCGGCTTCGTCGATGACGAGGGATTCGGCGCCACACACGCAGGTCTTGCCCATGCCGCGGGCGACGACGGCGGCGTGCGAGGTCTTGCCGCCACGGGCGGTCAGGACGCCTTCGGCGGCGACCATGCCGGGCAGGTCATCGGGGTTAGTCTCGCGACGCACGAGGACGGTCTTGATGCCCTTCTCGGCGGCCTCGACGGCCTGGGCGTTGTTGAAGGCGATCTTGCCGACGGCGGCACCCGGGGAGGCGGCCATGCCGCGAGCGATGAGCTCCTTCTCGGCCTTGGCGTCGAACTGCGGGAACATCAGCTGGGTGAGCTGGTCGCCGGTGACGCGGCCCAGGGCCTCGTCGCGGGTGATGAGCTTTTCGCCCAGGAGCTGGGTGGCGATGCGGAACGCGGCGGCGGCGGTGCGCTTGCCGACGCGGGTCTGGAGCATCCACAGCTTGCCGCGCTCGACGGTGAACTCGATGTCGCACATGTCGCGGTAGTGGGTCTCGAGCTTGCGCATGATGGCGCGCAGCTCGTCGTAGACGGGCTTGTTGATGCGCTCGAGGTCGGACAGGGCCAGCGTGTTGCGGATGCCCGCGACGACGTCCTCGCCCTGCGCGTTCTCGAGGTAGTCGCCGTAGACGCCGGAGTGGCCGGAGGAGGGGTCGCGGGTGAAGCACACGCCGGTGCCAGAGTTTTCGCCCATGTTGCCGAACACCATGGTGCAGATGTTGACGGCGGTGCCCAGGTCGTGGGGGATGCGCTCACGGCGGCGGTAGATGCGGGCGCGCTCGGTGTTCCAGGAGCGGAAGACGGCCTCGATGCCCATGTCCATCTGGGTGCGCGGGTCCTGCGGGAAGTCCTTGCCGGTCTGTTCCTTGACGATGCCCTTGAAGGTGTCGACGAGGCCCTTGAGGTCCTCGGCGGTCAGCTCGGTGTCGCCCTTCACGCCGCGCGCGGCCTTGAGCTCGTCGAGGGCGTCGGAGAAGAGGTCGCCGTCGATGTCGAGAACGGTCTTGCCGAACATCTGGATGAGGCGGCGGTAGGAGTCCCACGCGAAGCGCTCGTTACCGCTAACGGCAGCAAGGCCGAGAACGGACTCATCGTTGAGGCCGATGTTCAGGACGGTTTCCATCATGCCGGGCATGGAGAACTTGGCACCGCTTCGCACGGAGACGAGGAGCGGGTCGGAGGGGTCGCCCAGGTGGCGGCCCATCTTGTCTTCGACGCCGCGCAGGGCGGCGGTGACCTCGGTGGCAAGCGACTCGGGAACCGTGGAGTCCTTGAGGTATGCGCGGCATGCCTCGGTGGTGATCGTGAAGCCGGGGGGAACGGGCAGACCGAGCTTCGTCATCTCGGCGAGGTTGGCTCCCTTTCCTCCGAGCAGGTCCTTCATGGACTTGTCGCCCTCGGAGAAGTCGTATACGTACTTGACCATCGTGGTCCTCAACTTCCGTGTTTGCAATGTCCGGCCCATCAGTGGGCCGCTACCAGAGGTAAGGATACACGTATCAAGGGACCTAGGTCACCTCAAGGCGCGCACGAGTATGATTGTCCTTACATATACGAGGCCGGGGCAGCCCCCTGATCATCCCTCGCCAGGTACACGACATGAGAAAGCCAGCTGATCAGCCGCAACGCCGCAGCCTTCCCACTCAAAGGCGCGGCCACTCAACAGTCGGTCAACGCCCCAACCTATAGCGGCTTGAGCAGCATGTGGAGGTCGTTCGGGAGATCAAAGACAACCTCGCCCATCAGTTGGAGAGTGCGTTCCTCACTCGAGGTACGTACGACGACATCCGAGAGGCGAATTCCCGTGGGATAGCTTCCCGCCATCGACCCAATGCTCACCTGCTGAATGCCCGACAGCCGTTCAGAGGGACAGATCGTTCGATCCGGATTGCCACCCTGCAGACACTCGGTCAGATACCCCTCCGCATTGTGTTTGAGCCACAACACGGCATCAGTATTGGCTACCGCCTTGATTCCATGCTTCTCGACGTCTTTACCGAGATCCATGGTCGTTTTCGCGGTCGCTTGATCCACTGTCAGGCGGACATGTTCGGAGGCAGTGTCGACCGTAACATCATAGATGCCGGGGGATGCGTAGACCGTGACTTCTTGTCCGGCACGGTACCACAGATAATTGGCGGGCAGATATTTCGCCTTGTTCTCGTCATAGGCTGTCCGCCCGAGGGGGCCAATGGAAACCCCACCGATGGTCACATCCCTGCCATACCCTTCCGTATCGACGCGCACCAATCGCGCAGCGCTGCTGACGACGCGCCAATAGCCGACACTCTTCAGAGGTTCCTTGACGCGATCCAGGTAGATTTCACGGTTAACGGAGTTCTCACCGACCTTGAACTCGATGACCGCTCCCTGACGTCCATGCAGATCGGGCTGATTGTGCACGCGTATCTCTTTAACCCACACGTGTTCCGACGCCACGGCACCACGAAGATCAACCGCATGATCCGCATCCTTCGTCGCTTCCCCGAAGCTATCCCCCGCCTCGACCTTGAGGGCATCCTCCACGCGCCCTTCGGCGATCGCGTCCGCGTAGTATCGCACCGCATCTTCGACGCCTTATCGGCGTTGCTCTGGTAGGCAACACCTGCGATCGCCACCAACGCAACGACGCACACGAGGACGAGGATGCCCTACGATCGACGACTCATCGGGACTGACCTTCCATTGGTTGAGGAACATGCCGCCTCACCCCGGGCGAGGGGGAGGCAGTGACGCACGCCAGGCTAATACAAACGCCTGTGGGGCGGACCGTCAGGTCTACCCCACAGGCGTCAATCAGCTGTGTCAGCGCACGCGGAACTCGATCGTGGTTCCCTCGCCCACGTCGATGAGGTCGCCGTCGTTCAGGGCAATCGTCACCATGGGGGTGACGTCCTGGAACGAGCCGTCGGCGTGACGCAGGACGGTGCCGTTCGCACTCCCCAGGTCCATGAGGGCCCAAGAGCCGGGGGTCGTCATCATGACGGCGCAGTGCGAGCGAGAAATCTCGGTCTGCGGGCTGGGCACGCGCAGGACCGTAGCCACGGGACGGCCGGTCAGCGCACGCGCGTCGGGGTCACGGCCGATGACGACGTCACGGGAGACCTCGACGGGCACGGTACCACCGTGGATCAGGAAGGCGACGGGGGCAGCGGGGCCCGAGTTCGCGGGGGCGAGACGCAGGATGGTCGCCTCCGTGTCGGTCTCGGCGCCCAGGTCAGCCAGGCCCTCGGCGCTCATGGCCTCGGGGATGGCGGGAGGCTCAGCGACAACCTCGGACGAGGCCGGGGTGCCGGACTCGCCGAAACCGCCCGCACGCTCGGCGGACTCAGCGGTGTCGACCGGCGGCTCCTCGGCGTCGGCGACGACGTAGAGCTCACCGGAGGGCTGCTCGGCATCCTTCACAGGCGCCTCTTCGTGCGGCTCTTCCTCGACCTGCTCGTCCGAGGCCTCGGGAGCCTCATGCGCCTCGTCGGTGTCGGGGTTGCGCGACGCGGGGGCCAGCGACACGGGGCCGTTGCTGGTCGCGGCGAGGAACTGGGCCTCGACGGCGGCCAGATCCACGGAGGCAGTGTGCACGGACGGTTCCGGCAGCTCCTCGCGGGCCTCGCGACGGGCGCGACGCTCATGGTCCGGGATGTCGGGGTTGATGAGGAAGCCCATGGTGTCGACGGGCATCGAGGCGAGGGCCTCGACCTCGTCGAGCGCGCGGCCGATGCGAATCTCGCCAGCCTCAACACGGTCGGCGGCGGGCACCATCCAGGTCACCTCGTCGCCGTCGATGATGGTGGCCTCGAAGGTCTGCCACTCGCCGGGGTTGAAGGGCCACGCCCAGATCGGGTCGGTCCACACCTGTTCGGTGATCTGACCGGCGGCGCGCATGCGCAGCTGAATGTTGCCCAGCACGGTCAGGTAGGGCTGCTCGCCCGCGCAGTCCAGGAGGAGGGCGTCGCCCTTTTCGGCCTGAACGTGAGACAGCCACGCCTGGGTGTCGGCACGTCCCCACACCACGTCGGCGGCGGAGTCCGCGAAGTCGAGCGGAACCAGTGCCGCACCGAGGGGGCCCGTGACGAGCATCGCGCCCTGTCCGCGACACAGGAAGCGTCCAATCTGAAGCATCAGTTACTGCCTTCTCTACGAGGAACCCGGCGAGCGGTCTCAATCGACGCCGGACGTACTGGTTGAATCATTCGATTCATGACATTCGCTGTCAATGTTACTCGTGATTTGGTTCCTGCGTAAACTACAACAGCGGTCGTATTGTCCCGAGTACCCGCCTCCAGCGACGCTCGAACGAGTCTGTCAGCGGTACCCTGCGGACCGTCACCGGCCGCAACAACCGCATGAATCTGCGAATCACTGAGGACGCCGTGCACACCATCTGTACAGATAACGGCCCGATCACCCTCTTCCAGCGGCATGATTGTGTAGTCGGCTTTCACACTTCCAGTCTGGCCGGCCCCCAGCGCCTTTGTCACAACATTTGCGGGAGGGATCACACGCGGAGCGCCGGAGGTGGCCGCAAGGTCACGTGCCTCCTGCAGTGCCGAATGGTCGTGAGTGAGTTGTCGGATGCCTCCGCCGCCCACGACATAGGCGCGCGAATCACCCACGTTAAATGACAGCCAGTAGGGCCCTTCCGTGGTGCGCAGCACCATGAGCCCCGACAGCGTCGTACCGGGCGCGCTCATCGGATTGTCGGCTGGCGCCAAGGAAGCGACCGCCGTGGCCGCCGCGTCGATCGCCACAGACAGGTCCACGAGGTCGACAGGACGATTGCCGAGGCGCTGAGGGCTCAGATACTCCTGCAGCGTAATGACAGCCTTCGACGAGGCCTGCGCACCCCCCAGGTGACCGCCCATCCCGTCTGCGACAGCGAAGACAGGAGGAACCGCCAGCCACGAGTCCTCATTCTCGGAGCGGACCGGACCGATGTCGGTCGACGCGCCCCATCGAACTGCGGGTCGTTCCGCATGTTCTTCTAGAGACATGTGCCTTCATCCTTTAGCTGCGTTGAGCGCGAGGGACTACGCGCGATACTGACCATTTTACACCCGACGTGACCGGCGTCTCGTCTGACACCGACGGACTGCGGGCAAGAAAAGCGAACCGATTGAATGATGTGTGTCACGGGACCTCCACGCAGGCCTGCACCGGGTCCGACATGCGTCCGGACGAACGAGACACCGTCGTGATCTCGATACAGTTCTCACCGCTCGCACCGTCGACGGTTACGCTCGCCGTCTCCACGCGACCACGCGAAGCACCGGCTGCACCAGACCCCTCATAGGCGTACAAGATGTCCGCGGGAGCGGGTCCCACAGGCGCCGTCCACGTCCAGGTCACCATTCCGTCGGAGTACTCCCCGACCAGACCAGACACCTTCGGGGGAGCAGCGCCCAACGCATCGCCCGGAGCCGCGGAGGGGCTCGTCGCCTGAGGCGCGGGAGAGATTCGCGTGAACGACCCCTGGCCGCGGAGCATCCCCACCACGAGGCCGGCCGCGATCACCGCAGCCAGCAGCGCCAGGAGCACACCCGCCACAGGCGACATGCCCTTCTTGGCCGCCGCGGATCCTTCGACGACGCGGCGAGCCGAAACCTCGTCCGCGTCCGCGGAACGCTCGATCTTCCACGAGTCCGCCACGGCCTCGACACCGCCGGAGCCGGCCCCACCCTCGAAGGAGTACGAGGCCGAGGAGCGCAGGCGCGTCGCATCTGGGTCGATCAGCGGGGCGCCGCGCAGACGCGTCTTCTGATCACCAGAGACGGGAGCGACAGCCTTGGATCGCTTCTCCTTGATCTCCATCTCGGTGCGCGGCAGGCCGAGCTCCTGCTGAACGCGCTGCAGACCCTGGCCGAACTCCATCGCAGAGGGCGTGCGCTCGTTCGGATCAATCGTCATCGCGGCGCGCAGCACGCGCTCCAGCTCCGCCGGAGCATCCGCGCGGCCCAGGCCACGCATGCGTCCGCGCTGCACGCGGTTCGCGATGGAGGCGGCCGAGTTATCGCCGATCGGATCCTCGAAGGGGCTGCGCCCCGTCACGAAAGTCCACGTCGTCGCCGCCAGCGCCCACACGTCCTGCAGGGGCGAGGCCGGAGAATTCACGTCCTGCTGCTCCGGAGGCGCCCACAGCACCGAAAAACCATCGAAGGCACCGACTTCCAGCTGCCCAACTTTCGAGGCCACGCCGAAGTCCGCGAGCACAGGCTTGCCGTAGGAATCCAGCATGATGTTCGACGGCTTAATGTCGCGGTGCACGTAGCCCTGGCGATGGAACATCTCCACGCCGCCACTGATCTTGATCATGGTATCGAGGGCCTTCTCGAGTGACATCGGGCGCGCACGCACCTGCGTGAGCAGATCCGCCACCGGACAATACTCCATGATCAGGTAGGCGCGACCGTCCGCCGTCGTCCCCACTCCGTGCAACTCAACGACCGAGGGGTGGCCTGCCAGCAGGGTCATCGCATCAGCTTCGCGGTGCAGTTCCTTCGTGCCGCGCTCGTCGCCCTGCGTGCGCACGACCTTGATGGCCACCTGACGACTGGGCAGCTCCTGACGGTACAGGAAGACGTCAGCGAAGCCACCCTGTCCCAACGGGCGCACCCACTGGAAGCCGGGAATATCAGGGCCCTTCATGCCCGCAACCGGAGGGGTCACTGATTCTCCTCCTCGTTCATCGTGCGCGCGATTGACGCACTCAGGCGCAGCTTGCGGCGCATGCGCAGGCTGCGCAGGGACAGCGCGCGACGAACGCGCGCAAAGAATCCGGCACGCTTGCCCACCTGGGAGCGCAGGGCACCCACCTGCTCCCATGCATCACGCGCACGGTCGCGGGAGGCGCCGTTAGACGCGAAGTTTGCGACGTCCGCGTAGCGGGCGATCACGACCGGGGCGGGCACGTCGTCACCGAAGCGGCTCCAGCCGTCGATCACGTAGCGCCCCTGACCGGCCTCGGGCTCGTCCACCTCAACGGAATCCGTCGATCCGTCATCACCATGGCGAACCTCGCCCGTCACCAGCGTGAAGGGGTCGCCCGGGTCTTCGCCGAGGTCCCACTGTGAGGCCAGCGACCAGGCGGTCTCCTGACGCGTGCGTCCCACATCAATACGCAGGCCGGAGTCCGCGGCGAGATCCACGACCTCGTCCCAGGAGCCGACAAGCGCATCCGCGGCGGCAGCGCGGCGACGACGCCTCCGGCGACCCGCCTTGAAGAGCAGGACCATCAGCGGTGGCAGCAGCAGGAGCAGGATGCCACCCGAAATACCGGCAACGACTCCCCACGGGAAAGGCTCCTCCGGGGGCGCCATCGGATCAGCGTTCTGGTCGCGCGTCGTCGGCGGCAGCTCGGCGGGAGCCTCCGGGGGCTCCGGCGGCTGCAGCACCTGCGGACGCGGCACGCTACGAGGCTTGGGGACCTGCGTCTGCGGCGTGTGGTCGCGCGGCGGCGTCGGGTCGAAGACCGCCCAGTTGCCACCCGCGAACTCGACCTCGACCCACGCGCGAATATCGGAACCGCGCAGGCTCGCGGCACCGCCCTGGGAGCCACCCTCCGGGTAGGCGCCCATGACCACGCGGGCGTTGATACCCAGCTGATGCAGCATGAGCGCCATCAGCGCCGAATACTGCTGGTCGTCACCGATGAGGTCGCCGTCCTCGGAGAGCATGCGCTCAAGACGGTCGGCCCGCACGCCCGGGCGGGAGAACTGCGTGTTCTCGTTGAGGTAGAAGCCGTTCGTCGACAGGTAGTGCTCGATCGCGCGCGCGGCCGCCAACACGGTCGACGCGTTCTGCGTGATCTCCGCGGCCTTCGTGGCTACAGCATCGGGCACGTTGGTATCGGACATGCTGAAAGGCATGACCGCGAGGGAAGCCAGGTCCTCGTCGCGCACGGGGGCCGTGAAGGTGGTCGTCACGTTGTAGCTCATCGTCCCAGCGGGGCCGGTCGTCAGCGCGGCGTTCGCCCACGTGTCGACAAACAGGCCATCCTTCTGGGCGGTGGCGGCGCTGCCCGTGAAGGTAATCTGCGAGGGCTCACCCAGCACGGGCACCCACGGCCCGGACATCCCTCTGGTCTCCACCGTAACGACGGACTGCCCCTCGACACGGCCGGGGATCGTCGTTTCGACCGGGATGTACCCCGTGTGCGTATCGTCGCGCTTGTTCGACATGCCGAAGGTCGTGCCGTCGTACACGTCCATCGCGGCGATACGCACGCGCTGATTCTCCGGCAAGTCGGAGATGGTCATGAGAGTCTCGTCCTTCAGGTCCGTCGTGTAATGGCGGAACGAGGACATCGGAGAGGGGTAGGCCTGGATGTCGAGCGGCGGCTGGACCAGGTCGCGTCCCACGACGCGCGTGCCGGACTTGCCCAAGTAGGAGGCGGCGGGCAGAGCGACGCCCACGGAGACCGCGAGCACCGCAAGCGCGCCCACGAGGCGGGTCCACACGTAGACGGTCGAGCGGGACTCGCGTCCGACGGTGTTGTCCGTGCCGGGGGCGCTCGATCGGCCCACGAGGACATCCTGGCCCAGGGTGATGCGCTGATACTGCGCGGCACCCGCCCACCAGGCGGCCAGGAGTGCCCACCAGATCAGGACCACCCACAGGGGCAGCGGGTTTTTCGCAAGGCCGAAGAAGACCGCGATGACGCCCATGAGGACGAGGGGGATGGAGCCCAGGACCGCACGGCCAAATCGCGCGGTGACGACACCGGCGAGGAAAGCGAGGAGCAGGCCGCTCATCCACGGCACGAGGGCGGGGCCGGAGTAGACCGACACGGGCGCCGTCAGCGTGAGGAGGTCCTTCCAGGCGCGGAAGGAACCCAAGACCATGACCTGCAGCGTCTTGCCCGTGGGCAGGACGCCGAAGAGCGCCTCTGAGCGCAGCGCTGCGGCGCTTCCCAGCAGGAAGTAGGTGGCAAGAACGCCGAGCGCACTCGTCACCGTGTCCCAGCGCCAGCGCGTCGCGGCGGCGGCCAAGGCCAGGCCGCAGGCGACGCCTGCACCGGCGGCGATGGCGCCCACTCCCCCACCGAACACGGGCTCGAAGGCCCAGACGGGTCCTGCGAAAAGCAGCGCGAGAACCAGGAGGGACCAGATCGGCAGCCGGGTACGGTAGGTCGAAAAGCGCTGCGTAATCGTCAGCAGACGGTTGCGCGTCGTCTTGGACTTAGGGCCCTCGGAGGCGGGTGACGGCCGTGTGCTCGGGCCGGCCTCGCGAATCTCGGTCGCGTCCGTGCTCTCACTGACCTCGCGCACCTGCGTCGAGGCCTCCTCGGGCTGAGCCTGGGGATCAATGCGCTGGGCGCGCGGCTTGGTGTTGACGGTGTCGCTCATGCCAGCCCCCCGGCAACAATGATGCGCGGCAGGTCGTCCAGCGTGGAACAGTCAAGCAGGATACCTCGGCCCAGGTCGCGGCGAGCTCGCTTGCCCTCGGCACCGATACGGATGATAGACACGGGCACGTCAATGGGTGCCAGGCGGGCCAGGTGCGCCGCCTCGCTGTCACTCACCTGCGGGCCGACGATGAGCGTGAGCGCGGAGACGCCGGGGCGCTGCGCCACGGCCTCGCGAACGCGCAGGGGAAGATCCCCAAACGAGCGCGACGAGACCTCGGACAGCGCGTCGAGCATCCGCATCGCGTGACCGGACGGGAGCCAGGACTCCGTCGTCGTCAGCGACACGGGACGCGACTCGCGCAGGTTCGCCAGGCCCAGCGATCCCGCGACCGATACCGCGGTCTCGAAGGAATCGTGATCCCAGGCGTCGCGGGACGTGTCCAGGACGATGACGTGGTGGGAGCGGTGCGTCTCCTCGTACTGGCGCACGATGAGCTTGCCGAGGCGCGCGGTGGACTGCCAGTGCACGGCGCGTCGATCATCGCCCGGCTCGTAGTCGCGCAGGGCGTGGAAGGACACGTCGGAGCTGGACAGCTTGCCGGTGGACACGCCCTCGACGTCCAGCTGGAAGCCTGTCGCGTCGAAGGGAACGCGCACGGTGCGCGGATGCACGTGCAGGACGACGGGCTCGTCCCACATACGCACGCGACGCAGCAGACCCAGCGCGTCCGAGCGCACGGCTCGCGCGGGCCCGATGTTGATGAGGCCTCGGTGACGCGAGGAGATCAGGAACATCTCGTCCCAGGTCTCGTGCGCACCCAGCGGCGGCACGACGAATTCACCGGTCCCCGAGCCGATCGGCAGCTCGATGATGCCCGAACGCACTGAGCGTGAGCGCTCGTTGCGCACCGAGATCTCGCCGACGGCCGTTTGGCCTGCGACGATGCGCTCGTTCGGCACGCGGATCGACACGAGGTGCGGGGGACGCCAGGCGACGCGCAGCGCCGCGATCAACAGCGCGACGGCACCCGCGAGCGCGCAGGCGAGGGCCTCGACCCATTCGAGCGTAACCGCGATTGCCAGGCCCGCAATGATGAAGATAATGACCGCCCAGCCGATCGGCGTAACCGCCGAGGCGAGGGCTTTCAGGGGATGCGAAGGACCGGCCTTCGCCCTGCGGGGCGAGACCATCATGGGGGTGTCCGTACGCGTCCCTGTCATCGTTGTGTCCGGATGGATCCTTACGCGCCGACCGCGGGAGCGGGCACGGAGGTCAGGGCACGCTGGATGACGCCCTCGGCGGTCGCGCCGGAGAACGCGGCGTCGGGGTCGACGATAACGCGGTGGGCCCACACGGGCACCGCGAGGGCCTTGATGTCGTCGGGCAGGACGAAGTTACGCCCCTGCGCGGCCGCCCACACGCGGGCGCAGCGCACCATACCGATGGCGCCACGGGTGGACACACCCAGCAGCGAGGACTCGTCCTCACGGGTGGCTTCCGCCAGCGCGGCCACGTAGTCGAGGACAGCGCGGTCCGTGTGGTTCGCCGAGGCCAGGGAGGCCCAGGCCACGATGTCCTGACCGCTGACGATGGGGCGCAGGTTCTTCGAACGGTCCGGGGAGGCGGAGCCGTCGAGGACGTCGATCATGGCGCTACGCGAGGGGTAGCCGATCGAGGTCTTCATGAGGAAGCGGTCCAGCTGGGCCTCGGGCAGCGGGTAGGTGCCGGCCTGCTCGACGGGGTTCTGGGTCGCGATGACCATGAAGGGCTGGGGGGCGGGGCGGCGCACGCCGTCGACCGTCACCTGGGCCTCTTCCATGACCTC
>ERZ1699239.356-NODE-356-length-12378-cov-3.034528_pt1 | contig 12378 bp, 8 predicted proteins | sample MGYA00581536_ERZ1699239 | MGnify/ENA primary metagenome ERZ1699239 (study PRJEB42319, sample SAMD00040333) | human oral metagenome | material: saliva | host: Homo sapiens | study: EMG produced TPA metagenomics assembly of PRJDB4115 data set (Metgenomic analysis of...
CCAACCAACATTGGAAACACATAGAGGAGAACATCACCTCTTCTGTGCAGACCAAATCAAGTAAAGGAAAGGAAACTGCCCCATGATAATGCTTGCCAAAGTCGGTGCCGATGGCGGCAATGCCGTCAGGTACGCAATGGAGAAAGAGAAGGCAAAAGTGGTCAAGGTGAACCACCTGCCCGAAGGTCTTGATGCCACTTCTATCTGGTACAGAATGAAGCATCACTGTCAGCTCATCAACAGGACAGAACCGTGGGGAGGAAATTGGAACGCTTCATGGTGTCTTTCGTCTTGTCCCCGTCAAAAGAAGAGTCAAAGGACTTCACCATGCAGGACTGGGCAGACCTTCAGAATGAGAGCCTGGAAGTTCTGGACTCCGTCGGACTTTTATCCAAGGGTTTTACGGAAGAGGTCAAGACCAATTTCCACGGCTCCATGAATGTAGGTGCCCTGCACTCAGACTCCAAGTCAGGGACGCTCCACCTTCACGTGGACTGCTGCCGTGTGGACCTCGATGGCAGCACCAACGATGTCCACGATATTCACAAAAGGGCGATGATGGCTGCGGAGATTATCAACATGAGGCATGGCTGGAAACAACCGCAAGAGATACGCGACATGCGCCAGCAAGAGATAGCCGAGTTTTGCGAATACACCCTGCGTAATATGGAGCGTTTCGATACAGACTACTACTTCAAGCTGCTCCGCATGAAAGGCTATGAGGTTACACCAAAGTACGACAAGCAGAAGAAACTCGTGGGCTACACCATCGGCAAGAATGCCTCCGTCTTCAAGGTTTCCGCCATCGGACGCAAGTTCATGGCATCAAGGTTGGAAGATACGTGGAGGAAACTACATCCGCAGTCGGTTCAGTCCAGACTGCGCCCTGCCATTCCTGTCAACACGTTTGTTGCCAAGCCTGTCCGTCCAGTTGTACCAAAAACGACTACCACTCAGCCCAGGGTTCAACCAACACCGTTCGTTCTGCCACCCAAGCCCACACCGACCAATGCTGTCTATGACATAAAGGTTGGTGATGAGACCTTTAAGGTGGAGATACCAGATGTCATCAAAGACCTCTTCATAAACGAGGCACAGGTACCAGAGGACAACGATATCGCGACTATAAAGGATGTTTCTCGTGTCGCCATGTTGCTCTTTGTTGGCTACATTGACGCTGCCACCTCGATGTCCGAATCATGTGGCGGAGGTGGTGGCTCCGCACCGTCCTCAGGTTGGGGCAAGGATAATGATGAGGACGAACGCCAATACGCTCGCCGTTGTCTGAAGATGGCTCACTCTATGTGTAAACCTAAGCCACGCAGACGTGGATATCATCATTAAACCATAACAAAACAAGAATCTATGATTAAGAACAGTAAAAACAACGAATCCATGCCAGACTTCAATGATATGATGAACGAAGTTGAGCAGGATATGGTACTACAAGAGGCCGAGGAAAGTGTCATTGACAAAGTACCCGACCTCAAAACGTTGAATACCAACATCGAGAATGCAACAGCAACCTGGGTGAACGCTACTCTTCAACTGGAGTCGGCAATCCAGCAGTATCAACGAGCAGAAAGGAAGCTGGAAGCTTCAGTAACAACAATCCGAGGTAAGGTTGATACTATCAATGACCATATCGATAACGTTATGGAAAATGCCCCGACCAAGTTGCATGTTTCCGTTTCTGTCTCTGACCCCGACATGAAGAAGATACAGGAAATGTTCGACAAGGAACATGAATGGGTCGTCGCCCAGATGCAGGTACACCTTACCCAAGTCAACAATATGCTAATCGAAGAGCACAGGAAGACCATGGAGCGTTACAAGGAATATGATGGTTGTTATCTCGGCTATCGTGTACAGTGGTTCTTTTGGCTCTTCTTCGCTATAGGTTTCTCTGTGGTTGTTGGAGGTATTGCAATGCTAATAGCACTACATTACGGGAAATAGCAAAATGACAGAAGAGCAGCTCCAAGCGGAACTACTCTTTTGTTTGCAACCTCTGAATTTTGCAAACGAAACTGCAAACGAAACTGCAAACAAGCTACTTTTGTACTCTCTTGTATCTCACATTGTTAGGGATGCTATCTTCCGTTTGCTCTATCTCTTTTTCTTGGACTAATTCTGCAAACAGACGCGATACCATTGAGCGGTCTTTTTCTTGCAATTTTAGCAATTCACGAGCTTCGGTGTTGTTAATCGTATCAATTGAATCCAGATACCTTAGAATCGCCTCTTTCTGTCGAGCCTTATTCTGTTTCTTCCTCTTTACGTAGTCTATCTTGTCTTCTGTGCTTTTGCGCTTGCTGACATGAAGTATGTAGACTAAACCAGAAGTTTTACCTGTTGACTCGACGAATCCCAATTCTTGCAAGTTGTCCAATATGGTCTGTAGACGATATTGGCTGATATTTGGCGTTTCTGCCAATTCTGCCAATGTTACTTTTCCTCGTTTAACAATCTCCGATAAAACGAAAAGCTGGTCTAACTTCAGTGAACGTCCTGCTTTATTTTCATAGAGGAGTGACAACTCTATCAATTTCTCTGTCTTTACCTCCGCCTTAATACGGAAGATAACTGAAGTCTCTGTTTCTTCAGGCATAGGCAGTGCCTTTCCTTTCTTCAACAAGTCTGTGAAAATCTTGTCAAAACCGCTTCCTGCTTTCTCTGCCAATCCGATTTCACGCAGAATGTCCATTACGTTGGGATTCCTGGGATTGGTTTTACGCAGATAGTTATCCACCGTCACACCTTCAGGGAATGTGCCTGGGCTTTCTATTTCAAGGTAGCCTCCATCATCATATTTGCGGATTTCAATAATCTGCTGGCGACTTATATCCCTATGAGCCAAAGCGTTGATAAGCAGCTCGCGAATAACAATCTCGGAATAATCTTCTACGTATTCTCGGAATAATCCAAAGACGAACTCCTTCTGCTTTATTTCTGCCTTCAACTGATTGAAACAACCTTCTGCTACCTCTACGATGTTGCCTTTATATTCGTATGGGCGATAAGTGCCATCCGAGAAATAGTGGATGTATTTCACCTGATAATAAGGCAATTCTCTCAGAGCTCGGTCATTACCTATAAATAGCAAACCTGTCGTTGTCGGCAGAATCCCATCATTGTCTTCTCGTATCATTCCAAGTGAGTCCAAAAGATCTTCATCCGTCTTGTCAAGATACGGACTCTCGGCATTTTTTGCTTCAATAAGGTTTCGCAACCGTGCAAGACGCTTTTGGTCAATCCAGTCTTTCCCTACTTTCCACGTCTGTTGGTCATAGACTATCATACCTTTCTCTGCCAAGATTGTTGACATTTCGTATGGTTCAATGGGTCTGTTGCCATCATTGGAACGGATAAGGAATTCTCCACGGCTGGTACGATGCATCTGGCTGGAGAAAGGTATTTCAAGTAGCAGCAAGTCACATCCGTCAACCTTCAGTGTATGAGGAATAAGGGTAATGGTAGGGAAAGTCCTATCCTGTACCTGTTTGATAAGGTCAAACACTTTCTGATTATCATACTTGAAGTCTTGGTTGACTTCCTTGGTTCCGTCAACAATTCCCACAAATAGAAATCCGCCTTTTAGATTTGCAAAAGCCACCACATCACGAGCCATTTCCTCATAGTTCAGCGCGAAGTTCTTGTGCGACTTGCCGAAGGCTCGTTTGTCTTCAAGTTGTTCTTTGAAATCCATGATGTCACACTCTCCCTTTTCCAAAAGAGAGTAGAACCATTGCATGCTAAGTTTTGTATATTTCTTCATCTTCTATACCATTATAACGTATGAAATACCGTTGATATTATGATATTTAGGCTTATATTCTGATGCCGTTATCAGATATCTCGATAGACGTGGACAATTCTGCCGATAGTGGAATCCATGTTCCCACACGGTAATGGCATTGAACCATTTCCAACTTTGAATTTGTTGCCAGCATATTACTCGTATAAAGATGTCGCTGTTCAAATGTCATATTCTTTGCAATAATTTTGTGTATTAAACTCCGCTGTTCCCCAATGCTCATCCAAGTCCACATTCTCACTCTGAGGTTGACATTCGCTTGGTAATTCTCCCACTTGTACAATTACGGGCAAGTCAGCTATTACCCCCGAAAGTACACATGCCCCCACTGGAAGTATAGGCAAGGATTCTACTGACACCTTATCAAGATAAGATATTGCCTTTTCTACCATCTCTATATCTCTATTGTTTACCAATCTATGTATCAGATAATTGTGCAATTGGGATATAATCGTGGGGGATATATCTGATGGACGTTGACTTGCAAGAATCAAAAACACGCCAAACTTGCGCCCTTCTTTGATAATTTCTTCAAATGTTTCTAAACGAAAATCTTTCCAAGCCTCACTTTCTCGATTGGATTCGTATGATAAAATATTATGCGCTTCGTCTATTATAATATGTAAAGTATTTGATAGAGTGTCCCCCCTGAGATTTTTATGTTCTTTATATAACTTAGTACAAAGAAGTAAGGGAATCAACTTTTTCATGGAGGTGTTGACCTTATTTAAATCTATGATGGCCAAGTTATATTCACCCCATAGATCGTCAGTTGTCACCTTAAAAACTTTAGTAAAATCTTTCGCAAAACTTTTAAGTCTATTTATTACAGGTGCAATATGTTCGTTGACAGCGCGGTTGTTTAAAACATCCATTATTAACTGGATGTACAAATAGTGAATGATTTTTTCTATTACATCATTGGGCGCAATATAACAATCTACTGCTTTGTACACATCAAGGTTATAAATATCTGGCCAATATTTTTCATCACTGAAGAATTTTCTATTACTCCCTGTGCCTGTATAAAAGCACTGTTGAGATCCATGCCAAGAAAGGTCGCTCTGCAACCCCACCTCAACACCATCTTCTTTTTTGTGGGGTAAAATATTTTCCAAGTAATCAAGCAGGAGTTTACCTTTTGCTCCATCTGACATTTTTACGACACGTTCAACCTGATGACGAAGTATTCCCTTTAAATATTCCGATGTATTTTCCTTTGTTTGAACATTCTCATACAAGTTTAACGCTCGTTTAATAAAAGGCTGTTGCGTCTTCTCTGTTGCACTCGCCATAATGTACAATAGCTCTGGTTCCAATATATCATTTTCTGAGATAGGTAAGCAGTCTCCTCCTTCATAATGCGTACTTATTTTATATGTCTTCTTTTTTGCAATGATAGATGAAACGCCAGAATACTCTCCGTTGAAGTCAAACACAACAAATCTTGCATTTTCTTTAAAGGACAGGGAGGAATCAGCTTGCTTAAACAAGTTATGGAGTATGGAAGTAAGCGTATAACTCTTGCCACTTCCTGTATTCCCAAAAATTCCGATGTGGCTTGTCAAAAGCTTTGAAATGCCTATTTCAATTGGTATGTTGTCATCTGTCAGAAGATAACCAATGTTAATAGTGGCATTGCCTGACCCAAATGTATGTATTTTACGGAATTCCTCCACATCCAGAAGTTGACACACGTTGCCAATTAGAGGCATTTCCTTTATCCCCTTGTAGTACTTCCCATTATCAAAATACCCAAGCAGTTTTATGGATAATTGCCGAAACATTTCCTCGCCTTGTGAGACATAGTCGTTATGAGTTGGATGTACCTCTTTCAGAGTTTCCGACTCAACTTTCCCGACTAATGTGGTATATCCCTTTAATAACTTAACATATCCTCCAACACTAACATTCTTTATTAGTTCTCCCTTGTACACCAAATGCGGCAAATTCTTGTTTTGATCAACTTTGATCAAAATAAGTCGACCTTCTACCGCTACCACTTCTCCTATCCGAAAAATAGCATCTCTGGTATAATCTATGTTGGAATAATTAGTCATTGTTATGATATCAGGTTGGCAAGTGGTTCAAAGACGAACTTGTTAATGGACTCAAGGTCGAACAGTTTAAGGTCAGCCAAGTAACTTTTGAATTTTTCGTCAGAAGAGGCTTTTCGGTAATCCTCTGGTGTTAGGATAAGAATATTTGGATTGATAATGTTCCCACCCTTTGACAGATTACTGCGAATGATGCTTTTCTGCTCTTCATTGAAAGAAAAAACAATAATCTGAAGGGTAGGATTGGCATTGGCGGCTCGAACAGTAATCTGGACGATGTGTTCATCTGCAAAGGAAAAACCTGCAACAAACAATACGGAGTTACTACGTTCCAACGCATTGGAATATAGACGCATCAGTTCATAAAAGTGCAAATCTATTACCGACTCTCGGAACTTTTCCTTTCGTGGATTCACCATCACGAGAGCTTTGTAATGCTGAAGAAAACTTTTCAAAACGGAAGATTGATGACCAATTCTTGCAGAGTCGGAAACAATCATGTCATGCAAATCATTATACTCCTCAAAACTATATATTAGGTCTCTCTCTCTTAAGGCTTTAATGTCTTCACGTAGCGTAAATAAAACCTCGTGGCTCATGTCGTATACAATTTCCCCATCTGCCACAGATGCCCAATTGATTGAACCGTGAACTTTTAGGTAGTTAAAGACGGGTATCGTTGCTGTTGTATGGTACAACGGACTAACTTTTGATACAACATTTGAGAATGCGCTTTCATTGAATGTCGGTTTCATCTGCCCTTTGAAACCTTGGTTAAACTCAATGCCAAGATTCTCGGCCACTTCTTCTACCAAGTTGTCGATATTTGTGGTGAAGACGTTTATCTGTTTATCTAACAGCCCAATATGTCTTCTAGCTATAATTTTATTCCATACTTGAAGGAATTGGGCGTATTGGAATAGAACTTTGTTTTTCCGTGCCCTTTGTTCTTCATCCAAATCTTCTATGCATGGAAACATGACGTTTTCAACGTACTTTACGAGAATATTCGTCTCTATAGCATTACGAGTGGTTGGCGAATCCTTGTCCGTTGTGGATAGCTCCGTCAGCCATTGCTCAACATTGCCCAATGTCGATAAAAATGGGCAGGACAGTCCAGAGCCAAATAAAAAATTTATATGGCACGACTGAACGTATTGTTTGATTCTTTCAATTGTCATAGGATAACACTTTATATCTTGTCTATGTGAGATGTTTTTACTCTGCGCTCGCGAACTTCTTCCATCGTCATGGAAACACCTCGCAACGCATTCTGATAGATACCATACTTCATCGGCCCCTCTTCAAAAGCACAGAAATCTCCAAGATTGAACACAAGACGGTGTGAGGGAGTTACATTAGGGAACTCTTTTGTGCCAACTGACACCACTGGATACAAACCATATACCCATGTATCGACCACAGCTGCAATATATTTAATATGTGACACATCTATCCCCTTAGTCGTGGCCATACGTCCTGGACTAAAAGTTTTGGCAATGCCTTTTTTGTAATTTTCTCGTGGTTCATTAACCTCCCTATCAGGAACAGCAAGGTAAACAATCCATTTCCCAGGCTCTTCATCAGAGTAGTAAAGCCCCTTTTGTGGTATGCTCTTTACAAGCAATGTTTTACGGGCATTTGTATCTTTTAGCCATGCCTCTATCTGCTCTCTTAACACCTGTTCGCTACTATTTGGGTCAAGAATAAGATTTCCATTCTTATCCGCCACCATTTTTCCTGGTTTCAAGGGAAAGGCTCCAATGCCAATCTTGTCAATGGCATTCTTGTAATAGTATTCTGAAAAGTTCTCCTTAGTGACGTTGCCAGGGAACAAAACATATCCACCTATCACCTCGCGTTTCAGGTTATCTTTTCCCTCCTGTGTATAATAAATGGCATCCCTATAACGATGCATTTGGTTTATCGCGCCAACAGGTGGCACGTCAAGGCCACCCTTTCGGGCATCAGCTATACGGTATTTAGCATCAAAGAGGTAAGTGTATTGTATATCGTCATCTTGTTTAGAAAGTCGCAATACAATATCAGGACGCTGCACTGTCGTAAGTGTGTCTGTACCCTCGATAGAAGAAGGATAAGAGGTTTGTTCATCATCCACGTCAATCTCCTCAACCTGAGCATTGTACATTACAGAAACCTCCACATTGTCCTTTTTTAATTTCACTTCCGACTGTGAACCATACACCAACTGACGCACAAATCCCGATGTTAGTTCCCGACCAGTAGTGTCAACCTCAGCCAAATCGCCCATAATATCTTTGACGATATTCTTAACCTTGATAAAACACCAGATTTCGTAAAGTTCGGAAATGTCCTTCACTTCCAACTTTCGCATTCCCTCTTCCAGTTCATATCCGCAAGAGAGTTCCACCCAATTCTTGAATATGTCTTTATAGCCTCTAGCCCGTTTCATGACCAGCGAATCCTGTGAGAAACCTTTGAATTGATCTATTCCCTTGAAGAAACGATGTTTCTGGAGGGTCGAAAGCTCCTTGTGCATTGCGTCAAGATTGTTGGCTATCTTCGCATCATCAGCCTTCAACTGCACTTTGATATGCTCTCTAATGATGCCAAACCTGCGGTAAAGTTCTTTAATGACATATTTTAGAAAACGATTCTCCACAGTATCCTTGGAGAGATACATTTCTTCTGAGCGGAAAAGATGTTTTGGGTCTTCTTTAAATTCAGCATACTCATTCTCTTGTTCTGGGGAGATATATCTCAAACGGTCGGCACGCTCATAGCGAACGGCAGTCTTTAATCTACGTTTTGGCGAGTTAATGATGATATGGATGTTCCTGATGATGTCGTTATAACACGATTGAAATATCTGCCACCAAATCAATTCTGATGACTCACCAGCTTTGGTCCTGAATGAAAGATAGGTATTCTTCAGAAAGGCATAAGACAGCATGCTATACTCCTGTTCTATATCTCTGATAATTGATTTCATATCAGAGCGATAGTTCATCTTGTAGCTTAGCACCTCCGTACAAAAACCTAAAGTTCCTTCTACACCGCCAATAGTGTAAGTGAAGTCGAAGTCAACAAGACCAACTTGATTGTTGAAGTTCAACGTAGCATAATATCTGCCATCATCACTTACGATTGCGTTCTTCAACTCATTGAACTTAATGGCATGTCCCGAAAGACTCATACGGCAGCTATCCAGCGGCTTTCCATCCTTGCCAGAAATAATAAGCGCATAGTCTGTGTTTTCAAAGAAGTAGGCCGTATGAAAAGACATACCATCCTCCATGGGCTTTTCGCCAAAGACAAATGTCACGTCCTTGTCTTTGCCTGTAAAGCGGGACTTTATCTGTTCCTTGCTTTCGTCATCACACTTAACACCAAGGTTATTGATGGTTTCTCTAATGCGACGACCATAGTAAGCACACGAGAACCTAATTTCCAAATCCCCGTTGCTAACCTTCAATGTATTGAAAGTCCCGTTCATATTTTCTGATTTAACCCCAATAAGAAACAAAATGCTCTCGATGAAGAATCTCTATCATTTCATCAAGTTTCTTCATACTTTCACTCTTCTCCACATCCCCAAAGTGCTTTGTCATAACGGCTTTAAGCATACTGAGAACCGTTGTCTGGCCGTATTTATCTGCGGTCTGTGTCAGGCCTCCAATAGCCGTTATTCTGTCATCGTTGGCATCAACCGAAAGCTTAGTCTCGTCACCCTCAATACGACTCAATATCTTCATCAAAGAAAATTCATCCAAAGCCCTTGCGGTGCTGTTATAACCAAAGTCCATGGCACTGCTCACATAGAGCATCGCCTCGTTTGCCGAACGATAGCCCAATTTGAATGGAGTTCCTTCAAGCAGTTTGTTGACATCTGTCAGGAAGTTGATAATCTTGGTAGAAATGTTTCCCAGATGGTCTTTAATCTCACCTGCCTTGATAGGGCGATTAACCAATAGCCCGATTTCTTTAGCCGAGAGTTGGGGAACAACTTGTTCTGATGTTCCATCAAGGAATTTTACGAAATCTACATCGTTCATTTCTATGGACATGGCACGGTCAAGCACCTTGCGAGAGAACGAGAAGGTGGTTTCATCCATATTCACCGTTCCCATGACAATGAGGTTTGGAGGCAGGGTCAGCCCTTTTTCTCGGAACTGCTTGGCAAGAGCCTCAGATTTTCCTGCAAGCTTTGTTATCATTTTAGCACATACAACCTCACCAAAATCTTTGAAGGGTTTGACAATGGGATCAGTCCAATAATTCCCGTCCTCGTCAGCGTATCTGCTTTCGATAGCACTAAGAAACTCTGCGAAATACTCTTCAACAGGCGCAAGATTCATTTCGTCAAGACAAAGAAAATATGGCGTTCTCTTGTCTAACCATGCTTTGGCGACAAATTCAATAAATGGCGTATATTCGTAGTGTTCACCATCCTTGCCTATGTTAGACTTATAGCCAACCACATCCATAGAATTGTGCCAATTTGGTTTCACCTGGATTAACTCAAAATTCTTTGGGCGTTGATTTTTCCAACGGGTATCTTCTTCTGCGTCAGACAGCGTCACACTCGCCTGAGCAAGTTTCCTCACAATCTGACTCTTTCCCGTTCCACTGATACCAGCAAGAAGGATGAATGGCTTAGTACGGATGGCGGATAGATAATATTTGTAATCACGTGTTATTGTATTGGATTCCGATTTTTCAATTGGATTGTAATCTAGAATCCCAAGTGCGTCTTTAGCACCCTCATAAATAGATTTCATAAGCACCGTATATTCTTTTTTGACTTCTTCTGCTTGATTATTAAATATGAATGGCAACCGTTCTATAATGTAAGGTTTTGCCGATGCCTCTGTTCTTTCATCATAGAAGGGCTTAAAGGGTGAATTGTTGATATTTCGACTCTCAATCTGATAGCATAACTCAAGAAAATGTTTGAAATGCTTATTTGCCATACTATAAACCCCAGCCGGATTATTAGAACGCTCATCACCAAGTATAAATAAAGGAGACTTTTGTAGGATAATATTCGTCAAGGAAACCCTATCTTCTATAGCAGACATCACATCCTCTGCACTTGATATGGTTTTGCGAGCTTGGTAGCCATTTTGTTTATTAGCACGAATGGTCAACGATATATGAGAAGAATTTGAAAGAAGGAAATTAGAGAAATATACTGAATCTTTCTTGCTCTCTTTCAAATCGTTACGATGTATTTCTACTCGGTAATTTAATTCGCATAAAAATGCCGACAACACATATCTGAACCACGTTCTGAAATCAATGTGCGTTGGGCACGGAAACAGTTTGCCCAATTTGAAAATCAAAGTATTTATTGAAACTTCGTGTTCATCGATCTTTATAGACTGCATTAAGGAAAACAACGCACATAATGCGGAAAGAGCTTTGTCAATGAATTCAGTCCTTTCAACTTTTGCTGCTTTTGCCAAAATTGCAGCTACATATCCTAAATTAGACTGAACATTATTCTGTTCCCTAATGGCATCTAAAGCTGTTTGCCCTTTGGTTAGTTCCATTTTTAGCAATCCTATTCGGAACATCTCTTTGGCCCTGGATCTGCCATCTGAGCTATTAATGCCCAGTGCTTCCGTAAAGTTACTGGCTCCTTCGGGCATAATTCCATATAAGACAGAATCATTCCAAGAACTCCAAATATCCAATAGGGTATTGTAGTAACTATATATGCATTTTAATTCACCAACCATATGTTATTTTTTTAACATTAATACATATTCATATTGAATTTTATTTTTCACATTGTCTCTGGGTATAGATGTTCGATGGTCTTTTATCTGATACTTGTAAATACCAAACCATTTATAACCAACCGATTCTGCCAAAGACGCAATAATCTTATGGGTGGGAACTTCTACTTTTTTAATGATATTATCCCCTATGATTATGTGATACTCTCCATTAAGTCTGAGTGCTTGATATACGCAAATTAGATTTTTGTATATGTCATTGAAATATGCCATACAGGTGTTTGCGCGCCCCTTGTCTTTAGGAAGAATCTTGTCATACCATGGTTTGAATGTTTTATACACAGTATTGTTAATATCTTCATTCTTTCTATTCTCATGGCCCACCTGTACATTTCGCATGTCTGCAGCAATTTCATTATCGATACAATCGCACATGGCACCTTCAATCTTCACACATCTTGTATAGTCTAATGCGTTTATATATGGTGGCGATGTAATTGCGAGATCAATATAAGGACTTTCAGTTCTAAAATTGGTCGCATCATCTCCAATCCATTTTATATTAGCAGGTGTAGCCACTTCTGTCATTTGTTTTATAGCATCAAGATGGGCCTTGTAGCTATAAACAAAAGAATCAATCACTCCTTTTGTTTCCTTAGGATGTTTCCGCGATATATATGGCTTAAGAGATTGTCTTTCCATTAAAGAAACTGGTTTAATGCAATCAGCATAAGCAACCATCATAAAGGCAAGATATTTAGATGGAGTCAGTGTCTTT
>ERZ1699239.358-NODE-358-length-12320-cov-2.144755_pt1 | contig 12320 bp, 9 predicted proteins | sample MGYA00581536_ERZ1699239 | MGnify/ENA primary metagenome ERZ1699239 (study PRJEB42319, sample SAMD00040333) | human oral metagenome | material: saliva | host: Homo sapiens | study: EMG produced TPA metagenomics assembly of PRJDB4115 data set (Metgenomic analysis of...
CATCAATCCCGTATCAATTTGACGGTTTTGCTCTTTATCTAAAACTTGGCTTGCACGGCGTTCCCAATAATCTGGCGCTCGCTCTGCAATCCCTACACCGGCATAATATTTAATACCATTGATTTCTTCTTCCCAACGGAAGAAACCTGAATGTAAACCATACGTATGGTGTTTACTTGGGTGATTTGCCATTAAAGCGTCGTATTCAGCTTTCACTTCATCATAACGATAACCAGAAATAAACTTACGACTATCACTTGCTGTCCAGGCCCCCTCAACAAATCCGCCCCATTGAGTAAAGTTTTGCTGTGGTTGATAAGGCTTGTATCTGTATCCTTCACCATTCATTTCCATACGTGAAAGGTGTTTATCACGCATATAATCGATGCCTGTTTGCAAATTAATATCCAGCCAATCAAAAGTTGCTTTCAAATGCCCTGTATTGGTTTCACGTTTTGGATTCATCGCTTTTTTAACTTGATTTCCCATCATGTTTAAATAACGCATACTATAAGTATCCATCACATGATCAATCTTGCTTTGACCGTAACGTAATTCTAGTTCTGTGAACCACGGTGTAATATTGCGTTGTACAAATCGAACATTCCAGGCATCACGATCAAACTTACTCCCATCCATCATTCGGTCCGCGTAAGCCGCTTCGCCTCGACTACGTTCATAAGTTCCGGTTAATAAGGTATTTTCTGTCGGTGTGAAACCAAACTGTAACATTTGATTACGGCGCTCAAAAGAGGAATGAATTCGATTGCCATCGCCATCTTTGTAATTCCCCGCCTCATTGTGTGACATACTCGTACGTAAATAACCATATTTGCCACCCGCCATAGCATCGAAATAAGCATCTCTACGTTTGTTTCCGCCAAGTGTGACACTTCCGTTTAAATAGGTATTTTGAGTATCAAATTCAGGCTCTTTACGTACAAAACGTACTGCTCCCGCGACCAAACCAGAACCTTCTGTTACAGTTTGGGGACCTTTGGTCACCACAACTTCATCATAAGCTGATGGGAAAATATAAGCTGTTGGCGGATCCATTCGGTTGCTACACCCACCATAAATGAATTGGTCGTCTGCTTGAATATTCAAGCGAGAACCACCTAACCCGCGAAATAACGGATCGCCAGAACTCCCACCTTTACGAATCACGCTCATATTTGCCACAGATTGCAATAAATCTGCACCATCACCAGCAGGTAAAGGTTGAAGCGTTGTTTTAGGATTAAGTTTGACCGAATTGGTATTCGTCTGAGTAACACCTGTTACCACAATAGGATCCAGTAATGTTACAGACTGCGTATCCTCAGCAAAAGCATTAGATATAAAAAATGAAAGAGGAAGGAGGGAAAAATAAGATTTGTTATGCATAATCAATCCCTTGTTTTGGCACTTGAGTCATAAAAACCACAATTCAACCACATAAAATCTTTCAAACAAATACGCAACCGTTATGAAACATTTATCATATTAATGATTGAGATTGTAACAATACTGTAATGAATATTATTCTTATTAAGTGCAAAAGGCAAGGTTAAAAGATGGCTATTTACTTATGCATTTTTGGTAAACATACTACTGCCAGCACTAATTGAACTATTCCCGTAATAGATAAAATCCTCCTACTTTAATACTACTAAAATGCTGCAATATATTCTTTTTCGTTGAAGCCAATCAATGCCTTACCATCTAGCAAAATAATCGGGCGTTTGAGTAACGCTGGATTTTCAGCTAATACGGAAAGTGACGTAGATTTCGAGAGTGTATTTTTCACATTTTCATCAAGATTACGCCAAGTCGTACTACGTTTATTGACTAAATTTTCCCAACCAAATTGGGCTTCTGCTTGTTGTAAGAATTGAGTATCTAATCCATCCACACGATAATCATGTAATTTATGTTGAATATTATGTTCAGTTAGCCACTTCAATGCTTTTTTTACCGTATCGCAGTTTTTAATGCCATAAACGATAATCATATTCTCACCTCTAAAAATAAAAAATCCTCGATTTCATTTAGAGCGAGGATTTTAACTGCTACATGAATTAATTACAAATAGATTAACCTATACAACTTATATATCCAAAAGAAAAAGTGCGGTGAAAATCAACCGCACTTTTCAAAAGGGAAATTAGAATTCGTAACCTACGCCCACTTTAGCGCCATAGTTATTCACTTTAGTATCGTCAAAGCTACCTAAACGGTTATATTCTAAACCACCGTTTGCATACACTTTGTCTGCTAATTTATATTTAGCACCCGCAACTACGCCATAACCCACTTTGGTTTCAGAAGAGCTTTTATAGCGTTGATCCGCACGCTCTTCAAATTTGAAACGGTTTGCCGCAAGACGAGCACCAACATAAGGTTCAATTTGAGAGTTGGTATCGAAGTCATAGAATACTGTCGCACCTAAACCTTGAACTTTAGTACCTTGGAAGTTACCGTGATGAGTATAATCACCTGCTACACGCATATTACCTAATTTGTAACCCACTGCAACACGAGGTTCAACTTTAGTTTTGCTTGAACCACCATTGGTTAATTTAGTTCTTGAAAGACCAAGATCACCTTCTGCATATAAACCTGCATTTGCAGTTGAAGCAACCGCTAATGCACCGACAACGATAGCTAATAATGATTTTTTCATTGGATAACCCCTGTTATTTGATTGAAAACACTAGAAATATACCACACTGCTTATAAATTTTCACTATGAAAAACCAATTTTCCCTGACATTTTCGACATAAATAGGCAATTTTATCGCGTTGAATACGATTATGCCGACGAATCGTTAAATAATGGGTCTGACATTCGCATTGATAAGCAAACATTTTACCCTGTACACTTTCCACATCGAATTGATGGCAAGTATCAGCCGGAAGATTAAATAACTGTGTCATCACCGCTTGCCATTCCTGTCCATGCGGTTTCACTCGACCAAATACTTGATACACAATAAGATGGGCTAATTCATGGGGAACAACCTGATGAATAAATTCATCTGAGTTCTCGAGTAGCAAAGTGCGGTTAAATTTAATCTCATTTTTCTGCAAGTATGCAACGCCGGCCTTTACACCTCGCAAGTCATAACTGATTGTCGGAATAGGAAATTTCTGTTGAAAGTGACGTTCAGCCAGTTGTAATGTTTCTGCAAGCTTGCGTTGCACCTGCATTTTTAAATGCCGAAACTGAGTTTGAGATGACATCATCATACTAAGTAAACAAAAACCGCTAAATTAGCGGTTTTTATCATATACATTTAATTTACTTATTTTAGACCTGCTGCCGCACGTAATTCTTCAGCGCGATCTACTTTTTCCCATGGGAATTGTTCACGACCAAAGTGTCCATACGCCGCAGTTTGGCGATAGATTGGTTGAATTAAATTTAACATTTTAATTAAACCATAAGGACGTAAATCAAAGAATTCACGCACTAACTTAACCAATACTTCGTTTGATACTTTTCCTGTACCGAAAGTTTCTACCATGATAGAAGTTGGCTCTGCCACACCAATTGCATAAGAAAGTTGAATTTCACAACGATCTGCAAGACCTGCTGCAACAATATTTTTAGCCACATAACGTGCGGCATAAGCCGCTGAACGGTCTACTTTTGATGGATCTTTACCAGAAAATGCACCACCACCATGACGAGCCGCACCACCGTATGTATCGACAATGATTTTACGACCCGTTAAGCCACAGTCGCCCATTGGGCCACCAATCACAAAACGACCAGTTGGGTTAATGAAATATTTTGTTTGTTGAGATAACCATTCGCTTGGCAAAATTGGCTTGATGATTTCTTCCATCACGCCTTCGTAAATTTCTTTTTGTGAGACTTCTTCACTATGTTGTGTAGAAAGCACTACCGCATCCACACCCACGATTTTGTTATCTTCGTATTTTAAGGTCACTTGACTTTTCGCATCAGGGCGTAACCAGGCTAATTTTCCGCTTTTACGCACTTCTGCTTGTTTTTCCATTAAACGATGCGCATAAGTAATCGCCGCAGGCATCAAGACTTCGGTTTCATTTGTCGCATAACCAAACATAATCCCTTGGTCACCCGCACCTTGATCTAATGGATTCTCACGATCCACACCTTGGTTAATATCAGATGATTGCTTACCAATCGCATTTAATACCGCACAAGAATTTCCATCAAAACCCATCTCTGAGTGTTTGTAACCAATATCACAAATGACTTGGCGAGTGAGATTTTCAATATCAACCCATGCTGATGTCGTAATTTCACCACCAACTAACGCCATCCCTGTTTTTACATAGGTTTCGCAAGCCACACGAGCTTTAGGATCTTGTTTTAAAATTTCATCAAGTACCGCATCAGAAATTTGATCGGCAATCTTATCTGGATGTCCTTCTGAAACCGATTCAGAAGTAAATAAATAGCTAGACATAAGTTCTCTTCTTTTGGATGTATTGACGTATAGACGGCTATAATACGCTTTTTTGACTAATAAGCAAGCATTCCTATCAAGTATTTTTGAGATGCGACAAGAATAATCTAAGCTTTACGACAGAATTCAGCTCATTAATGCATTAAATGGGCGACAAGAGCCCATTTATTTACCTGACTTTACTTCACTAAATCCAACATTTCTTGCGCATTTGCCAAGGCGAGTTCTGTAATTTCACTGCCACCGAGTAATCTTGCAAGAGCTGGAACTCTCTCTTCTTGAGAAAGTGCGGTCATTTTAGTTTCTGTTTTATCATCAATGGTAAATTTCTCTACATTAAATTGATGATGTCCATGACAGGCTACCTGTGGTAAATGAGTCACACAAAGTACTTGGCATTTATCGCCTAATTGACGTAATAATTTACCCACTACACTCGCCGTTTTACCGCTAATGCCTACATCAACTTCATCAAAAACTAACGTCGGAATCGCCGATTGATCGGACGTTAAGACTTGGATCGCTAATGAAATACGAGAAAGCTCACCACCTGATGACACTTTTGCTAGCGGTTGTGCTTGTTGTCCTAAATTACTGCGTAAAGTAAAGACGATATTATCTGCCCCATTTGCCGTCACTTTAGTTAAATCTGAATTCACTTCAATGAAAAACTCGGCATTCTCCATTGCAAGCCCTTTGATAGAATGTGTAACCTGTTGTGCTAATTTCTCCGCAGCTTGGCAACGACTCTCATGTAATTGTTTTGCCGTATGTTGCATTTTCTCAAAGGCGGCCTTTTCTTCTAAAATCAGGCGCTCTTCACTTTCTGAAAAATCTAAAAGTGCGGTCAATTCTGCTTTTAATTTTTGATGCCACTCCACTAACTCTTCAGGTTTCACATTGTGCTTACGTGCAAGTTGTAAAGCTTGACTTAAACGTTGTTCAATCTCTTGTAATAACATCGGATCTTGTTCAATATGAGAAGCAAGATGTTGAACTTCACTTGTCGCCTCTTGCACTTGGATAAGTGCATCATTCAACATTGTTTGAACGGAAGCATAGCGAGGATCTAATTCGCTTAATTCATCAATGTACTGCGTCGCACGATAAAGCATAGAATCGATACTCACCGTCTCATTTTCACTGAGTAGCTGTAAAGCTGATTGTGATAACTGTGTCAGCTGTTCGCTATTTGATAGACGACGTTGATCCTCTTCCAATTCCAAATATTCATTTGGACGAAGGGCAAACTCATCCAACTCTTCTACCTGATATTGTAAAAGCTGTTTCTTCGCTTCATTTTCAGTAACTTTTTGTTGGAAAGTTTTAACTTGTGTTTGGAGATTTTTCCACGTGCGATAATCTTCTCGCATTTGTGCGAGCAAATCATGGTGATGTGCAAATGTATCCACCAACTGAAGTTGGTAGTCATTTTTCAATAATAATTGTGAAGCATGCTGCCCATTAAGATGAATAAGATATTGTCCAATTTCTTTTAATTGGGAAGCCGATACTGGCGTACTATTGATAAAGGCTTTAGAACGCCCATCTGCATTAATGACACGGCGTAAAATACAATCGGAGGGATTATCAGGATCTTGCAATTCTTGCTCTTGCAACCATTGATAAGCCGGATTGGTTGGTTCAATAAAAAATGTGGCGCAGATTTCAGCTCTTTCCTGCCCTTCTCGAACCATAGACGTTTCAATACGTTGCCCTAAGCATAACCCCAACGCATCAATAGCAATGGATTTCCCTGCGCCGGTTTCCCCCGTGATCACAGACATTCCTTTCGTCAATTCAATCTCTAATTGACGAACAATTGCAAAATTATTGATGGCAAGTTGGGTTAACATAAAAAATCTCCTTAACTGTATATCCATATATTATAACTGTTACAATATACAGTAAAGAGATTTTTAACTTTTGGGATTAGAAATTTTTAAGCCAGCCTAATTTCGTGCTTAATACATTGTAATAATTGTAATTTTTCAGGTGTAATAGGCGCAGTTTATGTGGACTTTTTTCAATATGCACCACATCATCTGGGCAAAAATCGAGTGCAATTTGACTATCACAGCCTAATTCCAACTGTGAAGTGTTATGTTCTGCAAAGCGAATTGAAATTTTACTGTCGCCATCAATGACTAATGGTCGAGAAGAAAGTGTGTGCGGGAACATTGGCACAAGGGCAATCGCATTTAAATTTGGCGTTAAAATCGGGCCACCTGCGGAAAGTGAATAAGCCGTTGAACCTGTTGGAGTAGAAACAATCAAACCGTCTGAACGTTGAGAAAAGGCAAATTTATCATTGATATAAACATGGAAATCAATCATATGCGCAATTTTAGCAGGGTGAATCACCGCCTCATTTACAGCATTACCGCTAGAAATAATTTCACCATTGCGTTCAATTTTAGCTTCCAATAAAAAACGCTCTTCGACAAAAAACTCGCCGCGTTCCAAACAAGCTTCAAGCTGTGCATAAGCATTTTTCGGGTCAATATCGGTCAAAAAGCCTAAGTTGCCTCGGTTAATACCAATCATTGGAATATGATATTTAGCCAAAATGCGAGCACGCCCTAGCATATTGCCATCACCACCGATTACAATCACGAGTTGAGCTTGCTCTCCAATTTCTTCAACCGTTGCTAACACCTCTTCCGGTAAACCGAATTTTTCCCCCACTTCTTTTTCAACTAAAACTTGATATCCTCGCTCTTTCAGCCATTGATATAAGTTTTTATGCATTTGCAAATTAATGTCTCGACGTGGTTTTCCCATCAAGGCGATGGTTTTAAATGATTTGACTAATTCATCCATAACTATGATTACTCCCAAGTACAGACTTACTGATTTTTGACCGCACTTGAATTTAAAATTTTAACCATTATATTACATAGCAATTCAGTTTTGCTAAAATAGCACTAATTTTTGATAAATGGAGAAAAAGATGTCAGAACAAGCACAAAACTTAAATAAAAATGAAGAACTTGTTGAAGAAGTTCAGCAGGAATCCACCTCAACGGAAGATCCGTTAGAAGAAGCGATCGCCCGCGTACAAGAACTTGAAGAACAATTAAAAGCACAAGTAGAAGAAACCTCTAAAAAAGAGCAAGATTTATTGCTCCGTACGCGTGCTGAAATTGATAATATGCGCCGCCGCAGCGAACAAGACATCGAAAAAGCACATAAATTTGCGCTCGAAAAATTCTCAAAGGACATTTTAAATACCATTGATAACTTAGAGCGCGCGCTTGCAACGCCTGCCAATAAGGATGATGAAAACATCAAAGCGTTATTCGATGGTGTCGAGCTGACTTTAAAAGAGTTACTCTCAACAGTTTCTCGCTTTGGTATCGAGCCTGTTGGTGCAGTGGGTGACACCTTTAATCCGGATCTTCACCAAGCCATCTCTATGCAACCAGCTGAAGGGTTTGAAAGCAACCAAATCACTACCGTTTTACAAAAAGGCTATACCTTAAATGGTCGTGTAATTCGCCCAGCTATGGTAATGGTTGCAGCTTAATTTCTTTTCTATGACTTAAAGAGCGGACGATTTTTCGTCCGTTTTTTATTGCTAAAAAACTTGATTTAGATCAAATTTATAAAAAATAATTTGAGAATAATTCTCAACAAAAACACTCTTTCTTTCCAGATTTAACAAGGTTTAGACTCAATTTCAACCATCAAAAACCGACAAATAACACTACATATTGTGTGTTGATATATTAAATAAAGCTATATATAGTGCTTTCGATTTTTTTCATAGCTACCTTACAGGAGTCATAAAATGAACGCTTTCTTTGTGATTAAGCGTGATGGTTCACGAATTGGGTTTGACCTACAACGTATTACTAATGCAATCAAAAAAGCAGCAAGTGCGGTCAATATTGTTGATGAAATGTATATCCATGATCTGAGCCAGCAGATTAATACTGAAATTTTTAGTCATTATCAGCATGAAATTGATATCAACCAGATTCAAAAAATTGTTGAAAATCACTTAATGACAAGTAAGTATCCACAAATTGCACGTGCTTATATTGAATATCGTCATGATCGTGATCTTGCACGTGAAAAACGCAGCCAATTAACCAAAGAAATTGAAGGATTGATTGAGCAAAACAATGTGGAATTGCTTAATGAAAATGCCAATAAAGATGCGAAAGTTATCCCTACCCAACGTGATTTACTGGCGGGTATTGTGGCAAAACATTATGCCAAACGTCATATTCTGCCAAGAGATGTTGTTGAAGCCCATGAAAAAGGGGAAATCCACTATCACGACTTAGATTACGCGCCATTTTTCCCGATGTTTAACTGCATGCTGGTTGATCTAAAAGGCATGCTTTCGCATGGCTTTAAAATGGGTAATGCTGAAATTGAACCGCCTAAATCTATCGGCACAGCAACAGCGGTTACTGCACAAATTATTGCTCAAGTCGCTAGCCATATTTATGGCGGTACAACCATTAATCGTATTGATGAAGTGCTTGCGCCTTATGTTCAACTCAGTTTTGAAAAACATTTGAAAAACGCTGCACAATGGCAAATTCCGGATGCGGAAGGTTATGCAAAAGCGTTAATTGAAAAAGAATGTTTTGATGCGTTTCAATCCCTTGAATATGAAGTTAACACGCTCCATACGTCAAATGGTCAAACGCCGTTTGTTACCTTTGGTTTTGGCTTAGGCACAAGTTGGCAAGAACGTTTAATTCAGCAATCAATCTTGAAAAACCGTATTCGTGGTTTGGGTAAAAATCATAAAACACCTGTTTTCCCTAAGCTGGTCTTTACCATTAAAAAAGGCGTGAACCAAAACGAACAAGATCCGAACTATGACATTAAAAAACTGGCTTTAGAATGCGCTTCAAAACGCATGTATCCAGATATTTTAAACTATGATCAAGTGATTAAAGTTACAGGCTCATTCAAAGCGCCAATGGGTTGTCGTAGCTTCTTAGGTGCTTATGAAGAAAACGGCCATGAAGTGCATGATGGTCGCAATAATTTAGGCGTGGTAAGTCTGAATCTGCCTCGCATTGCTCTTGAAGCACAAGGAAATGAAGAAAAATTCTACCGCACTTTAGATGAACGCTTAGCCCTCGCGAAGAAAGCCTTACTTACCCGTATTGCTCGCTTAGAAAATACCAAAGCCCGTGTCGCGCCAATTCTCTATATGGAAGGCGCTTGCGGCGTTAGACTAAAAGCCGATGATAATGTTGCGGATATTTTCAAAAATGGACGAGCATCCATTTCTTTAGGCTATATTGGTATTCATGAAACCATCAATGCACTGTATAAAAAGGGACATATTTTTGACGATGAGCAACTACGTGAAAAAGGTATCGCGATTGTGCGTCGTTTAAATGAAGCGGTAAAACAATGGCAGAAAGAAACGGGTTATGCATTTAGCCTTTATTCCACACCTAGTGAAAACTTGTGTGATCGCTTCTGTCGTTTAGATACCAAACAATCTGGTGTCATTGACGGCGTTACCTATACAGGCTACTACACTAATAGCTATCACTTAGATGTAGAGAAAAAAGTGAATCCATACGATAAATTAGACTTTGAAATGCCTTATCCTGAATTAGCGAGTGGCGGCTTTATCTGTTATGGCGAATACCCAAATATTCAACATAACCTGAAAGCACTCGAAGATGTATGGGATTATAGCTACGATCGCGTGCCTTATTACGGCACTAATACACCAATTGATGAATGTTATGAATGTGGTTTTACAGGAGAGTTTAATTGCACAAGTAAAGGCTTTGTCTGTCCGAAATGCGGTAATCATGACAGTGCAAAAGTCTCCGTAACCCGACGAGTTTGTGGTTATCTCGGTAGCCCTGATGCTCGTCCATTCAACGCTGGCAAACAGGAAGAAGTAAAACGTCGAGTGAAACACCTATAATGTTGTAACATTGATTATGATAAAATAGCTCATCAAAGGTGAGCTATTTTTATTTTAATAAAGAAGGAAATACCATGCCAATACTTGCTCAAATTACCCAATCCATCATGCAAGATCCCGATAATCAATCCTTTACCGCAAAAGGTATCGAACCGCTTTTTGCTGCGCCAACTACCGCTCGTATTAATATTGTCGGACAAGCCCCAGGAATTAAAGCGCAAGAAAGTCGTTTATATTGGAATGATAAAAGCGGTGATCGCCTGCGTGAATGGCTGGGCGTGGATCGTGATACCTTTTATCACTCCGGTATGTTTGCCGTCATTCCGATGGATTTTTATTACCCAGGCAAAGGCAAATCGGGTGATTTACCACCGCGCAAAGGTTTTGCGGAAAAATGGCATCCAGCAATTCTCGCTAATTTACCCAATATTGAGCTGACCATTCTCATTGGACAATATGCACAAAAATACTATTTGCCAGAAAATAATCTTAATGTAACGGAGACTGTTCAGCATTTTCGTGATTTTCTCCCTCACTTTCTCCCGCTCGTTCACCCTTCTCCACGCAACCAAATTTGGCTCAAGAAAAATCCGTGGTTTGAACAAGAGATTGTGCCGACATTACAAAAGCAAGTAAAAGCGATTTTATCTCGTTAAATTGATATTCAATTATGAAGTGCGGTCAAAAATCAGGAGGTTTTTGACCGCACTTTGCTTTAATACTAATCAATTTTTAGTATGCCTTATTTTCTGATTAATTACTCTTGTGCTACAATCGGCGGCCATAAAAAATATAAGGAGAAATATGCAATCAATCCCCGTCACCAATTCTCAACGAAAAGCATGGAATAAACAAACCATTATATTCCTCTTTGATATCGCGCTATTTTTTATTTTACTTAATACCCTTCCTTTTGAACCTGCGGCAAACAAAGGATTATCTTTACTCGCGTTTGTAGCTATTTTATGGCTTACCGAAGCCGTCAGTGTAACGATCACTGCATTGTTCGTGCCCATTTTATCTGTCCTGTTAGGATTGGCTAATAGTCGTGAAGCGCTTGTTGCCTTTGCGGATCCGACCATTTTCTTATTCTTTGGTGGTTTTGCCCTTGCTACTGCATTAAATGTGCAAAAAATTGACAAAATGATTTCGAATAAAATCATGCAATTAGCGAAAGGTCGTCTCTTTGTTGCGGTGCTTTACCTCTTCTTAGCAACAGCATTTTTATCTATGTGGATGAGTAATACGGCCACGGCGGCGATGATGATCCCACTTTCAATGACTATTTTGAGTCAGTTAGATCGTAATGAAGATCACAATACTTACGTATTCGTGTTATTAGGGATTGCCTATAGTGCCACCATTGGAGGGATGGGAACACTTGTGGGAAGCCCACCTAATGCGATTGCAGCCTCCCAACTTCATTTAGGTTTTGCTGACTGGTTAATGTATGGCACGCCAGTCATGTTAATTTTATTCCCGCTTATTATTGGTTGGTTATATCTTGTATTTAAACCCAAATTAGGCCTTCGTTTTGCTGCTGAATTTGAAAAAATTCACATGACTAAACAACGAGTTTTAACGTTGGTTATTTTTATCACTGTAGCAATTCTATGGATTTTTGGTGGGTACCTTAACCCAATTATTTCTCAATCATTAGGTTTACCTAAACCTATTGGCAGCTTTGACAGTATGGTGGCGCTCTCCGCAGCGATTGTCATTTGTGTAACCGGGATCGCAAGTTGGAAACAAGTACAAGAAAATACAGAATGGGGGGTGCTGTTCCTCTTCGGTGGCGGTTTAACCTTAAGCTCGGTATTGACTCAGTCTGGCGCAAGTAAAATCATGGCGGATGGTATCGTCTTCATTATTGAAGGTGGCCACTACTATGTGATGGCATTAATTGTTGCAGCCTTTATTGTCTGCTTAACTGAGTTTACGTCAAACACAGCAAGTGC
>ERZ1699239.359-NODE-359-length-12319-cov-3.487287_pt1 | contig 12319 bp, 12 predicted proteins | sample MGYA00581536_ERZ1699239 | MGnify/ENA primary metagenome ERZ1699239 (study PRJEB42319, sample SAMD00040333) | human oral metagenome | material: saliva | host: Homo sapiens | study: EMG produced TPA metagenomics assembly of PRJDB4115 data set (Metgenomic analysis of...
ATAGTACCAATGTTAACGTGTGGTTTACTACGATCGTATTTTTCTTTTGCCATTTGAGTAAAAGCCTCCAATAAAATATATTTTATAGATAGACAGTAGGCAATACAGTCTAACTTTCCTTACTATTTTATCAAATTTTAGCTAAATTGCAAGTGTTTTACAAAGATTTTGTGAATTATTCTTATTCTTCTTCTCGGTACTCGATTTATTGATAAAAGATAAAAAAAGAAACAGATGAATCTGTTTCTTTTTGAAAATCTTTATTTTTCTTGTACTTCTTTATGTTTTTCATAAAGTCGAACTAGGAATTTGGATATTTCTTTGAGAATCGAGTAGGTAGGAACGGCAACAATCATACCAACGACACCGTAGATATTACTTGACAACAATAATAGGACGAGAATTGTAATCGGATGAACCTTCATGACTCCACCAACAATACGAGGGTATAGGATATTCCCATCTACTTGTTGGATAATCAACATATAGATAACTGCGATAATCATCTTTTGAGGATCTGTAAACAGATTTGAAATAATCATCGGGATTAATCCAATACTCGGTCCAACATAAGGAATCAGATTCGCTAAACCTGAGAAAATAGCAAAAACTAATGCATATTTTAAGCCAATCACACTATAACCGATAAAAGCCAAACACCCGATAATGAATGCATCGATTGATACTCCACTTATGTAACGGGAAATCGTCGCATTCAAGTTTGTTATTAAACCAGATATATTGAGTTTGTCTCGCTTTAAAATAGTTCTTTCTAGCATCGGTAAGAATTTATGACCATCTAAAAGGAAATAAATCAAGAAAACCGGTGTCATAATGATAATTAAAACAGTGCTTACCAAAGCTGAAAGGACACTTCCCACACTATTTGTCACACTATTTAAGATATTTTGTAAAATATCGACATAAGAAAGATTTAATTGTTGGATTGTTTGTTGAATATCTAGCTCTTGGAAAGTAGGATATTTCGATAATTCTATCACTAAATCTTGGATTCGAGAATAGATATCTTGGCTAGAATTAATCAAGCTACTCAACTGATTGATTAAAATCGGCAAGAGATAGACGACAGCTATCACTATGGTTCCAAAGAGAACACAAAGTGTTAACAAAATACCAATGATTCGATTAATGCGACATTCCTTCTCCAAAAAGATGACGATTGGATTTGTTAAGTAGTATAGAAATCCACCTAGTAAAAAGGGAATCATGATTGTATTTACAACACTTACAAATGGTGTAATAATAGCACCCATTTCTCGCCATAAGTAGAAAATAAGGGTTATTAATAATATCTCAGTGGTCCAGAAGAATAATTTATTTCTCCGAAACATAAGCCACCTCCTCTTTTTCCTATTTTACCATATTTCGAAAAAGATTGATAACCTACATTATAAAAACAAGAATATTTTTTGTCTTTATGATAGAATAAAGTTACTATGAAGAAATTATTTTTAACATTAATCACGCTTATTTCATTTGGTTCTGCTACTACTGTTTTTGCTCAGGATTTTGATGTCGCAGCAAAACACGCCATCGCTGTTGAGGCTAACAGTGGTAAGATTTTGTATGAAAAAGATGCGACCCAACCGGTTGAAATTGCCTCTATCAGTAAACTACTTACCGTTTACCTAGTATATGAAGCTCTAGAGCAAGGCAAAATCACTCTTTCTACCCCAGTGGAAATTTCAGATTATCCCTACCAGCTCACAACCAACTCCGAAGCAAGTAACGTTCCTATGGAAGCTCGTAACTACACTGTTGAAGAGTTGCTAGAAGCAACATTGGTATCTAGTGCCAATAGTGCAGCTATCGCGTTGGCAGAAAAGGTTGCTGGATCTGAAAAAGACTTTGTTGATATGATGAAGGCTAAACTTCTTGAATGGGGAATTCAAGATGCTACCCTCGTCAATACAACTGGTCTAAATAATGAAACTCTTGGAAATAATATCTATCCTGGTTCTAAGAAAGATGACGAAAATAAGATGAGCGCCTATGATGTTGCAGTTGTCGCTCGTAATCTTATCCTCAAGTATCCTCAGGTTTTAGAAATCACAAAGAAACCTTCTTCCACTTTTGCAGGAATGACTATTCATTCTACAAACTCAATGTTAGATGGTATGCCTGCCTACCGTGGGGGAATTGACGGCCTAAAAACTGGAACTACTGATAAGGCAGGAGCATCCTTTGTTGGAACAACTGTAGAAAAAGGAATGCGTATTATTACAGTTGTCCTCAACGCTGACAACCAAGATACCAATCCTTACGCTCGTTTCACAGCAACTTCAGCTCTTCTGGACTATATCTCATCTAATTTTGCTCTCCAAACAATCGTTAAGCAGGGGGAAAGCTACCAAGATAGTAAATCTCCAGTTTATGACGGGAAGCAAGATACGGTTACAGCAGTCGCTAAAGAAGATATAAAAATCGTTCAACGTCTTGGTAGTCGAGCGGAATCAAGTGTTACATACACACCTGATGCTACTGAGCATGTTGCTCCTCTAGAAGCAGGTACAGTCATTGGACATCTGACTTACGATGACAAAGACATAGTCGGTCAAGGTTATATCACTACTGACAAACCGACCTTTGAAATGGTCGCTGATAAAAATGTAGAGAAAGCCTTCTTCTTAAAAGTATGGTGGAATCGTTTCGTTCGATTTGTAAATGAAAAATTATAAAAAATCGCGAGAAATCGCGATTTTTTCTTTATTGATTTTTTGATAGTGCAGAGTTTTTATAGCCATAAGTAAAGTAAGTAATAACTCCTACTACTAGGGCTAATACAAATGCTATCCAAGTTTCAAGAGTATATTGAAGCATAAAGGACAGACAAATCAGAATCGATAAGATTGGTAGAAAAGGAACCAAGGGCGTTTTAAATTCTCCCTCTTTAGGTTCTCCCTTGTCTTTTCTTAATTTAATAGTTCCATAAGCTAAGAGAATGAGATAGGCTAAAGTACAGATGTTTAGAAAGGCTGCGATACTTGATAGAGGAAAAATCCCAGCTGCTATCGCTGAAACAAGACCTGTCAAGATGGTTGCATTCTTAGGAACACGACTGGTCTTGGTTACTTGTTTGAAGCTTTTAGGCAATAGTCCATCACGAGCCAAACTATAAATCATTCGTGACAAGGCATAAGTCATTGAAATACATACCGTAATCAAGGTAAAAATAGCAACAATAGAAACATAGTTTGCTGCCCATCCTATACCAATATTTCTAAGAGCAAAAGCAACCGCATCATCGACATTGAGCTTGCTATAGTGGACAACACCTGTTAAAACTAAGGTTACCAAGGCATAAAGTATGGTTACGATCATCAAGGATAAGACAATTCCACGAGGGATGTTCTTTTGCGGTCGTTGAATTTCATCAACTGCCATAGAAATGGACTCAAAACCTAAGAATCCAAAGAACATGAGGGAAGCTCCAGCCATAATCCCTGTGCTTCCACCATAAATCTGACCAAAACCAAATGGAGCAAAATTGGACCAGTTCTCAGGTTTAATATACCAAATTCCAACTAAGATAAATAAGGCAAGAGCAGAAAATTTTAAAACAACAAGAATCGAATTAAAACGAAGAGCAGTTTTCGAATTCATGAGGACGACTGCTGTAACAAGCATAATCACTAAAATTGGTAAAAGATCAATATAAGTACCATGTTCTTGGTTAAATGTTCCGTTTAAGGTTTGTGGCAAGGAAATTCCATAATGGCTAAGCAAACCTTTAAAATAGGCAGCCCAACCAGATGCTACACCAGAGACTGCTGTCATAAATTCCATAATGGTTAGCCAACCAGCTATCCAAGCAGGAAATTCTCCCAAAACCACATACAGATAACTATATGCACCACCTGTTGCTGGAACACGGGAAGCAAATTCTGCAAAAAAGAGCGCTGATAGGGAAACACAGATTGCTGAAATTACGATGGATACAACAAGAGCAGGTCCTGCTAGTGTTGCCGCAGCTGTACCTGTAATGGTAAAGATACCTGTTCCCACCATGGCGCCAATTCCCAAGAGAATTAAATCCCATAATTTCAGATGACGATGCATCTCTGTTTTACCTAGACTTACGTCTTTGGTTCTAAAAATATTCATAATTGATCTCCACTAACAATAATTGTTTTATTTTACCACAAATAATGGATTTTGTGAATATTTATAAAGTTGTATCAAAAAAACTGAACAATTTAGTATTTGCTCAGTTTTTATTTCTAGTTAAAATTCGACAGTTATTAGACTTCGTAGTATGGGAACGGACGGTCACTATCTAAAGGACGATTTGGAATTTCTTGTTCCAAAATAGCGCGCCATCCAGATACTAATTCTTCAAAAGTTAATTTGGCTTCTGGAGAAGTTATTGTAATCTTCCGACCAAACCAAGCCATAGTTGCAGTTTCAAACTGAAGCATAGCGTAGTCAATGACTGGAACACCAGCTTCTTCATAATTCTCATTTACTGCACACGCTACTTCTGCTGCTTGTGGTAGAAGTTGATTGCTAATTTTATCGACAACACTTTCATCCATCTCTCTCCAAGAAAGTAATTGACCATCCACCTGATAAAAGAGCTCAAAGGTTTCTTGATTTTTCTTAAAATTGGTAAGAACAAAAGCACGTTCTACTGCCTCTGGACCACCAACAGCCTTGACAGCGTTTATAAGGAGATTTTCTTCCATTTGTCTCCAATAATCATCAGCTTCTTCTACTAAATCAATTGTAAAAGGTGGAACAATTTCCTCAGCAGAAATTTCTCCTTTATTTGCTTTCTCGATATTACCAAATAATTTTTTTAAGAATCCCATTTGCTTCTCCTTTTGGTTTTTACCCGACTGACCCTTCCATTTCATAGCTAATCAAGCGGTTAAGCTCAACAGCATATTCCATTGGTAGTTCTTTAGTGAAGGGCTCTACAAATCCCATAACGATCATCTCAGTTGCCTCAGACTCTGACAAACCACGGCTCATGAGGTAATAGAGTTGTTCTTCTGAAATCTTAGATACTTTGGCTTCGTGTTCCAAAGCTACTTGTGAGTTATGGATTTCATTGAACGGAATAGTATCTGATGCTGACAAGTCATCCATGATAATGGTATCACACTCGATGTGAGAAACAGATTTCTTAGAGTTCTTGTTAAAGGTTACTTGTCCACGATAGTCAACCTTCCCTCCGCCTTTGGCGATGGATTTAGACACGATTGATGAACTTGTATGTGGTGCATTGTGGATCATCTTGGCACCAGTATCCTGGTGTTGACCAGCATTGGCAAAGGCAATCGAAAGCATGGTACCACGTGCTCCTTCTCCATCAAGGTAAACAGATGGGTATTTCATGGTTGTTTTGGCACCTAAGTTTCCATCAATCCACTCAACAGTCGCATCTTTTTGAGCCTTAGCGCGTTTTGTAACCAAGTTATAGACGTTATCAGACCAGTTTTGGATGGTTGTATAACGCATATAAGCTCCGTCCAAGGCAAAGATTTCTACAATGGCAGCATGCAAACTGTTACTTGAATAAGTTGGCGCTGTACACCCTTCTACATAGTGGACACTTGCTCCCTCATCAACGATAATCAAGGTACGTTCAAACTGACCAGTATTTTCGTTGTTGATACGGAAGTAGGTTTGAAGGGGAATATCAACTTTCACACCTTTAGGAACATAAATAAAGGTTCCTCCTGACCATACTGCTGAGTTAAGGGCTGCCAACTTGTTATCTGTTGGAGGGACTAACTTAGCGAAGTATTGTTTAAACAAGTCTGGGTATTCCTTGAGGGCAGAATCTGTATCTGTAAAGATAATGCCTAACTTCTCAAATTCTTCCTTCATGTTATGGTAAACCACTTCTGACTCATACTGGGCAGAAGCTCCAGCTAGATAAGCACGCTCAGCTTCAGGAATCCCGATACGTTCAAAGGTTTCCTTAATCTTTTCAGGAACGTCATCCCAAGAACGGGCTGGTTTATCAGATGGTTTTTGGTAGTAGATCAAGTCATCAAAGTCAATCTCTGACAAGTCTGCTCCCCAAGTTTGCATAGGCATTTTTTTAAAGGTTTCGTAAGATTTCAATCGAAATTCTAACATCCACTCAGGCTCACCCTTAGCAGCTGATAGTTCACGAATGACATCTTCATTCAATCCTTTTCCTGTCGATAGGACAGGCTCTACATCGTCATGGAAACCAAATTTATATTCACCAAGATCAATTGGTTTTGGTTCTACTCTTTCTTCAGCCATAATATCCTTTCTTTCATTCTTTATTTCTAGTGATTTATAAGACAAAGAAAGCTTGTCTTATTTGTTTTCTTGGTCTTCAATTGTTTTTTTAAGGGCATTCCAAGCTAGGGTTGCACACTTGATTCGCTGAGGGAATTTAGCAACACCTGACAAGAAAGCTGCATCTCCAAGTTGATCTTGACGCTCATCCTTTTGACCTTGAACCATTTCAGAAAAAATGGTTGCTAATTCTAATATCTCTTGCTTTGTCTTACCTAAAACTGCATCCGTCATCATACTAGCAGAGGCCGTTGAAATGGTACAGCCTGAGTTTAGAAAAGCAATATCTTCCAAACGATCTTCTGCATCAAACTTGACAGAGAGATTGATGACATCACCGCAGGTCGGATTGTTGAGACTGATTTGTTCAGCATCTTCTAACTTTCCTTGATGATGGGGATTTTTCGAATGGTCCGCTACCACTGCCATATAGAGGCTATCTAGTTTAGAAAGTGCCATTGAAAAACTCCTTTGTCTTTAGTAAGGCATCGACTAGTTTATCGCAATCTGCCTTGGTATTGTAGATATAAAAACTTGCACGAGCAGTTGCTGGAACTTCCAAAAACTGGAGCAAGGGTTGAGCGCAATGGTGACCGGCGCGAACTGCTACTCCTTCATAATCCAGAGCTGTTGCAAGATCATGAGGATGAAGATCACCTAAGTTAAAGGCGATGACACCTGAACGTTGAGCCAAATCTTGCGAACCGTAAATGGTCAAACCTTCAATTGCCTGCAATTTTGGAAAGACATATGCAATCAATTCCTGTTCATGGGTTTCAATGGCATCCATGCCAATCTTTTCAAGATAATCCACGGCAGCTGCAAGTCCAATAGCACCAGCCATATTGGGAGTTCCTGCCTCGAATTTCCAAGGTAACTCCTTCCAGCTAGCAGATTGCTCGTAAACAAAATCAATCATCTCGCCACCAAATTCAACTGGTGACATTTGTTCCAGATATTTTTCTTTACCGTAAAGAACACCAATACCAGTCGGACCAGCCATCTTGTGACCTGAAAAGGCAAAGAAGTCTACATCCAAGTCCTGGACATCAATCTTCATATGAGGTGTAGACTGAGCACCATCCACCACCATAATAGCTCCAACTTTATGAGCCATTTGCGTGATTTCTTTGATAGGATTGACCACTCCAAGAACGTTTGATGCGTGAGCTAGTGAAACAAATTTAACTTTGTCAGTCAATTTAGAACGCAAGTCATCCATATCTAGAGCTCCATCTTTGAGATAGACATAAACAAGCTCTGCCCCAGTCTTTCGGCAAGCTTCCTGCCATGGAATAATATTGGAATGGTGTTCCATGACTGAAATCAAGACCTGGTCATCTTCAGTCAAAATTTCCTCAGCGAAACGTGCCACCCAGTTGAGACTAGTCGTAGTTCCTCTAGTGAAGAGTACTTCCTTTGTCGAACCTGCGTTGATGAATTTACCAATGGTTTCACGAGTAGCTTCATAGGATGCTGTCGCCCGCTCCGCCAAGGTATGAACACCACGGTGGACATTGGCATTATCCTGCTTATAGTAGCGATTAATGGCTTCTAGAACAGCTAGTGGTTTTTGTGTCGTCGCAGCATTATCCAAATAAACCAGAGGTTCGTCATTGACAATCTGGTCTAAAATTGGAAAATCCTTGCGAATAGCTTCTGCATCTAACATAGGCTTCCCCTTAGCGTTTTGACAATTTTTCTTCGATCGTCGCAATCATTTCATCACGAACTTCCTTGACAGGGATCTCAACGATAACGGATCCAAGGAAACCACGTACAACCAAGCGTTCCGCAGTCGCTTTATCCAAACCACGACTCATGAGGTAGTACATATCTTCTGGATCAACTTGACCAATAGAAGCCGCGTGACCTGCAGTGACATCATTTTCATCAATCAAAAGAATTGGGTTGGCATCGGAACGCGCTTGGTCAGAAAGCATCAGAACACGACTTTCTTGTTGAGCATCCGCTCCCTTAGCACCCTTAATAATGTGGCCAATACCATTGAAGGTCAAAGTTGCTTTTTCAAGAATTACTCCATGTTGAAGGATATTACCGATAGAGATGCAACCATAGTTAGTCACTCGAGTATCAATCCCTTGCACCTGACGACCACTTGAAAGAGCTACGACCTTGAGGTCTGCATGGCTACCATTTCCAAGTAGGTCACTATCAAAGTCAGCAACAACATTTCCTTCGTTCATGACACCGATAGCCCAGTCAATACTTGCATCGTTACCTAGTTTACCTCGGCGGCTAATGTAGGCAGTAACATTCTCACCAAGACGATCAATTGCAGCAAATTTCACTTGAGCACCAGAACGTGCAATCACTTCAACAGTGATATTAGCAGTCGCCTTAGCACTACCCTCACCGCGTGATTCTAAACGTTCGAGGTAGCTGATTTTAGAGTTTTTACCTGCAATGATCAGAATATGCTTGTTAAATGGCACATCACTATCACTATCTTGGTAGAAAATTCCTTCGATTGGTTCTGTGATTTCGACATTGTCTGGAATATAGAGAACAGCGCCACTATTAAAGTAAGCTGTGTGGTAGGCTGCCAATTTGTCATCGTCGTATTTTACTGATGACATGAAAAATTCTTCTACGAGTTCTGGAATTTCTTCTAAAGCCGAATGGAAGTCTGTAAAGACCACTCCTTGTTCAGCCAACTCAACTGGAATTTGTTCGAAAACAGTTTGAGTTCCAACCTGCACCAATTTCAAGTGATTATCTAAAGCAGTGAAATCAGGAACATTTGCTGATGGTTCACTTTCTGTGATGGTACCATCACCAAGATTCCAACGGTGAAATTTGACACGCTCAATAACTGGTAATTCCAAACTCTCAATCTTATCAAAAGCTTTTTGACGGAGGTCTGACAACCAGCTTGGTTCAGCGTGCATTTCTGAAAAAAGTTTAATAGTTTCTTTAGTCATTTACTTCTCCTAAAAGATACGAGGGAATTACAATTCTTCCTTGTAGTCATAGCCAAGTTCTTCAGCTAGTTTCGCGTATCCTTCACGTTCCAAGCGTGCAGCCAATTCTGGACCACCAGAAAGAACAACACGACCTTCCATCATAACGTGTACCACATCTGGTGTGATATAGTTCAAAAGACGTTGGTAGTGAGTAATGATCATAGCACCAAAACCTTCACCACGCATAGCATTCACACCTTTAGAGACAACTTTAAGGGCATCAATATCAAGACCAGAGTCGATCTCATCTAAGAGGGCAAAAGTTGGTTCCAACATCAAGAGTTGTAGAATTTCATTACGTTTTTTCTCACCACCAGAGAATCCTTCGTTAAGGTAACGCTCAGCCATTTCTTCTTTCATGTTGAGCAATTCCATTTTTTCATCCAATTTAGTGATGAACTCGCGAACTGAAATTTTTTCGTCATCTTCTTTACCAGCATTCATGGCTGCACGAAGAAACTCAGCATTGGTAATCCCAGGAATTTCTGATGGGTATTGCATGGCAAGGAAGAGTCCCATGCGAGCACGCTCGTCCACTTCCAATTCAAGGATATTTACACCGTCAAACAAGACTTCACCTTTAGTGACTTCATAGTTTGGGTTCCCCATAATAGCAGCTGAAAGAGTAGACTTACCGGTACCATTTGGTCCCATGATAGCTGCAATTTCTCCTGTTTTAAGAGTCAGATTGACCCCTTTTAAAATTTCTTTTCCTTCAATTTCAACGTGAAGATCTTTGATCTCTAATACTGACATGATTGTTCCTTTCTTTTCATCCTTTTTACTGTATTTACCTGAAATTTAACCTTTTTAAATCCCTAGAAAAACACAGTAAAATGTCAATAAATATACCTTAATAGTATAACAAAAAAAAGCCTAAAAGGCTTTGATTTTGTCTAGAAGCTAGGAGCTACTTCTTCCCTTGAAAATGATCATCTATAGCGCTCACAATTTTACCCATGATATAGCTCACGCGAAAATTTCTCAGGATCAAAATAGCCCAAAGCAAGGCCACGATATACCGTTGCTCCATGATGGATTCATTAAAGAAATAAGTCTCAGCAGCAGTAAATAAGGCCATGATAATAAATTGTTGTCTGTTCATAGTCTTTTACCACAACTTCCTATTAGTCTTCTGCTATGGTCACTTTATCTGCTAAAAATTCAAAGCCTTGAGGAAGTATGGATTCTTCGGGTTCTTCCTTATTCACTTGTTCTTGAGAACCTTTAGCTCTGCTTGAAAATGCAGCTCGAACTTCCTTCCATTCTTCCATAGAAATAGCAAGAATCTCTGGAGAAAATCCAGCAGCACGACTAAGAATATTGCCAAACATGGTGTTGAGATTGTCTCGTTTCATAGTTTGACCAGCATTGAAATTCGATTCAAAAGCCAAAATCGCATGATGTTCATTAGCAGCAACTGGTTGAGAACCAGCCAAGAGTGCCTTATCTGGTCCTGATAAGCTTTCGATGACTTCTCCCCAAGCATTCTGAAGACGGATTAATTTTTGACGGGCTAAGTCTGGATTTTCTACTGCTTCTTGAAGAATAGACTGCACCTTATTTCGGTCTACACGATAGATTGACTTACTGTTAGTCGGACGACTTGGTGTAGAAACATTTTGTTTGGGATTAGAACCAACATTGGCAAGAGCTTGTTTCAATCGTGCAACTTCTTCTCGAAGAGAAGACAATTCCTCAGCCACCTCACCTGAAAGTTCTGGTTGAGAATCAATTTCTGCTAAACGAATAGTCATCATTTCGGCATAAATTTTAGGTTGTAGGCTAGCCTTAATATCAGCTAGACTTTTAGTAGCAAGACTAATCATCTCAAACAAGACATCCTGCGGAAGAGCTAAGTTTCTCTCAAATGCATCACTATGATGTGTATTTTCTCCGCCTGCTTGAACAATTAAGATATCACGTAGATATTGCAGCAAATCGACTACAAAACGTGTCATGCTCTTTCCATTCTCAAAAATCAGATCAAGATTTTGAAGGGCTCCCGGTACATCCTTTTGAGCTAAAGCAGCTACGTAATGATCCAAGGCACTTAAACTAATGGTACCAGTGATTTCTTCTGAGACTGCAGTTGTCAATGTAGCTTCTTGGGTTAAGCTTAATGCCTGGTCTAGAATTGACAAGGCATCCCGCATCCCACCTTCAGCTCGTCGAGCAATAATTTCAACAGCTTCTGTTTCGTAATCAATCCCTTCTTTTTCTAAAATCTGGAAGATATGATCTCGAATATCCTGAGTCTTAATGGCCTTGAACTCAAATCGTTGAACACGAGACAAAATAGTTGCAGGAATTTTATGAAGCTCAGTCGTTGCCAAAATAAAGACTACATTTGGAGTTGGTTCTTCCAGTGTTTTCAAAAGGGCATTAAAGGCACCTGTTGAAAGCATATGAACCTCGTCAATGATATAGACCTTATACTGAGCTATACTTGGAGCATAGGTTGATTTATCACGGATATCACGAATTTCATCAACCCCATTATTAGAAGCAGCATCCATTTCGATAACGTCTTCTAAACTTCCTTCCGTTACCGCTTGACAGATATAACAGTTATTACAAGGTTCTCCCCCTACTTGATTAGGGCAGTTCATAGCCTTGGCAAATATTTTGGCTACACTGGTTTTACCAGTTCCACGAGGCCCTGAAAATAGGTAGGCGTGACTAATCTTATCCTGTTCCACAGCCTGTTTAAGTGTTCGAGCAATAACATCCTGGCCCACTAACTGTGAAAAATTTTGACTTCTATATTTTCGATAAAGCGCCTGATACATTATGCTTTCTCCTCAAACATTGAAAATTTCCATTCTGTCTTATCTAGTAAAATGGACACAAACTCTTCTAAATACTGTTGGTCTATATAATCATAATCATCTACATGAGATGAGTCCAAATCTAATACACCCAGAAGCTGTCCATTTTTTACCATTGGAAGTACGATTTCGCTACGAGCACTACTATCACAAGAAATATAGTTTGGATAAGTCTTGACATCACCAACGATAACTGTT
>ERZ1699239.367-NODE-367-length-12143-cov-10.275716_pt1 | contig 12143 bp, 8 predicted proteins | sample MGYA00581536_ERZ1699239 | MGnify/ENA primary metagenome ERZ1699239 (study PRJEB42319, sample SAMD00040333) | human oral metagenome | material: saliva | host: Homo sapiens | study: EMG produced TPA metagenomics assembly of PRJDB4115 data set (Metgenomic analysis of...
TGCAAAACGACCCGCGCGTCAGCAGCTTGGTCGATTTATCCTCGCCCGAAGGGACCTATCCGCAACTCTCGTTTGCCGCGGCCGAAGAAGTCGCGGCAGGACGCGCCGACCGTGCGCTGTTGATTTGTGGTACCGGCGTGGGGACGGCAATCGCCGCCAATAAGGTGCGCGGCATACGAGCGGCGACGGCGCACGATTTACTCACCGTCCGCGGCTCGGTGGAAAACTATAACGCGCAAGTTTTATGTATGGGGCAAAACGTCATTGCTGCGCCTGCCGCTTGGGCATTGGTCGATATCTGGTTGGATTTGCGCCATGACACAAGCAGCGGCTATGCGCCTAAGGTTGGCGAAATCGAAGCGTATGAGCGCGGAAAATAAATACGCGTTGCCCCATATATTTTTCAGACAACCTTACAACTGTCTCAAAAATGCTTGGATAAACGCGATCTTATCCAATTCCGGCATAGCGTTGAACGCTTCCTGATGCTCGTGGATGTAGTCGATTAAAGTATAAAATTCTTCATCGACATGGCGTTTATCCAGCTTGCGGCCGATATTGCCTTCGTTGCTTCGTCCTAAAAACTTGGAAATCAGGTAATACGGCGATTTGAGTTTGAACAGCATTTCGCCGTTTTGTGCATCAAATACCATAAAGCCTTCGTGTTCCACGTTTTTCAGACGGCTTTTCAGCTTGCCGAACGTGATGTTTTTCAGCGTTTCAGGGCGGCGGATGCCGTATTGTTTGCCGATTTCGTCCAATTCCGCTTCAGTAAACTGACGGCCAGTCGCCACGTCGATGCAGCCGATTAGGGTTTCACCCAATGCTTCGCGGATGATGTGTACGTCTTCCGCATCTGTGATTTCGAACAAAAAAGTATGGTTCGGATATGCACGGAACAATGTTTCGTATTGTGCGCAATGTGCGGCGGTCATGTCGGCAAACGCGCTATCAAGCGAACCGGTGGTCGAATACAGCACTTTGCCGTCAAACGAAGCGCCGTGAGACGGATGGTCGTCTGAAAGCGAGACGAAAGTGCAGCAGCCGAGGAAGCCGTTTACTTTCACCACCGCGTCCACCAGTCTCTCGTCGCTGATTCGGATCGGATAACGGCTGCCTTTGGCAATACGCTCCGAATAATTGAACACTTTTTTAAACGGACGCACGATGATGCGGTTGTGCGCGTCAATAATCAAACCGCGCATTTCCAGCAAAGCATCATCAAAGCGGTTGTTATAGAACACGCTGCGGGCGTATTTCAACACGCGCAATTCAGGATAACGCTTGGATGCTTTGGCAGTAAAGTTGCGGCTGCCGTGTCGCAGATAGTGATCGGTCACAAAGGTTTGCTGCGCCTCATCAAATACCAGCGGCTTATGCTCGATAGCCTGCATCTGTTCGATTTTTTCCAACTGCTCCGCGCTGGCGGGCTGCACGGCATCGACGTGGATTTCGTTTGCCACACGGTTTTGGTTCAGCTTGATATACGCCGCCAACACGTCATGCTCTTTCACGCCGTGCAGGTTGGGATAGAAATTGTGCATACGGTAGATTTCTGTTTCAAAACCGCTTTTCTCCGCCTGATCCAATAAATGACGGCAACGCGAAGCTTTTTGGTTGGTATTGGAATTAATGATCAAAATATTTCGATTCGGATTTTGGCGTCCAAGTCTCAAAGTTTCAGTCATCAAAGCATTGCCGCGTTTTTGCGCCTTATCTACCGCCTCACCCGACCAGCGATATTCACCGTATTCATCGGTAATGAACACATCGTTTTCAATACGGACCACTTCCGCATCTGGATACTGCGCTTTAAATTCGGCGGCTTTTTGTTCGGCAAACGTCGATTTTCCCGAACCTTGATGACCGCGGATTAGGATAAATTTTTGCATGGTTTTAGTTTCCTTATTTGGGTTTTCAGACGACGTTTGGTAGAAAAGCTATCTGAAACTGTAAGTTTTTTGTTTTTTATGTGTAAAGTTATGTTGGGTTGAGTATAATAACGTCCTAGTTATTTACTAAGTTCAGGATTTAAGATGAAGGTTTTTTTTTAGAAATATAGCCTGCCGCTATCAATAATAGTATTTTCTTTAGTATCAAACTTTGGATTAGGATATTTAGTAAGTGTCTACACACTTGCAATGTTCTTTTTCTGGTATGGTCTATTCTTATTTAATAAAAAAATATTTAGTATTTTGTTTTTAATAAATCTAATCGTATGTGTTTTATTTGCTCCAATTGCTTATTTATATGGCCGTATCAATATTGGTTTGATCGCATCTTTGTTTGAAACCAATCTCCATGAATCTACTGAATTTATCAATTTGATTACATGGCAAGCATGGGCAACAGGGCTATTAGTTCTTATAAGTGGATTTGGTGTAATTTATATAGGTAGATACACAAATAAAAACTATAGTTTGCAAAGACATAAATATATTGTAATTGTTTTTTTCAGTATTTTTTTACTATTCTCTCTACACAAACCAACGACGAATACACTAAAAAGACATCAACCATTTAAGTTAGTTAATACAGAAGTTGGGAATATTAATTTTTATTTCAGGATATTTCAGGCAGTAGAGCAATATTATGATGAAAGAATCCAGTCGGAACAAATTCTTTCAAATAAACCTGTTTGGGAAATTATAGGCTCCCACCCCAAATATAAAAATTATGTATTAGTTATTGGTGAAAGCATGAGGGCAGATTACATGTCTTTATATGGTTTTCCAATTGATACAACTCCTTATTTAAGAAGATCCAATGGATTAGTTATAGATGAATTTATAGCTCCTGCCCCGAATACCCAAACGTCTTTGACTAGAATGCTTCACCTTACTCAAGGTAACATAATAAGTTACCCTAATAATCTTATTTCGCTTGCTAAAGCAGCAGGATTTAAAACTTATTGGCTATCCACCCAGCCAACTTCCGATGATGCGGATACTGCTGCAGCCCGAGTGGGTATTCAGGCAGATTATTCACATTTCTATGATCCTAATTCATCCAGAGATGGTAAAAACAGTATTAGTGATTTTATATTACTAGAAGGAGTGGCAGAACAGTTAAAACAGATGAAAAATGCGCATAATTCATTATTTGTATTACATATAAATGGTTCTCATCCTGATTTTTGTAAACGTTTGATACAGCCTGTATCAGAAAGATTTAAAAGTGAAAAAATGTCGTGTTATTTGGAAACACTAAAGCAAACCGATCAATTATTACAACGTCTTGAAGTAGAGATGAAATCCTATGGTAGCTATTCAATAATGTATTTATCTGATCATGGGTTAGCTCATATAGATAAAAATACTGATCATGTTAGTTTATTAAATTCTACAAAAGACAAACAGGCTTATCATGTTCCATTTATTAAAATTTCAAGTGATGATACAAAACAAGTACACTTAAAAGTTAGAAGAAGCGGGTTTGATTTTATTTATGCTTTTTCAGAATGGCTTGGTATTGATGAAAAAAAACTGAAATTGCCATATCGCTTCTTTTCTGAGGATAAGGTGGATTCCGTGAAAATATTTAACTGGGAAGGAGTTGTTCCTTATGAAACTTTACATGATGATCCTGCATTGCAACCATAATTATTTAGATTAAGAGAGCGGGTCGTCTAAAAACGTTGACACCTTATTTTCAGACGACCCCTTGGCTAATTTACCGCCGCAAGCTCGGTTTTCTCAATCTCTTCTACCCAGAAATCTGTACCCATGCCTCGTTCGGCAAAGGAACCGATGAGCGTGAATACTTGATCGGAGAAGCCGCCGATGTTCAAGATATCGTGACGGTTTCGTGCTTGAGCCTGGGTGTAGGGCTGGATATCCAGACAAACAAGTTTGGCTTCCGGGCAACGTCTTTTCAGAATGTCCCACTCTTTCATCAGGCTGGTTGTTGCGCCCCATCCTTGGCTTTCATCTGCCCAACTTTCGTTGTCTGACACGATGACGACCAAATCCACGTCGGCTTTTTCACGGTTCAGCATGGCGAGCGGTGCGCTGCATGCCGTTCCGCCGCCACCGATATTGGCGAGTTTTTCGGCATTGGTCATGATGCTGTCGCGCGGATTGAGCTTCACGTTTACCGTGATTTGTTCAAACGGAATTACGCGGGCTTGCGGGTTGGTACGCAACATGGCGGCGGATACGAGTGCGGCAATGTCGATGCAGCGGGTTTTGCTGGTCGCGCTGCCGCGATGGCCGGTAACCGAGCTGTGCATAGAACCGGAGACGTCCGGACAAACTACCACTTTGCCTCGGATGGCCGGTACGTTTTGTACGGCGGTTTCCATCGCGTCTTGCAGGGCCTCGCGAATTTCAGACGGCATTTGATTAGATGTTGCCTGATACGCGGTCAGCAATTGGTAAGGCAGGACGCGGGCGCGGGCAATGGCGGTTTCGTCACGCAGTTTTTCTGCCACCATTTTGATGTTTTTGCTTTTCGCAAACACTTCGTGGCGCAGGAAAGTATTCAGGTTTTGACGAATCTGCTGCCATGAGCTGTTGCGGGCAATCTCTGCCCAGTCGCCGCTGTTCAAGTCTAAAGCGGTGAGCATTTGGAAGGGAACATTGGGCAATGTGCCTTCTCGGCTTTGCTTGTAGTCTTCAAAAGCGCGGGTAATGGGCGGCAATGCTTCGCGGTCGTAAGGTTTGCCGATCAGCCATGCAAACCATGCGGCACGCCATGCTTCACGCGGTTTGGGATGCACCATTTTGACCACGTCCGCCAGCGACGGCGAATTACCGACGGCGGCGTTAAGCAGTTGTTTTTCGGTGGCGGTCAAAAGCCAAGTCTGCATCAGTTTTTTCGGACGGTTGCCGAAAGATTTTCTGCCGACTGCGCCGCTGCGGATAATTTGTGCGAAGTTGCGCAACATTTTACCGTTGTCCACTACTTGGTCGAATACGCGGGCGAGCATGTTCACGTCTTTTTGTGCCAACACGGCAAGCAAAAGCGCTGGCATGTCTTTCATGAAACCTTTTTGACGGGCATACACGGCAGTTTTGGCGATAAACTCGGCATCCAGGTTTTCTGCCAATTTCAACACTTGGTCAAGCTGGCTTTGGGCATCGGTATAGTAGGTATTGTTCAGACAACCGGTAGCGGCAAGCTGGGCCAGCTGTTGTTTGTGTGTCAGCGTGTAAGCGATGCCGCCGGCTTCATTATAAGTGTCGGTTTTAGTCAAACGGTTTTTAATAGATTGAAACAAGGTAGTATTAGCCATTTTCATTTTCTTTCATATTGTTGGTTTGAGGCCGTCTGAACTTGTTTTAGCTTTGTTTTTCAGACGGCCTTGAATGGGTGGCAGTGTGGCGGCTAAAGATGAAGAGAAGCGTTTTTAACTGAAAGCTAATGTATTCTCTTCCGGGCATCCGCCTACTGCCGTAGGGCGACTAGTTTAATTAGGATCATTCGGGTTTGTAGCAAGGAATGTAATCCTAATGACATTCACCCATAAGGGGTGGCACATTGGGCAACAAAGAGTGGAGAAATTTTTACGCGCTCTATCCACTGAGCTACTCTGCCATTGTTGGCGGCAGAGACGGGACTCGAACCCGCGACCTCGAGCTTAGCAGGCTGTAATTCCTCCGGCATTTGCCGTTTGCACCGAAAACGGTTTTTATATCGGCCTGCCTGAATATTTCAGACGGCCTAGAATAGGTGGCAGCGTAGCGGCTAAAGATGAAGAGAAACGGTTTTAACTGAAAGCTAATGTACTCTCTTCCGGGCATCCGCCTGCTGCCGTAAAAATAATATGGCACGCAACAAGTTTTTCAGGGAAACATGCCTTTACTCTACCAACTAAGCTACTCTGCTATTTTGGATAACAGAGGCAGGACTCGAACCTGCGACACAAGGGTATCCATGTTGTAGTTTCCCCAGGCATTTGCCTGCCATATTGAAAAAGGGTGGGCGACTAAATAAACAAGACGTTCAACGTCTATCAGACGAGACAGGACTCGAACCTGTTAATCCAAATGTAGTCTTGTCGGCATTCGCCCTGTAACCACACAGCAACTAAATTTACGGAAAATTTTTCTCCGGTAACTGTATTTCCCGAAGCATCTGCTGTATCGTTACATTCACAACATAGCCAACAGTGTGCCAAGAATAAAATTTTTATAAAAATAATTTTTAATTGATTGAATATAAAGAAAATATATTTTAAAGTAGCTTTTATCGGCAAGAAGCGTAGAATACTAAAAAATATATTTATAGATAGTTATATAGAAAATAAGATATAAAAGGATATATGATGCGATTCGATGATTTGGACAAACGCCTGCGGTTAAGTAAACGGCAAATTTATCTTGGAAAAAATAATTTAAAGGCCGTCTGAAACATGAATACCCATCCTAAAAAACAAGTCGCCGTCAGCTTTCTCGGTACAGTATTGGACAGCGGTTTTGGTCAAGGGCGTTGGTTGAAATGGCGGCCGAATGTCGCCATGAATCAGCGTCAAGATTTTCATCTCGACCGCATGGAGCTGTTTTATGCGGAGAAATACCGCGAACTGGCGGATCATGTAAAAGCCGATATTCAGCAGGTATCGCCGCACACAGTCGTCAATCTCGTGCCTATGGAGCTGGCAAACCCGTGGGATTTCTCCGAGGTTTATACCAAACTGCACGATTGGGCTGCGGGCTATCCATTTGATACGGAAGAAGAAACCTATCTCACCCACATCACCACAGGTACACACGTTGCCCAAATCTGCCTGTTTTTATTGGTGGAATCACGTCAAATCCCCGGGGTTCTGTTACAAACCGCTCCGCCCAAAAATCAAAGACGCAGTATGGAGGACGGCAATGTCGGCGGTTATGAAATCATCGATTTAGACTTGGCTCGTTACGACGTACTGGCTGAACGCCTTGCCGCCGTACGCGACGACGCAGTGCGCTACCTGAAAAGCGGCATCTCTACCCAAAACGCCGCCTTCAACCGCATGATTGCCGAAATCGAACAAGTCGCGCTTAACTCTCCTTCCCCCATTCTGCTTTCCGGTCCGACAGGCGCAGGCAAATCTATGCTGGCACGCAGGATTTTTGAATTGAAAAAAGCGCGCCACCTGATTAAAGGCACATTTGTCGATGTAAACTGCGCCACCCTTCGCGGCGATGGTGCAGCATCTGCCCTGTTCGGCCACAAAAAAGGCGCCTTTACCGGCGCGGCGGAAAAACGTGAAGGCTACCTAAAAACTGCCGACGGCGGCGTATTGTTTTTAGATGAAATCGGCGAATTAGGCTTGGACGAACAAGCCATGTTGCTCAAAGCCATTGAGGAAAAACACTTTTATCCCGTCGGCAGCGACAGCGAAGTCAAAAGCGACTTCCAACTCATCGCCGGTACCAACCGCGACCTACGCCACGAAATCCGCGCCGGACGCTTCCGCGAAGACCTGTTTGCCCGCATCAACATCTGGAACTACCCACTGCCCGCACTCGCCAACCGCCGCGAAGACATCGAGCCCAACGTCGAACACCAGCTCGCCCTAGCTTCGCAAGAACTCGGCCGAACCACCCGCTTCAACAAAGAAGCCTTGGCCGCCTATCTCGACTTCGCCCATTCCAACCAAGCCCCATGGCGCGGCAACTTCCGCGACCTCGCCGCCAGCATCATGCGTCTGGCCACACTCGCGCCGCAAGGCAGGATACAGGTAGAACAAGTCCAAGCCGAAATCGAACGCCTCAAATGGTTATGGTCGGAAGAACCCTTTTCAGACGGCCCCTTACATAAAAGGCCGCCTGAAAAATCACAAGACTACCCCGATAAAGTCGATTGGGACGCATTGGATTTGTTTGACAAACTACAACTGCAACACGTCATCGACGAATGCCGCAAACACCCCAATATGGCCGCTGCCGGCCGTGCATTGTTCAACATCTCCCGAACAGAAAGGGCAAAAGTCAATGACAGCGACCGATTGAGAAAGTATTTGCAACGGTTTGGATTGGAATGGGGGGATATTTAAATAGAGTGGGTAAGATAGCTCATTTTCATCATTTATAAAAAATAAAAGGCATCAATCCGATGCCTTTTTAATTTATTAACACAAATTACTTCTTTGGTTTACTTCAAAAATGCCGCATGATAGGCAATATGCTCACCAATAAAACTGGCGATGAAGTAATAGCTATGATCATAGCCTTTATGGAAGCGCACATCGACCGGTTGATTTGCCGCACGGCAGGTTTCGATAAAATCTTCGGTACGCAATTGTGTTGGCAAAAACTCATCTTCCAAGCCCTGATCAATGCGCATACCTTGCACTTTATAGCCTTGTTGGATCAGCGAGTTGGCATCATATTGCTGCCATTTTTCGCGATCTTTCCCTAAATAGGCAGAAAAGGCTTTTTCTCCCCAAGGCACAAGGCTTGGTGACAAAATGGGCGAAAAGGCAGAGACACTTCGATAACGTTCCCGATTTCGTAGTGCCAATACCAATGCGCCGTGTCCGCCCATTGAATGCCCCATAATGGAACGTTTGCCATTGGTAGGAAATTTTTCCTCAATCAGACCAGGCAACTCGTTCAAAATATAATCATACATTTGATAATTCATCGCCCAAGGTTGCTCGGTCGCATTCAAATAAAAGCCTGCACCTTGCCCTAAATCGTAAGCCGCATCGTTCGGCACTTGCTCTCCGCGAGGGCTGGTATCGGGGGCAACCACAATCACTTGATGTTCTGCCGCGTAACGCTGAAAGCCTGATTTAGTAATGAAATTTTGTTCCGTACAAGTTAACCCGGAAAGCCAATAAATCACGCCAAGCGGTCGATTTTCCGGATTATTTGGCAAATAGACGGCAAATTTCATTTCGCATTGCAACGTTTGGGCATGGTGTGCCCAAACTTGTTGCGAACCGTCAAAAATTTGATGTTGTTCAATCAGTTTCATCGCGTACCTTAGTAATGAATAACAGCGCGGATCGATTTACCTTCGTGCATTAACTCAAAGGCTTCATTGATTTGATCGAGTGTCATTGTGTGAGTCACAAACGGTTCTAACTGGATGTCGCCTTTCATTGAGTCTTCCACCATTTTCGGCAGCTCAGAACGACCTTTCACGCCGCCAAATGCCGTGCCTTTCCAAACACGACCCGTTACCAACTGGAACGGACGCGTTGAAATTTCTTGTCCTGCACCCGCTACGCCGATAATAATGGATTGTCCCCAGCCACGGTGTGCGCTTTCTAATGCCTGACGCATTACATTTACATTGCCGATACATTCAAAGGTATGGTCAATGCCCCATTTGTTGATATCTAACAACACATCTTTGATCGGCTTATCGTAATCGTTCGGATTCAAACAATCCGTTGCACCGAACTGTTTTGCCAACTCGAATTTTGCAGGATTGGTATCAATGGCGATAATGCGGCCGGCTTTGGCTTGACGCGCACCTTGCACCACAGCCAAACCAATCGCCCCCAAGCCAAACACGGCCACAGAGTCGCCTTCTTGCACTTTTGCCGTGTTATGTACCGCACCAATACCCGTAGTAACGCCGCAACCGAGTAAACATACATGTTCGTGGTTGGCTTCTGGGTTGATTTTCGCCAGTGAAACTTCGGCAACAACAGAATATTCGCTGAAAGTCGAACAGCCCATATAGTGATAGATTGGCTGACCTTGATAAGAAAAACGCGTCGTGCCGTCCGGCATTAAGCCTTTACCTTGCGTATCACGCACTGAAACGCATAAGTTGGTTTTACCCGAACGGCAAAACTCACATTCGCCACATTCAGCGGTATAAAGAGGAATAACGTGATCACCCGGTTTTACGCTTGACACACCTTCGCCCACAGCAACGACCACACCCGCACCTTCATGCCCAAGCACCACAGGGAATACGCCCTCAGGATCGCTTCCTGATAACGTAAATGCATCAGTATGGCACACACCAGTATGAGTGTTACGAATTAACACCTCGCCTTTACGCGGCATTTCCACGTCGATTTCCACAATTTGTAAGGGTTGATTTGGGGCGAATGCCACCGCTGCACGCGATTTGATGGTTGAATTGGTTTGTTTCGTTTCCATTATTTTTGCCTTTTAATTCATTAATAAAGTTATCTAGCCTAAGAAAGATAACCACAGTTTATACTTTGGAACCCACCCTGAAGCAAGCATTTTTGCAATTTTGGCTCCGGCAGTGGCATGATCGACTGAGGGCCTCCATGCAATCGCTGATTAAAGGGTTCCGAATATTTCCCTAAGTCATGCAGCTATCCCGTCTGGCAGGCAATTTTTTTCTGTACACCAAATATCCGAGCAAACTCCGCCGCCATTTCCCCAACATTGGCCGAATGGCTTTGCAAGGTTTGCCAATGTTCGTAAGGCAAGAGATTACCGAGTTCGTCTTGGGCAGAATGGGCGTAGTAAATTAGGGGGTTCATATTGAAATTCTAAAAAATTCAAATTGATATAGATGCAATGATAATATGATATTAAATTTAATATGTAAATAGAAAAATGCCGTCCGAATCTTTTTCAGACAGCATTGTTATTGATTAACCTTTATAACTTGCTTCTAATATCCTCCACTGCTTTCACTAAAGCTTCGGAAAGCGAAGGATCAAAAGAAGAGTGGCCTGTTTGGACGATATTTGAACATACAGCCCCTCTTCCCTACTCAGACATAAGATACGGTGGCAGAGTTTCAACACACAGCCGCCTGAAGGCGGCTGGTTTGTCCTCAGCCAAAAAGTTTCAACATTTGGGGTTTCAACACACAGCCGCCTGAAGGCGGCTGGATCCCCTTACCTTTTGAAGCCGAGATCGATATTGTTTCAACACACAGCCGCCCGAAGGCGGCTGGGGTAGGCGAGGCGACCTGTCTTGCTGTCCTCTATCGTTTCAACACACAGCCGCCCGAAGGCGGCTGGCCCAAGGTTTTCCCATTCGATTTCCACGCAGGAGTTTCAACACACAGCCGCCCGAAGGCGGCTGGAGCAGCTAAGACCGATTTTGAATCAGCTCCTTTGTTTCAACACACAGCCGCCCGAAACTGAACAGAAATCCGCGCGGCGTTAGGGGCAAGCCCTAAGATATAAAAACGGGTATTGGCAGAAAGTTCGGGCGCAATTTCTTGTAGCGGACGACCTTTGCCAATTTGTTCCAATACGTTGAAAACTTTGGCACTTTCTTGTTCGTCATCCGGCGGCGTGAACACTTGCGCGAAGAAACCTTCGGCAGCCTGCGCCGTGGCGCTATCGTCTGCTTCCGCCCAAAAGACCGTGCTGGCATCGCCGATGGTCAGGCAGTGATTGTTTTCGCGGCGCAACAGATAGTTCAGCGCGGTGGTGTAGGCAAACGCGGATTGTTCGGAAACGGGTGCATTTGCACCTTGTTCCTTGCCGAAAGAGGCAAAGGCTTCTTTGTTGAACGAAATAATCGAACCGCCGGAGCTTTGCCCGCCAAACACGCCTTTAATCGCCGGATGCAGCCGTGCAATCGGGGCGGTGTCGCCGCTAATCAGGCACAAGCCCTCAAGCGCTTCGTCGCTTTTCAGGCAGCCCGCCCACAAGGTTTGTGCGGCTTCGCGTTTATGGATAAGTGCGGTCGGTTTTTCAAGAGAAAATACGATGTTAGCATCGAGCATTTCGGTAGGCAGATTTTCGGCAGTAAAATGTGCAGGCTGCCAGTTTTGCAGAAAACGGCACAAGGCTTGCAAGCCTTCATCGTCGCTGTTTTGCAGTAAATCGAGATGGTATTGCTTAAAGGCGTCAAAGGTTTTTTCAGACGGCGTAAACGGTTTTTCTTTGGCTTCAGCTTTGTTTTTATTAGCCTCCACGCCAAGCGCGTAGGCGGTTTTATCCCACAAAAAATTCGGCTTGATACCTGACGTGCGTTTTTCAGGGCGCGGCACGCTCATCAGCTTCGGCTGCGGCTTTTTATCGGCAGTCAGATTCGGCACAGCAGTTTTCAGACGACCTTCTTTATCCAACACCAAAATCCAGCCGATTTTCTCCTCGCTAAAGCCATAAGGTGGTACTTTCGGATTGCCCATTTCATCGGTTTCCGCTGCCAAACGGCGGTAATAGCGGGCAAGGGACGCAAGAATCATGCTTTCACCTCCTCGGCGTAAAACGGCGGCACATCAATCACGCCGTCTTTCATTTGTGCACG
>ERZ1699239.372-NODE-372-length-12113-cov-5.167195_pt1 | contig 12113 bp, 15 predicted proteins | sample MGYA00581536_ERZ1699239 | MGnify/ENA primary metagenome ERZ1699239 (study PRJEB42319, sample SAMD00040333) | human oral metagenome | material: saliva | host: Homo sapiens | study: EMG produced TPA metagenomics assembly of PRJDB4115 data set (Metgenomic analysis of...
ATCTGAACGATACGCGCTACGTCAACCATTTCCTGTGTCAATTTGTTGCCGACCATATGCGGCTGACAGGTAAAGGGAAAAGACGTGTCTTTGCATCAAACGGGCAAATTACCAATCTGTTGCGCGGTTTTTGGGGATTGCGCAAAGTGCGTGCGGAAAACGACCGCCATCACGCCTTGGACGCCGTCGTCGTTGCCTGCTCGACCGTTGCCATGCAGCAGAAAATTACCCATTTTGTACACCATAAAGAGATGAACGCGTTTGACGGGAAAACCATAGATAAAGAAACAGGAGAAGTGCTGCATCAAAAAACACACTTCCCGCAACCTTGGGAATTTTTCGCACAAGAAGTCATGCTTCGCGTCTTCGGCAAACCGGACGGCAAACCCGAATTTGAAGAAGCCGATACCCCAGAAAAACTGCGCGCGTTGCTTGCCGAAAAATTATCATCTCGCCCCGAAGCCGTACATGAATACGTTACGCCACTGTTTGTTTCACGCGCGCCCAATCGGAAGATGAGCGGTGCACATAAAGATACTTTGAGATCTGCTAAACGATTTGTTAAACATAATGAAAAAATTAGTGTTAAACGAGTATGGTTAACCGAAATCAAGTTGGCCGACCTTGAAAATATGGTTAATTATAAAAATGGTAGGGAGATTGAATTATATGAGGCTCTTAAGGCACGTTTAGGGGCATATGGAGGTAATGCTAAACAAGCATTTGACCCTAAGGACAATCCGTTTTATAAAAAGGGGGGACAACTGGTTAAAGCTGTGAGGGTCGAAAAAACCCAAGAGAGCGGAGTCTTATTAAACAAAAAAAATGCTTATACCATTGCAGATAATGGAGACATGGTACGTGTTGATGTGTTCTGTAAAGTGGATAAGAAAGGAAAAAATCAGTATTTTATTGTTCCCATCTATGCTTGGCAGGTTGCTGAAAACATTCTTCCCGATATTGATTGTAAAGGATACCGGATTGATGATAGCTATACATTCTGTTTTAGCTTGCATAAGTATGATCTGATTGCTTTTCAGAAAGATGAAAAATCTAAAGTAGAATTCGCCTACTATATCAACTGTGATAGCTCTAATGGACGATTCTATTTAGCTTGGCATGATAAAGGCTCTAAAGAACAGCAATTCCGTATTAGTACCCAAAATCTTGTATTGATGCAAAAATACCAAATCGATGAACTGGGCAAAGAAATCAGACCATGCCGTCTGAAAAAACGCCCGCCTGTCTGCTAAATTAATCTATCCCTGTTTCAGACGGCCTGAAGCAGGGATTTTTTATATCAAAATAAGGGGAAAAACATGACTTGGCGCAGCCTGCTCATTCAAAATGGCGGCAAACTATCCTTGCAATGCCGGCAACTGCTGATTCAACAAAACGGCGAGTCCCATACCGTACCATTAGAAGACATCGCCGTTATCATCATCGAAAACCGCGAAACCCTGATTACTGCCCCGCTCCTATCAGCCTTAGCCGAACATGGCTCAACCCTGCTGACATGTGACGAACAGTTCCTACCCTGCGGACAATGGCTGCCTTATGCCCAATATCACCGCCAACTTAAAATCCTCAAGCTGCAGCTGAATATAAGCGAACCCTTAAAAAAGCAACTCTGGCAACATATCATCCGCCAAAAAATCCTAAATCAAGCATTTGTCGCAGACGAAACAGGCAATGATCTTGCCGCCAAACGGCTGCGCACTTTGGCAGTCGAAGTCCGTTCGGGCGATACAGGAAACCGTGAAGCCCAAGCTGCCGCCCTCTACTTCCAAGCCCTCTTTGGAGAAAAGTTTACTCGCAATGACAACAATGCCGTCAATGCCGCATTGAACTACACCTACGCCGTACTCCGTGCAGCAGTTGCACGCGCCCTGACTTTATATGGATGGTTGCCTGCATTAGGCTTGTTTCATAGAAGCGAACTAAATCCATTCAACCTCGCCGATGACTTTATCGAACCCTTACGCCCATTGGCCGACCTGGTCGTTATACATTTGCATGAACAAGGCCGTCTGAAAACTGATCTGACACCCAATATAAAACAAAACCTTATCAAGACCCTTCACTGTCAAATCTGCATCGAACAGCAACATTTCAGCACCTTGGCTGCTATCGACAAAATGATTTCTTCATTTCAAGCCAGCGTAACCGATAAAAACGCCAAACAGCTGAAACTGCCTGAAATCTTGCCATTGAAAGAATACCAATATGAGTGAGGCCAAATTTATGAGGATTATCGTCTTCTTCGACCTACCGGTCACCACAACGGCAAAGCGCAAAGCCGCCAATCAATTCCGCCAGTTTCTATTAAAAGATGGATACCAAATGCTCCAACTTTCCGTATACAGCCGTATTGTCAAAGGTCGAGACTCGTTACAAAAACACCACAATAGGCTATGTGCAAACCTACCGCAAGAAGGTTCAATCCGCTGTTTGGAAGTAACAGAAAAGCAATATGCCACCATGAAACTGCTGTTGGGAGAGCTGAAAACCCAAGAAAAAAGGGTAAATTCCGACCAACTATTATTATTTTAAGCTCATTTTATTAGACAAAATAAAACGGGAAACCCTTATAGAATAAGGATTTCCCATCGAAGTATTGTAGCACTGCGAAATGAGAAAGGGAGCTACAACCCGCGCCTGAAGATGGCGAAGAGGCAACAGATTGTAGCACTGCGAAATGAGAAAGGGAGCTACAACAATGCTTTCAGACTAATGAAACAGCGACTGATTGTAGCACTGCGAAATGAGAAAGGGAGCTACAACCATAAAAACCAATTATTTCGCCATGCCTGCATTGTAGCACTGCGAAATGAGAAAGGGAGCTACAACTTTGTCAGGTTTATGAGCCTGATAGTTCTGATTGTAGCACTGCGAAATGAGAAAGGGAGCTACAACGTTGATTATCAACCCGACTTCGGCAATGAGATTGTAGCACTGCGAAATGAGAAAGGGAGCTACAACCATCGCAAAATACTGTGACAACGATACGGCATTGTAGCACTGCGAAATGAGAAAGGGAGCTACAACTCCTGTAGCTTGTATTTCTGGCGGAAATTCATTGTAGCACTGCGAAATGAGAAAGGGAGCTACAACTGCAATTCCTGTTTATTTTGGTTTGGAAAAATTGTAGCACTGCGAAATGAGAAAGGGAGCTACAACTACAAGTGGAGGAAGATTTTGTCAAATTTAATTGTAGCACTGCGAAATGAGAAAGGGAGCTACAACCGCCGTCACAAGAACAGAAACAGCTCCAAGAATTGTAGCACTGCGAAATGAGAAAGGGAGCTACAACATGCCAAGACAGAAACAGTAAATTTATCTTATTGTAGCACTGCGAAATGAGAAAGGGAGCTACAACAGTAGTATCCATATATGACAAAAAAAATGAATTGTAGCACTGCGAAATGAGAAAGGGAGCTACAACACTGGCGGAAGTGGACAAAGCGGAGCGACTATTGTAGCACTGCGAAATGAGAAAGATGCTACTTTAACATGCAATAGTAATTTACTGTCATTTTTGTATATTATTGTTTTTCCTGTTTATTTAGTTTTGCAATTTTTACAGAATGCAATTGGCCGCGCGAATATTTTACGATTATCCGCGTAGCTTTTGCGTTTTTGTTAAGGCTCTTTACGCTTGTTTGTACCGACTCGGATCGAAGTCGGTTTGGTTTTTGTGCAGATGATAGGCAATGACGAGTAGCTTTCTCATCAGGGCGCAGATAATAACCATCTTGGGCTTTTTGGCTTTTTGCAGTCTTTTGGTGAAGTCGGGAAAGTAATTTTGACGCATGGCTACCATGGCGGCCATGAAGAGGGCGCCGCGTAGTTTTCTGTTGCCATACCTTGTCAGCTTTTCTTTGCCGTTGACGCTTGTCCCTGATTTTTTCTGTTGCGGGCTCATGCCAGCGAATGCTGTAAAGTGGTTGGCGTTTTTGAAATGTGCGGTAAGGAGATGAACGGTTAGGTATATAGCCGTTGTTTGGCCGACTGATGGGATGGTTTTGTAGGCGTTTGGCGGTTTCTTGAATGGCTTTGTCTGCTTTGGCCGTTTGTTTGATTTGGCCGTCCACGTCTTGCAGATGCTGGTTGAGTTCGTCTATCTGCTTTTGGTGGATTTGTTGTACAAAGCTGTCTTTTGCTGCTTTCAGCCTGTTTTTTTGTGCTGTCAGCTGTTCTTTCAGTTGGTTTTGCAGGCTCAACAGGCGTTTGAGGCTTTGGATGTTTTCAGACGGCCTTTTGTGCTTGGGTAGGTCTTTTGCTAGGGCGTTTTGACCAAATTCTGCTATTAGTTTTGCGTCTTGTTTGTCGGTTTTTGTTCGATTAAAACGGTAATCGGCATACCGTTTGATTTTTAGGGGATTGATAACGGAAACATGGTAATCATCGGCGAGGTTGTCGGCGACGGCTTCGTAGTAGTTGCCGGTGGCTTCCATGATGATGTAAATGTTTTGGCCGTCTTCGATACTTTGGCCGTTTATCCAATTTTTCAGGCTTTCTATGCCGTCTTGGTTGTTTTGGAACTTCTTATAGGCCGTTTGGCCGTCTATTAATGCGACTGCGTCAAATGTTTCTGCGGATATGTCGAGTCCTACGGTATTTCTCATATTTTTTCCCTTACTATGCAGGCTCTTGGCCTTTGATGCTACTCAAATTAAATATGAAAAAATCCGCCGTCCTTATCTTTCTCCCAATCTTGATGATTCGGGAACTTTCAGGCTCGGCGGATGTTGTCAGGGTTAGCTAGACCGCTGACGTTTTGAGTATATCAGATGTTTCAATCTCTTTGCTTTTCTATTCTTTCTTTTCTAAAATTGCGCTCTGCCGCGCGGCCATTGCTACTTGCTTCCTTTAAAAATCGCGGGATTTAGGTTTCTGCTCTTTAGATAGGTTTTTACGCCGCGCTTTTTAAAGGAATCAAGCAGCTTTTATTTAAAGGCCGTCTGAACTGGTTTCAGACAGCCTTTGTCATTGCGCGGATTCGACTACCGCGCCGCTTTGCGGTGTGAACTTTGCGCCTGCTTCTACATATCCGTCATACATAAGGTTTTGAGGGCTTTGGCCGCCTAGTGATGCGACTTGCACGCCTGCGCTAGTATCCGACGCGGATGGCGCTGTCTGCGCTTGGTTTGAGCTGTGGTCGGACTCTTTGTAGGGATTAAACGGCAGGCCATTATGGGCGTAGTCTTTGCACATTGCCTTAGTGATTTCTTTCAGCGGTGTACCTTGCGATGAATAGCAGGTACATCCGCTTTTGCCACCATCAACACAGCCGACGGGGTACTCAAATGTTTTAACTTGTCGGACGCCGTTATAGATGGGTTTACTTTCGGGCTTTTCGGCAAGAACAGGGACAAAATCTTCAGGTTTGAGGTTTTGCCCCTGAATTCCACTTTGCGGCATCATTTCTTTTTGGTTTTCAGGGTCAAGCGGATTTTTGAAACCTGTATCTTCTTTTGCTGCTTCGGCCTTTGCCGTTATTCCTGCTTTTTCTTTATAACCCTGATACATCTTATAGCCCATGAATCCGACCAAACCTAAGATACACGGCAGGATAAACAACATGGCGATTATGATGTAATACCACCTTGATTTGACGTGCGAATGGGCGGTATGCACTTCTGCAGATTTGTAGTATTCAAGAACCTCTTCCCTAATTTTATGCGAACTGGACAAGGCGTTTCTTGATTGCTGTGTCGGGTTTAAAGCTACTTCGTTCCATTCAAGCCTTGTCAGTCCGCCCATTTTGTTTGCAGCTATATGGATATGCTTGTTCACGACTTCGCGCAGATTCACGTCAAGCAGCTTGGGCGATTGTGTGATTAGTATCATGTCGATACCGTAATGGCCGTGAATGTTCAAAAAGGCGACGTTTTCAGGCATTTTTGAACCGCTGGAACGTGTCGGAAACAAATATTGCACTTCGTCATAAATGACAACTGAGCCGATATTCTCTTTCCATTTCAGCCATTCATACATGTCTTCCCAGCTATGACCTTCCGGCGGTTGATGATGGTCTATCAAAAGGCCGTTGATGTTGGAGAAGATTTTACGGCCTTTATAATAGTCATCAAACATAAGCAGTTCGACGGCAAAGGCGGTTTTGCCGATTCTTGGTTTTCCTGTTATCAGGGTAATGGCGGCCATCTTTATCCTTTCTTGCCAAAGCTTAATTTAGACAGAGTTTTAAACGTAACGACAAAAGCGAGCATTCCGAACATGATGTTCAGAACAACGCCGCCACCTGCAATGTAAAAAATTTGGATCGCTCCGGCGGGAACTGCGCCCATACTGCTTATAAACTGATTTTTAAGATTGCTCATAAGGGCATCAAAACCAACATAAGTAATAATAGACACCCCTAAAGCAGTCAGAATGTATTTGACAACATGATTTATCAAATATGGAGCAAGAGCAGCTAAAAATTTCATAAATCCCCCTATGCGTTATTTCTGACAACTCTAGACACGAAGAACGAAGCCACCAGCCAAGCCATAGCGATAATAAAGGGTCTAATCATGGCAGCTAAATTACACGCAGGCTCAAGACTGATTCTGTATTCAGCACCCAATGCCTGAAACGTTACCGGAGCAGGGCATTCGCCATACTCTCTAAAAGTATTGTCAGGTGTGAAGTTCAAATCTATTTGTTCTTCGGGAATCTCTAAATCAGGTTCTTCTTTTTCGGGCAATTCGTCGCAGGCCAAAATATTCGGAAACACTTTACAAAGCAAACCTCCGTCTTCTTTGGGCTTGTCATCCTCTTTAGGTCCTTCATCTTTTTTTGGATCGTCTTTGCTGTCAGGGTCGGGCTTATCGTCGGGTTTTGGATTGTCTTTGCCGCTAGGGCTGTCGTCAGGATCTGGTTTTGGCTTATCGGACGGGCTACCGTCAGGCGTTGGGTCTGGTTGAGAGCCAGGCTTGCCATTTTCTCCCGGTGTAGGTGTTGAGTTGGTTTTAGGAGCTGCAGGGCTGCCCGGTGTGAGGTCGGGACGCGGGGTTGTGATTACCGTTGCGTTTGTTTTGCCGTTTGAATCTTGACCGAAAGTAATGGTAATTTGCACCGGCTTGCCATTTTCGGGAGTGACAGGGCCAATGGTTACAACTGTACCGGCAGGGACTTTGATATTTTCTTTATATTCAGGTTTGCCCGTACCTTCTACAAAAGGGGTAGGATTTCCGTCAATTATAGAAGTGGCAATATTTAAAAATTCATCCTCTTCTAAAATTTTTGTTAAAGCTCTATTTTGAAAATAATAACCATATCGAGATTGTTTACTAGTTTCACAGGCTACTCCATCGAGCCAAAAACAATTTATAAAATAAATACCTGGTTCATTAGGTTTTATGACATTATCAAAATACTTTTTAAATTCTGATTCAACTTGCATTACTAATAATTGTTGAGCTTGTTTTTCACTAACGCCACCTTTACTTAATGCACGCATAACAGATGTATCAACGCCTACACAGGAATCTTTATCAATCGTACATAAAGCATCTTTATAAACTTTTAAATACTCGTTGCTTACATCATTGTATTCATATCCAGCAGATTCAAGAGACGGATTAACGGCCTGATAGGCATCATAAGCATATGAAGCAGCACCAACATAAGGAGCAGCTTTTAAAGCAAGTTTTGCACCTGCTTTTACCAGGCGAAATGCGCCTGAAAGGACGGCTTTTCGAGATACTTGGGCTTCTATCGTTACGGGTACAGTTGAGGCGGAACGGAGACCGGTAGAGGCTTCGCGAACATGAAGTGATTTGTCGAATCTAGACTGATACTCTTGATCAATTCCACCACCAATAATTTTCCAAGGTCTGAAACCATTTTCATTAAATTTTTCAGTCAAAGGATAGGCTAATTTACCGTTTCTAACTTGCAAATCACCAGCAAAAGATTCAAAGCTCAAACCTAATAGAAAAATTATTGTCAAAACCCGTAACATTTATTTCACCATTTCCAATAGTGAAAACTGAATTATCTTTAAATAAAACTTCAAAACATGCCTTATTGAAATTTATTCTATTAAAAAAATTCTGACATTTATCTAAAGAGAATTTTTTCAAATATCCAGTTTCTTCTAAATATGAATAAAATACAAAAGATAAAGGTTTTTCTAAATAGAATTTAGATAATTCATCTAATTCAAATTCAGTTATATAGAAAAAATCCTTTTCATTCTTTTCTAACATAATCCTAACTTTCGTAACGGTTACAGAAAGTCGGGATTATACCCTTTTTGAATATCAAAAAAATATCAGCGATGCCAAACAGACCGCGCCGAATCCGTATAAAAACCAAAAGTCAATCATCTCCACCCCCTTTATTCTCCGTAACTGATTCAATCAACCGTTTTATCATCCTGATACCGAATACAAGCACCAATAAGACTATGAACGGCGCGCCGACCAATACGCCGAATTGTATTTGTTCTGCTATGTCACATTGCGGAAAACTCAAATTGATTTTCTGCTCGTTCAAATACCAGTCTTTGCCGTTTTTGTAAGGTCGGACAAATTTGCCATCCGCCGTTACGGTAGGTAGGACTTGAGACAACACATAATCATGCGCTTCTTCGTTCGATAAAAAGCATTGCAATCCGACGCGATACCCCATGTCCTACCCTTTCAGTTATTTAGCCGTTTTAACCATGCTAAAGGCCATGCGAAAGCCTTGCATCAACACGATAACCGACAAAACGGCAGCACCAATCGCAGATACCATTACGGCAAATTTTGCAATTTCTGCAGCAGCAGTAGTACCAATACCGGACAAATCGACGCCTTCGGCAGCAGCCAGGGCGGAAGCGGTTGTCAGGGCTGTTGCAGCAATAACTTTATTGCCATATTTTTTTGCTACGTTTAAAAGTTTCATAGCGTTTTCCTTTCAATAAAGGTTTATAAAAAAGTGATGCGGTTGTTTTTAGACTGACCGCAAGTCTTTTAACCGTACAGGTACCAAACCGATACAATTAAAACCAGTAGGAAAAAAACCAACCCAACCAAACTTAATTTAAATGATAGGGGTAATTTATTTCTGTTCATAATTATTCCTTGATTGTTGCGGGCTATGTGAAGGTTTGACAGACCGCCCGCCGAGCCTGTTAACTTTTATTCTTCTCTGATATAGAAGCTGAAAACCTGAAAATGTCCGCCAATCTCTTCTAATCCGGCATTGAATGCGTCTTCATAGCTTTCATACTGTCCGGCTTCTTTCAGATTTTGGGTAAATCCGATGTCGCCAAACTGATCGGGGCAGATGAATTCATAGTTTTCCAGTTCCTGAACGATAAATTTTTGCTGATACCTGCTCATATTTCGGCCTTTCTGCCTTAGGCTTTGGGCGCCACGCCTTTCACTTCAAAATCAAGCAGCTTGGGTACTAAGCCTTTGCCGGTAGATTCCATTGAGACGGTTACATTTACGGAACAGGGGAATTTGAGGTTTTTCAGCCGATCGAAATTGTGGCTTTCGCCAAATTTCATGCTGGCAGCGGTAAAGCCTACGCTATTGCCGTTGGCGGGCATGGGGCTGGCGACAAGTACGGTACAGGTGTCGATTTTGTTGCCGTCAATCTCGCCTTTAAACTGTTTAGCGCCCAGGAGCGTGGCGGGGTATGTGGTTACTTGTACTTGATCAAACATGGTTATAGCCTTTCTTTGGTTTTATAAATATTTCCAGTCTTCTAACTGATCTGATATTTGATACTGCTCTTTGTCAAAATCGCGCTCATGCTGTTTCTGCATGTCTTGCGGATACTCGTATTGCACTGCCTGATTTAATTCAAAATCTAAGACTTCGATATTCAGGTCGTTTATGGCTTTTTGCTCTTCATGGATATAAAAAGCGCTGGCTGTGCTGCTGTCGTACTCTTCTGGCTGGAGACCTTTGGGATAGCCTTCAATGCCTTTAGTCAAATCTTTGACGATTTCTTCAGCCGACCAACCGATATCTTTTAAAAAATTGACCCATTTGCCGACTTGCTGCCTTGCGTAAAATTGTTTGTGTTCAAACGTGAGATTGACCTCTTTAACCGTTGAATCCATGCGCTTGGCTTCGCATTTGAATATCTGTTCACAGACGGGATACGCTCCGCCAAGATACGCACCGGCGTGAATCAATATGTCTAATGGTACTTCTATATCTCCGTTTCTGAACTCTGTTTCAAATCGAACCCAAGGGCTTGATTTATCGCCTAACTGCTTGCCTTTTTCATAAATCCGGGTGTATTTGGCGTTGCCGCGTTTGCCGATATAGAAGCTTTTGCCGCTGCCATCTTCGTGTCTCCAAGAAACGCCTTTACATTCGCTTTTCGGGCGGACGTTGTGGCAGTCAAAAAGGCCGTTATCGTGACCGGTTAAAGCCTGCTCGGGCGTGTACTCTCCATTGAAAAAATCATGTGCTACGTCAACCCTTGTTATTTTTGGCCGGACACACTTTTGCAGAAATTCATAAAGCCTGTTTTCCCAACCGGGTTTAGCTGCGGTGCATCCGGTGCCGTTCAACTCTACAAGTATTGTTTCTCTTTGGCCGCCGTAGTGAACTTTGCCGTACTCAACGTTTTTCGGGCCGAGCTGATAACAGGATTGATAGAAGAATTTGCCTTTGTAAGGCAGTTTGGCACTGATGCCGAAGCCTAGAATCTCTTGCAGCAGTTCGCTGTACTTTGTGAGGTACTCTGCGTCTGTTACATAGGCTTTTTGGGTTACTTTGGGTATGGATTCCTCATGTATCGTAAATGTGATCTGGTCGATGAATGCGCCGTCTTCCCTACCGCGTCTTAGCGGAATTTCTATCAAACGGCCTTTTCCGTCGGTTACGTATTGGGAAAAATATTCAAATTCGACTTGATCGGTTTTTTCGGTTTGCTCCCCACTTTGTGGATTAGGTTTTTTTTGCTCCCCCCCTATTAGCCTAGGGGGGGCATTCAACGGCGTGGCCGTTTGCGGCGCGCAAGGCGCGCCCCCACACGCCCCCGCCGTTTCTGCTCTCTCTTCGGCTCTCATGCGTCTGCCTCCCATTGGTTCAAAATAGAACGGACAGCAAGACGGCCATACTCTTCAGCCTGTTTTTCTGTTTTATATTTTTGTTTGGGATTTGTAATAGGAAATGAAACGGTTTCTACAAGCTCATCATCTTTGAAAACGCGGACGATAACGGCTCTTTGTTCTTCAAAACTGTAAAAACTATCTGAATTGACTGTATAAAATGCGATGCACATAAGAAAGCCCCTTCACTGGCTAGAGTTAAAGGGGCTTAAAGTTCTATAAGAAGTGTAAAAAATTGCGCCCCTCGATGGAGCGAAATATATAAGGGAGCTACAACCCGTTTAATCCGTACAAGGAAAAACGAATTATTGTAGCACTGCGAAATGAGAAAGGGAGCTACAACTGATAAAAGAGGCTGCCAACAATATGCCGCATTGTAGCACTGCGAAATGAGAAAGGGAGCTACAACTCTGAAGACGAAGAGGAAGCCCTTAAAGCCATTGTAGCACTGCGAAATGAGAAAGGGAGCTACAACTCTGAGACACAACATAATCAGTCGCTGTTTATTGTAGCACTGCGAAATGAGAAAGGGGCCATCCAAATAAAAAAGCACCACCTAAACAGGTAGTGCTTTCATATTAATGTGCTTATTCAGCAGAATCAGCTGCTTTATCAACCAATTCAACCAATGCCAAAGGAGCATTGTCGCCTTTACGGAAACCGTATTTCAGTACACGAACATAGCCGCCGTTACGAGCAGCAAAGCGTGGACCCAATTCGTCAAACAATTTAACTACAACATCACGATCGCGAGTGCGGTCAAAAGCCAAACGACGGTTTGCCAAAGAAGGTTTTTTGCCCAAGGTAATCAAGGGCTCAACTACGCGGCGCAATTCTTTTGCTTTAGGCAAAGTTGTCACGATGGTTTCGTGAGTCAACAAGGAATTCGCCATATTGCGCAGCATCGCAGCACGGTGGCTGCTAGTACGGTTTAATTTGCGGTTGCCATTACGATGACGCATGTCATTATCCTTTAATCTTCAAACTTACGGCTTTTCTAAGCCTACAGGCGGCCAAGCTTCTAATTTGGAACCTAATG
>ERZ1699239.374-NODE-374-length-12081-cov-2.462021_pt1 | contig 12081 bp, 10 predicted proteins | sample MGYA00581536_ERZ1699239 | MGnify/ENA primary metagenome ERZ1699239 (study PRJEB42319, sample SAMD00040333) | human oral metagenome | material: saliva | host: Homo sapiens | study: EMG produced TPA metagenomics assembly of PRJDB4115 data set (Metgenomic analysis of...
GTGCAGGTCAAACTGTGAAGAAAGGGGAGCGTATTGCATTAACCGGTAATACAGGGATTTCAACCGGTCCACACTTACACTATGAGTTTCATATTAATGAACGTGCGGTGAACCCGCTTACGGTGAAATTGCCGGGTACCAGCAGCGGAATGGCAACAGCAGAACGTAAGCAATTCTTAGTTCGAGCGAAAGAAGTCGAAAGAACGTTAAAATTATAGCGAATGAAGTGCGGTCAAATTTGACTGCATTTTTTATACGCCTAAAAATTAGCCGAAAACTGACCGCACTTAATCTTTTCTCTTTTCCTTCAATATGCTATTCTTTTTGCATTTTAGAATTATTCTCATTTTTATGATTAAGCGACGTTATCTGATTTTTCTTTTGATCGTGCTTTCCTTTGTTTCACTTTTTCTCGGGGTAAGTACTGTTAATCTGCAAGGGTTACTGAATTTTGAAGGTAATCAATGGCAGATCTTTCTTATCAGTCGAGTACCACGTTTAATCAGTATCTTGATTGCGGGTGCATCCTTGAGTATTTGTGGCTTAGTGATGCAGCAACTCAGTCGAAATCGATTTGTTTCTCCCACCACTGCGGGTACCATGGATAGTGCAAGATTAGGGATTTTAATGGCGATGCTGTTTTTCCCAACAGCTTCGATGTTGTTAAAAACCACCATTGCGGTCATCGTGTCTTTCCTTGGCACATTGTTATTTATGACGATTCTGTCCCGTTTGAAATTCAAGGACACGATTTTTGTGCCTTTAGTGGGGATTATGTTCGGTAATATCATCAGTTCGATTACCGCCTTTATTGCTTATAAAGAAGATTTATTACAAAACCTATCTGGATGGCTACAAGGGGATTTCTCGCTTGTGATGTCTGGTCGTTATGAATTGTTATATTTCAGTATTCCTACACTCATCGTGGCTTATTTATTTGCGCATCGTTTTTCTATTGTCGGGATGGGGAAAGATTTTGCGGTTAATCTAGGTCTAAATTACAACCAAGTACTTTATCTCGGATTGCTCATTGTGGCGGTCGTGTCTTCAATTATTATCGTATCTGTGGGCGTGATCCCTTTCTTAGGGTTAATTATTCCGAATATCGTCACACTTTATTTAGGCGATAACTTGAAGAAAGTGTTATCTCATACCGCCTTGCTCGGTGCCGTATTTGTTTTATTCTGCGATATTTTAGGTCGAAGTGTGATTTATCCTTATGAGATTTCCATTAATGCTGTGGTTGGTGTATTTGGCAGTGGGATCTTCTTATTTTTATTATTAAAGCGGTATAGAAATGGCTAAGAAATCTTCATCTCAACTGATTGTATTGTCGTTGTTAGCCATTGTTTCTCTTGCACTTTATTTAGGCTACAACTTACCGAACCGTTGGCAATATGCCTTGGAAAATCGTGCCTTATCCTTAATTGCGATTGTGATTACAGGCGCGGCAATAGCACTCGCTACGATGATTTTCCAAACGGTCGTGAATAACCGAATTCTCACGCCGAGTATTTTAGGCTTAGACTCGCTGTATTTACTGATTCAAACAACGATTATCTTCCTTTTTGGTTCAAGCACATTGCTTTCCATGAATTCCATTGCATTGTTTATCTTGTGTACGGGATTAATGATGGCGTTTTCATTAGTGCTTTATCACTTTCTGTTTAAGAAAGAGAACCAAAATATTTTCTTCTTGCTACTTGTTGGGATTATTTTCGGCACCTTCTTTGGCAGCTTGACGACGTTTATGGAAGTGTTGATTGATCCAAATGAATTCCAGATCGCACAAGATATTGGCTTTGCAAGTTTCAATCGAATCAATACTCAAATCTTGTGGGTGGCATTAGCCATTTTAGTGGCGACCATTGTTTTCAGCTTGAAATATTGGCATTGCTTTGATGTGTTGGCGTTAGGGCGAGAAAATGCCATTAACTTAGGAATCGATTATCAAAAGACTTTAAAAGTCCTCTTAATTCTCGTGGCAATTTTAACGTCAGTATCGACCGCACTTGTTGGCCCACTTACTTTCCTTGGGTTATTGGTAATGAACGTGACCTTTGAATTTATTCGCGATTATCGTCACAAGGTACTCATTCCTGCCGCGATGTTAATTTCCATCATTACCTTGGTTTTAGGGCAATTATTGGTGACGCATATTTTTACGTTCCGCACGACATTAAGCATCATCGTTAATTTTGTCGGCGGCGTGTACTTTATTTATTTGTTATTAAGAGCAAACAAAAAATGGCAATAGAAATTCGCAATATTACTAAAAGTTACGGAAGCAAAAAGGTGGTGGATAATGTGTCCGTCACCATTCCCACGGGGAAAATTACGTCTTTTATCGGGCCGAATGGCGCGGGAAAGAGTACGGTGCTGTCTATTATGAGCCGTTTGTTGAATGCGGATAGTGGTGAGATCTATCTCAACGGTGAATTGCTCAACCGCAAAAAAAGTTGTGATATCGCAAAACAACTTGCGATCTTAAAACAAACTAACAACATTAATTTGCGTCTAACTATTGAAGATTTAGTCGCTTTTGGACGTTTTCCTTATTGCAAAGGAAACTTAACTCAAACTGACCGCACTTTTATTGATAATGCCATTGCCTATATGAATTTAGATGATATTCGTCATCAATATATCGATAGTTTAAGTGGTGGGCAGCGACAACGCGCTTATATTGCGATGACACTGGCACAAGATACGGATTATATTTTGTTGGATGAGCCATTAAATAATCTGGATATGAAACATTCTGTGCAGATCATGCAAGTTTTGCGCAAATTAGCGACAGAACTCAACAAAACCGTGGTGATTGTGATTCACGATATTAATTTTGCCTCTTGTTACTCAGACTACATTGTTGCCATGAAAAATGGAAAATTAGTGCATCAAGGGGAAGTTAACCACATTATGCAATCGCCCGTGCTACAAGATATTTACGATATGACGATACCTATTCAGGATATCGACAACCATAAAATTGCCGTTTATTTTAGATAAATAAGGAAATCTTCATGAAAAAAACATTATCAACTTTAGCACTTTCACTCTTTGTATTTGCCGGTATTGCCCAAGCGGCGGATATTACCGTTGAAAATGCCGCTGGAAAACAGGTTGTGCCACAAAATCCACAGCGAGTCATTGTGCTTGATTTTGGTGCAGCAGACACACTTCGTGCATTAGGTGTGCAAGATAAAATCGTGGGCTTCCCACAAAGTGGAAAAATTCCAAACTATCTTTCAGAATTTGCAGACAAAAAATATAAAAATGTCGGTGATTTGAAAGAACAATCATTGGAGCAAATTAACGAACTCAATCCGGATTTGATCATCGCGTCTAAACGTCAAGAAAAAATGATCGACAAATTTAAAGAAATTGCGCCAGTATTTAATGTTGAAAATGATTACAACAATTACTACCCGAGTTTTCAACAAAATGTGACCGCACTTGGTCAGATCTTTGGTAAAGAAAATGTTGCGAAAGAAAAACTTTCAGCATTAGAAAGTAAGGTTGACCAAGTCGCAAAAGATGCGAAAGACAAAACAGCTTTATTGGTATTAGTTAATGAAAGTAAAATCAGTGCCTTTGGTGACGGTTCTCGTTATGGTATGGTGTATCAAAAATTTGGTTTTAAACCGATTGATGACAGCATCAAATCGTCTACGCACGGACAAAGTGTTGGTTTTGAATATATCTTAGAAAAAAATCCAGACTTTTTACTTGTCGTGGATCGTACCGCGGCGATTACAGAAAAAGCCAACAATGCACAAAAAGTGTTGGATAACGATATTATCAAACAAACCAAAGCGTATAAAGATGGACACATTGTGTATCTTGATGCAGCCAATTGGTATCTTGCGTTTGGTGGTTTAGAAAGTATGGAAATCATTGCACAAGAACTTGATCGTGCAGTGAAAAAATAATACAAAAAACCATCTAAAAGGGCAGTCAAGGATTGCCCTTTTTATATGTAAATTAATCTTTACACATATCAATAAACTCCCTATCATATCGGCATTATTCAATAAAATTGAGCTTATTTTATGCTGACATTTAATCCACAAGATCCTTTTTCTTGCTTTGTCACTCAAAGCCTTTCCATGAAAAGTGCGGTCGAAAATGCGCAACGTTTTGCAATGTTTGATGTGCCGCTTTTAATTCAAGGTGAAACGGGCACGGGGAAAGACTTATTAGCCAAAGCTTGTCATTTTGCGAGCTTGCGTCGTGAGAAAAAATTCATTGCAGTAAACTGTGCAGGGTTGCCGGATGAAGATGCGGAAAGCGAAATGTTTGGGCGTAAAGTAGGTGACAGTGAAACCATTGGTTTTTTTGAATATGCTAACGAAGGCACGGTGTTGCTGGATGGCATTGCTGAGCTTTCATTAAGTTTACAGGCAAAATTATTGCGTTTTTTAACCGATGGTTCTTTCCGTCGCGTGGGCGAAGAAAAAGAACATCATGCTAATGTTCGAGTGATTTGTACCTCACAAGAACCGATGGAAAAGCTGTTAGAACAAGGGAAATTACGCAGTGATTTATTCCATCGTTTAAATGTTTTGGCGCTAAATGTGCCGCCATTGCGTGAGCGAGTGGAAGACATTCAACCTTTAACGGACGGTTTTTTACAAGAAATCAGCACACAGCCTAAGATTTCAATGCCAGAATATAATGCGGATTTTTTGAATTATTTGAAAGGGCAGTCTTGGCAAGGCAATGTGCGAGAACTATACAATGTCTTGTATCGAGCCTGTTCCTTAGCGAAAAATAACCAGCTTGATATTGAAAGTTTAAATTTAAAACCAGTACAAAGTGCGGTCATTTCTGCGGATGATTTTGGTGAGCAAACCCTGGATGAGATCATGGGACAATATGAGGCGAGTGTATTGCGCGTTTTTTATGCCCAGTATCCAAGTACGCGAAAATTGGCACAACGATTAGGCGTATCACATACAGCGATTGCCAATAAATTAAAACAATACGGTATTAGTAAATAATTTCTGACAGTTTAGGGAATTGTTTACAAAGTTTGAGCCATTCGACTTTATCAATTTGTACATTGAGGATAAATTCACCTTCATCCGAAATTTGTTCGTGACGAATGCTATCTAATTGATAGAGCGCATGGCGAATTTTGCCCTCTTGCGGAAGCAGTGTGAGGGTGAAAGAAAGTATCTCATTTTTCAACCGCACTTTAATGGCTTCAAGTAGTAGATCTAATCCTTCACCTGAATGGGCTGAAAGATAAACGGCAACGGGCTTATTCTCGTCATCATATTCAATATGGGGCGCCACATTTTCCAATAAATCAATTTTGTTATACACCAACAATGCAGGCACTTTGTCTGCTTTAATTTCTTCCAACACTAAATTCACTGCTTCAATATTTTCGATCTTTCTAGCGTCTGCCGCATCAATGACGTGCAATAACAAACTAGCTTCTACCGTTTCTTGCAAGGTAGATTTAAAAGCGGAAACTAAATCATGGGGAAGTTGGCGAACGAAACCAACGGTATCCGCGAGAATGGCTGTACCAACATCCTGAATTTGTAAACGTCTTAATGTGGGATCGAGGGTGGCAAAAAGCTGATCCGCTGCATAGACATTGGCTTGCGTGATGAAATTGAAGAGTGTCGATTTCCCCGCATTGGTATAACCCACTAAGGAAATGGTCGGAATATCCGCTTTTTGTCGAGTTTGGCGATTTTGGTTGCGTTGTTTTTCGACTTTCGCCAAACGATTTTGCAACTGCGCAATACGAACCTTGATTAAACGGCGATCCGTTTCTAATTGCGTTTCCCCTGGACCACGTAATCCTACCGCACCTTTTTGCTGATCTAAACCTGTTTTTCGGCGGACTAATCGAGTGGATAAATGCTTAAGCTGAGCTAATTCAACTTGTAATTTTCCTTCGTGCGATCGGGCTCGTTGAGCAAAGATATCTAAAATCACCCCAGTGCGATCCACTACGCGGCATTGGCAGATGCTTTCTAAATTACGGGTTTGTGCAGGGGTTAATTGATGATTCACCAAAACCACATCGGCATCTAAGGCTTGCACCGCATCAGCAATTTCTTGTGCTTTCCCTTCACCGATAAAATATTTTGCTTGTGGTGTAGCACGGCTCGTGGTGATGATTTGTAAAATCTCAACATTGGCAGATTCCGCTAAAAGTTGGAATTCTTGCAGATCTTCAATGTTTTTATTTTGAGAAAAGAAAACATGCACGACGACAGCTTTATCTTTTGCCGATTGGCTATTGTCGCCTGTTTTAGATGACGAAAGTGCGGTTGAAATTTCAGGTGAATTTTCAACCGCACTTAAATTGATGAAATCATTCATTGAACAGAATTATTCTGCTTGTGTTTCTACTTCCGCTACAGCATCAGAAGTTTGTGCTGCATGATGACCGCCATTATTATTGTGGTGAGAAACAGAACGTGCTGGAACCACAGTAGAAATTGCGTGTTTGTACACCATTTGGTTAACCGTGTTTTTTAATAAAATCACGAATTGGTCGAATGATTCGATTTGACCCTGTAATTTAATCCCATTAACGAGATAAATCGAAACAGGAATACGTTCACGGCGTAACGCATTCAAATAAGGATCTTGTAATGATTGTCCTTTTGCCATTTTGCTATCCTTTGTTGTTATATGTTAATTAATGATAGAAACGAGTTGTCTCCGTCATCAAATATAGCAATAAACATTTTTCTTGTCTATGGGTTTATCTCTTTGCTTTCACGCAGTTTTTTCAGAATTGCTTTCATTTTTTCGTCTAGTTGCGCATTGAGGCGTAATGTTTCACCCGTTTTAGGATGCTCAAAGCGAATAGAAAACGCATGTAAAAACAAACGATTAAGCCCGAGATCTTGCATATATTTATCGAATTCTTTATCACCGTATTTATCATCTAGTGCAATCGGGTGACCTGCATATTGGGTATGAACTCTGATCTGATGAGTTCTTCCTGTCACAGGCGAAGCTTTTACTAAGGTCGCATTTTGATAGCGTTCTTCAATGGCAAATCGCGTTTCCGAAGGTTTACCTTGTTCACTGACTTTAACAATGCGTTCGCCACTAGCCAGTTCATTTTTCAATAAAGGGGCTTGCACGACTTTCACATGAGATTGCCATTGTCCACGTACAAGTGCGAGATAATCTTTTTGTACGGTTTTAACACGAAGTTGTTCGTGTAAGTTGCGTAAGGCAGAGCGTTTCTTTGCCACTAATAATATACCCGATGTATCTCTGTCTAAACGGTGAACCAATTCTAAAAAACGGGCTTCAGGACGTAATGCACGCAATGCCTCAATCACACCAAAATTCAAGCCACTCCCACCATGAACCGCAATGCCGGAAGGTTTGTTCAATACTAATAAACAGTCATCTTCAAAAATAATATGGCTTTCAAGGGAGGCGACTTTATTCAAGTTTTTAGAAATCGGCGCAGTATTTTTTTCAGAAACACGAACAGGTGGCACACGCACTACATCACCATTTTGCAATTTATATTCAGGTTTGATTCGTCCTTTGTTCACACGTACTTCGCCTTTACGCAGAATGCGATAAATCAAACTTTTTGGTACACCTTTTAATTTTGCCAATAAATAATTATCAATGCGTTGTCCTGCTTCATCCTCAGAAATAGTGAGCATTTTGACGGATTGATTGATGATTTTTTCTTGTTTTTCTGTCATTGAATCTGTCCTTTAAAAATTGGGCTGAATCATATCACAATATCCCTGGTGATAATAGCAAGAATGCCTTGCTAATTTAGCCCTGAATGTGGATAATAGAGCGTCTTTCTGCGCCTCAAATTTGGCATTTAGAAAGTAATTTTGTATGTTGGTCAAAACTCAATGCAGCAAATGGCATAAGACATTGATAATCAACATGTTTTTCTTGAAGATTGACGCTTCCTTGCAATGCGTAATTAACACATCGCATTGTTTTACGAAAATTGTCTTAGATAACAATTGAGTATGCTATCAATGCACCCAGCAACACACAGTCGTGAGATTGACTGTTCGCGAGAAACACGAGGTCGATGGCTAAGGTCAGTAAATCTGTAAAGTGCGGTTAATTTTCAAGGTATTTTAGATAATTCAAAACGAGAAATTGACAATGAAAAGAATGTTAATCAATGCGACTCAAAAAGAAGAGTTGCGCGTTGCGTTGGTCGATGGCCAGCGTTTATTCGACTTGGATATTGAAAGTCCGGGTCATGAACAGAAAAAAGCCAATATTTATAAAGGTAAAATCACTCGCGTAGAGCCGAGTTTAGAAGCTGCCTTTGTGGATTATGGTGCAGAGCGCCATGGCTTCCTTCCTTTAAAAGAAATTGCCCGTGAATATTTCCCTGCTGATTATGTGTTCCAAGGTCGTCCAAATATCCGTGATATTTTGACCGAAGGCCAAGAAGTGATCGTTCAGGTGAATAAAGAAGAACGTGGCAATAAAGGCGCAGCCTTAACCACTTTTGTTTCCCTTGCCGGTAGTTATTTGGTGATTATGCCAAACAATCCACGTGCAGGTGGTATCTCTCGCCGTATTGAAGGCGATGAACGTATCGAATTAAAAGAAGCATTGAGTTCTTTAGATGTACCGGAAGGCGTTGGTCTTATCGTGCGTACAGCGGGTGTAGGTAAATCACCAGAAGAATTGCAATGGGACTTAAAAGTACTTTTACATCATTGGGAAGCAATTAAACAAGCTTCACAAAGCCGTCCGGCGCCATTCTTAATCCATCAAGAAAGTGATGTGATCGTTCGTGCGATCCGTGATTATTTGCGTCGTGATATCGGTGAGATCTTAATTGATAGCCCGAAAGTATTTGAAAAAGCAAAAGCGCACATCAAATTAGTACGTCCAGATTTCATCAATCGTGTGAAACTGTATCAAGGTGAAGTGCCGCTATTTAGCCACTATCAAATTGAATCTCAAATTGAATCCGCCTTCCAACGTGAAGTACGCTTACCTTCTGGTGGTTCGATTGTTATTGATGTGACAGAAGCGTTAACAGCGATCGATATCAACTCAGCGCGTTCAACTCGTGGTGGTGATATTGAAGAAACCGCATTAAATACCAACCTTGAAGCGGCAGATGAAATTGCTCGTCAATTACGTTTACGTGACTTAGGTGGCTTAGTGGTTATCGACTTCATTGATATGACACCTGTTCGTCACCAGCGTGAAGTAGAAAACCGTATTCGTGATGCCGTACGTCAAGACCGTGCACGTATTCAAATTAGCCGTATTTCTCGCTTCGGCTTATTGGAAATGTCGCGTCAGCGTTTAAGTCCATCATTAGGTGAGTCTTCTCATCATGTTTGCCCACGCTGTCAAGGTACAGGTAAAGTGCGTGATAATGAAAGTTTATCACTTTCCATCTTACGTTTAATCGAAGAAGAAGCGTTAAAAGAAAATACCAAACAAGTACACACTATCGTGCCGGTACAAATTGCGTCTTACTTACTCAATGAAAAACGTAAAGCAGTAAGCAGCATCGAAAAACGCCATGATGTAGAGATTATCGTGGTGCCAAATGAAGCGATGGAAACCCCGCACTTCAGCGTGTTCCGCGTACGTGAAGGTGAAGAGCTGAACGAATTAAGCTACAACTTAGCAAAATTCCATGAAGCACAAGACGATGCATTCGTACCAGAAGAATCCCTTGTTTCACGTAATATTGAAACAGCAGCTGTGACCTCTGAACAAGTGATGGAAAGTGCTGCGGTATCACTATCGATCCCAACGGCAGCTCCAGCACCAGTTGAGCGTAAATCGGAAGGTCCTTCACTGTTTGCGAAAATTGTTGCAGCAATTAAAGGTTTATTTGCTTCTGAGCCAAAAGAAGAAGAGAAAAACCAAACCAATCGTAATAATCGAAACGGAAATCGTAATAATCGTCGTAATCAAGATCGTCGTAATAATCGTCGTTCTCGCAACGAAAATAGTGACAATGTGAAAAATACAGACGAAGAAAATGCACGTCCAACTCGCGAGCGTGTGAATAATCGTCGTAATCGCCGCAACGTTAATGAAGAGGTTATTGCTGAAAGTGCGGTTAATTTAGCGAATGTTTCTGATGATAATCGTCAAGAAGAAAAAGCAGAGAAACCGGTAGCAGAGCGTCGTCAACGTCGTGATTTACGTAAACGCGTTCGTATTGATGATAATGCGAATAACGCCAATGAGAATGTGATTGAAGCAGTTGAAGTTCCTGCGATTAAAAATGAAGTGGTTGAAAATAACGCTGTTGATAATACGGAAGATAAACCACGTCAAGAACGTCAGCGTCGTACACCGCGTCATTTACGCGCATCGAATAATCAACGTCGTCGTCGTAATGAAGTGAAATCTCCAATGCCATTATTTGCTGCGGTGGCTTCACCAGAATTAGCAAGCGGTAAAGTATGCATCGATTATTCTGCAGTGAATGCACCGAAAGAAAATAATTTCTTATCGGTGGATGAGTTGCTTGAGCAAGAAAAAACGAAAAAAGGTGTGATTACGCCTGCGACAGGTATTGTTGTGGAAGAGAAATCAGTTGAAGCACAACCTGCGTTAGATTTTATTACTCAACCGGCAAATGAAGCGGTTCAACAGAAAGTGCAAGAATCATTAGAACGCTTGCATCATAAATCAGAACCTGCTGCTCAAGTCGCAACAGTAGAAGTTGAACCACAAGAAAAAGCTGAGCTTGTTCGTTCTTATGTGTTCACTGGTCGTGCAGGTACGATTTCAGCCGTACCACATACAAAAGCGGGCATGACATTAGCGAAAGCACCTGATGATGAGTCTAAACCATTCCCAATTGTGGAATGGACGGAGTCTCGTTATTACTTTAACGGTAAAGGCGCAGCCGGTCATCATAGTGCAATTAGCCATATTTATTCTGAACCGACACAAGCGAAAGCAGAGTAATATCTTAATCATAAAGACGGAACCAATAGGTTCCGTTTTTTATTTTGTGTATTTTTAAAACATAGTGATTTAAAAGTAGTCAGTCAGATAATTTTTTTATTTTCTTGCTTGACGGGGTGGGGGAAAAAACGTATTATTCACCTCGCTTAAATCACGGAGGAATGGTCGAGTGGTTGAAGGCACCGGTCTTGAAAACCGGCGAGGGTTTACGCCCTCCGTGAGTTCGAATCTCACTTCCTCCGCCATCAAATTCAAAAAATCCCTAAGTCGAAAGATTTAGGGATTTTTGCTTTTCAGTCTATTTCAAAAAGATCTTATTTTTTGACCGCACTTTCTTGGGCTTCTTTAAAGGCTAGGTATTCTTCTAAGGTCTCAATTGCCTCTAAGCATTTTTGACGACGAGTTGAATAAATCGATGCAGTTTGCTTATGCATATCTCGTTGAATGTCTGTTTGAGCCGTATCCGCTTGTGCTTTAGCCTCTTCGTATTTTTCCGTGAGTTGCTGTAAAGCTTCATAATATTTCTCTAAACGCTCTCTAGGCGGAAGTCGATGAATGCTATGTTGTGATTTACTGCTTGTAACTGGCTGTTCTGTTTTTTGGGGTTGAATGGGCTTTCTATGCTTGCGATTCATGGCCTCAGTCAATGCGGTGCATTGCCCTAAAAGATGTTCAGCCATAAATACAATTTGCTCTTCATTTTGATGGGTAAGGCTACATAGCTTCGTTAAGCTTTGTTGAATTTCTTTGAGATAAAAGCCGACGGTTTCAAAATCTTCAGTAAATAAAGTGCGGTTAAATTTAGCGTTGATTTTTTTATCAGAGTCAGCTTGATAGGCTTGTGTCAGTTGCTGTACTTTTTGCTCGAGCGTATTGAGTAATGATTGAATAGACATAAAAAAATCCCCGCATAATGAATGCAGGGATTATAACGATTAAAGGGTCATGGCTGCAATCCAACCAAACGCTAATAATGGGATATTGTAGTGAATAAAGGTTGGCACAACAGAATCCCAAATGTGGTCGTGTTTACCATCCATATTCAAACCGGATGTTGGCCCAAGTGTGGAGTCTGAAGCCGGTGAACCCGCATCCCCTAATGCCTGTCTCTTATACCAATCTCCGAGCCCACGAGACTCATGA
>ERZ1699239.389-NODE-389-length-11904-cov-3.886219_pt1 | contig 11904 bp, 14 predicted proteins | sample MGYA00581536_ERZ1699239 | MGnify/ENA primary metagenome ERZ1699239 (study PRJEB42319, sample SAMD00040333) | human oral metagenome | material: saliva | host: Homo sapiens | study: EMG produced TPA metagenomics assembly of PRJDB4115 data set (Metgenomic analysis of...
GCTCGTAGCAAATATTTTTAATTAGAGCATAAGTATGATAGAATGAATCATTATCTTGAGAGGATGTTTCTATGAATGTTACAACGATTTTAGCATCTGATTGGTATCAAAATTTGATGCAATATATCCCAGATGGCAAACTCTTTAGTTGGCGTTCGGTCTTTGATGGGATTCCAAGAATTGTACAGCAATTACCGACAACTTTGATGTTGACTGTATTTGGTGCTTTTTTTGGAATTATGCTAGCCCTGCTTTTTGCCATTGTAAAAATCAATCGCGTTAGAATTCTTTATCCATTACAAGCCTTTTTTGTTAGTTTCTTAAAAGGAACTCCTATTTTAGTACAACTCATGTTGACCTATTACGGAATTCCTTTGGCACTTAAAGCATTGAACCAACAATGGGGAACTGCTTTTAATATTAATGCGATTCCGGCTGCAGCTTTTGCAATTGTAGCTTTTGCTTTTAACGAAGCAGCTTACGCTAGTGAAACTATCCGTGCTGCTATTCTTTCTGTCAATCCTGGAGAGATTGAAGCCGCTCGTAGTCTTGGAATGACACGTGCACAAGTTTACCGTCGTGTGATTATTCCTAATGCAGCAGTAGTTGCAACACCAACCTTGATTAACTCCTTGATTGGCTTGACCAAGGGAACTTCCCTAGCCTTCAGTGCAGGTGTTGTAGAAGTCTTTGCCCAAGCTCAGATTTTGGGTGGTGCAGACTATCGTTACTTTGAACGTTTCATCTCAGTAGCTCTCGTCTATTGGGTGGTAAATATCGTTATTGAAAATCTTGGCCGTTTCATTGAAAGAAAAATGGCTATTACAGCACCAGATAATGTTGAGACAGATGTGAAAGGAGAGCTTCGCTAATGATTAAAATTTCAAATTTAAGCAAATCCTTTTCAGGTCAAACCGTTTTGGATCATCTGAATTTAGATATTCAAAAAGGAGAAGTTGTTGCCTTAATTGGTTCTTCAGGAGCTGGGAAATCAACTTTTCTTCGTAGCCTAAACTATCTAGAAACTCCTGATAGTGGAAGTATTCAGATTGATGATTTCAAAGTTGATTTTTCTCAAATTACGCAAGAAGAAATTCTAACTCTTCGTCGCAAACTATCGATGGTTTTCCAACAGTTTAATTTATTTGAGCGTAGAACAGCGCTAGACAATGTTAAAGAAGGCTTGGTGGTAGTTAAAAAACTATCGGACGAAGAAGCGACTGAAATTGCTAAGGAAGAGCTAGCTAAGGTTGGGCTTTCTGATCGTGAACAGCATTATCCGCGTCACTTGTCAGGGGGGCAAAAACAACGGGTAGCTATAGCGCGTGCCCTAGCCATGAAACCAGACGTCTTACTCTTGGATGAACCAACTTCAGCACTGGACCCAGAATTGGTTGGTGAGGTAGAAAGATCGATTGCCAATGCTGCAAAATCAGGTCAAACCATGGTTTTGGTTAGTCATGATATGTCATTTGTTGCTCAAGTGGCTGATAAGGTTTTATTCTTGGATAAAGGAAAGATTATTGAATCTGGAACACCGGATGAGATTATCAACCATCCTAAAGAAGAACGAACAAAAGAGTTCTTTGCTAGTTACAAACGGACCTATATTTGATATAATAGAAGATAAGAAAAACTCAGTTGGCTAAGCTAACTGGGTTTACTCTTTAAAAATAATAGAAATGAGAGAAAGCATGTTAGTTCAGCTATTTGCTTTGTATTTAGAGAGTTTGGTTTTGACGATTTTACTAGTCTTGGTTGTTTTAGGACTTTGGATTGGTTTTAGAGCTCTATCAGGTGCGGATAAAACTGCTAAGGAGCGTCAAGCTCACCTCTATGATATGATTATGATTGGAGTTCTAACAATTCCAGTATTGTCTTTTGCAACCATGAGCATCTTGTTGGTTCTCAAGGCTTAATAGTTGTCAAATAGGGTTTTATCCGTTAGAATAAAAATAGTTACAACAAGAAAGAAGGAAAGAGAATGTACGATACGATTATTATCGGTGCAGGTCCTGCAGGGATGACTGCAGCCTTGTATGCAGCACGCAGTAATCTGAAAGTTGCTTTGATTGAAGGTGGTCTTCCAGGTGGTCAGATGAATAACACTTCTGATATTGAAAACTACCCAGGTTACGCCAATATCAGTGGACCTGAGTTAGCAGAAAAGATGTTTGAACCTCTTGAAAATCTTGGTGTTGAGCATCTCTATGGTTTGGTAGAAAATATTGAAGACCATGGTGATGTTAAGAAAGTAATCACAGATGATGAAGAATTTGAAACACGTACAGTTATCGTGGCGACTGGTTCTAAGCACCGTCTTTTAGGAGTTCCAGGTGAAGAAGAACTCAATAGCCGTGGTGTTTCTTACTGTGCGGTCTGTGATGGAGCTTTTTTCCGTGACCAAGATTTGTTAGTTGTAGGTGGTGGCGACTCAGCAGTTGAGGAAGCAATCTTCTTAACACAGTTTGCCAAAACTGTAACCATCGTTCACCGTCGTGATGAGCTCCGTGCTCAAAAAGTCTTGCAAGACCGCGCCTTTGCCAATGAAAAAATCAACTTCATTTGGGATTCTGTTGTCAAAGAAATCAAGGGTGAAAACCGTGTGGAGTCAGTTGTCATTGAAAATGTTAAAACAAATCAAGTGACTGAACATGCCTTTGGTGGTGTATTTATCTACGTTGGTTTAGATCCAGTTAGTGATTTTACAAAGGATTTACAAATCCAAGATGAATCAGGTTGGATTGTGACAGATGACCATATGAAAACAAGGGTTGCAGGAGTCTTTGCAGTTGGGGATGTTCGTCAAAAGGACCTTCGTCAAGTTACAACAGCAGTTGGAGATGGCGCCATTGCAGGTCAGGAAGCCTATAAATATTTTACTGAACACAATTAAAAAGGCGGTGGGACAGAAATCAATAGACGAAGTCTCGATTTCGTAGTCCCAGCCCCGCGAGGATGATTAGGAGCTTTTTGGAGTCTAAAAGACGAACAAAAAGTTCAATCAGCTACCGCGTCAAAGTTTGATTGCTAATAAAAAGTGAGGTCGGGATCTTTTGTCCCAACCTCACTCTTTTTATAATCGATTTCTGAAGACTTCGTACATGAGAATAGCAGCAGCAACACTGGCATTGAGACTTTGTACGTGTCCATTCATTGGAATAGTAATCATCTCGTCCACTTGCTTCTTGATGTTACTTGAGATACCTTTTCCTTCATTTCCGATAATGAGAGCAACTTTGCCACTTGTATTCCATTTATGGCAAGGAGTTCCATTCATATCAGTTCCAAAGGTCCAAAAGCCTTCTTCTTTAAGTTTATCCAAGGTTTGGCTGAGATTGGTTACGCGAGCAATGGGGACGTGCTCGATGGCACCTGTTGCTGTTTTTGCAACGACAGGAGTAACACCAACAGCTCGATGTTTTGGAATAATAACACCTGAAACATTGGTTGCATCGGCTGTTCTTAGGATAGAACCTAAGTTATGAGGGTCAGTTAGTCCATCGAGGATCAATACTAGTGGGTTTTCTTCTTGACGAGTCTGAGCAAGAATCTGCTCAAGTTCAGTATAGGCAAATTCAGAAACACGTAGGACAAAACCTTGGTGGACAGCTCCTTCAGTCATTTCGGAAAGAGATTTTTTTGAAGTCCAAGAGATAGATACTTTCTTTTCAGTCGCCAGTTCCTTGACTTTTTCTACATTTTTACCTCTTAAATCATCCTGGAGATAGAGTTTGTTTCCAGTATTTGCTAACAGTGCTTCGGTAACGGCGTGAACGCCATAGACAATATCATTTGTTTTCATGGCTCTATTATAACATAAAACCCCGTCTTGCAACGGGATTTTCTTTATTCAAGGATGAGTAGACCTTCTTTGACTGCAAAGGGATCTTTTTCATTGATACGGTCGTAAAACATAATACCATTTAAGTGGTCGATTTCATGTTGTACAACGATGGAGTTGTAGCCTTTTAGCTTGATGCGATGCTTTTCGCCATCTTTGTCAAAGTAGTCGACAGTTACTCGAGCATGGCGGATAACATAACCTGGGACAGCACGATCGACTGATAGGCAACCTTCTCCCTCTCCTAGAGCAGCGTCTTGGACTGAGTGTGAGACAATTTTAGGATTGTACATAACAGCTTGTAAGTCATAGGCTTCTTGAGGTGTTTCACCTTCCTCGGTGATATTAGGAACTAAAACAGCAATGATGCGTTTTGAGATATCTAATTGTGGTGCAGCAAGTCCGACTCCTCCACGTAGACCTAACTTTTCAGCCATAACTGGGTCTTGTGAATGTTTTAAAAATTGCATCATTTTCTCACCAAGGATGATATCTTGATCGCTCAATGGGAAAGTGACTTCCTCGGCAACTGCACGTAGGGTTGGATTGCCCTCGCGGATAATATCTTTCATGTCAATTAAATGTGAAGCTTTTGTAATACGTTCTATAGCAGACATCTTCTCTCCTTCCTTCCATTACAATTCCATGATAACACAAAATAGTTGAGAAAGAAAGTCACAGAAGTTGCTAATAAAGGGAAATAGCTATTTGTCTGTGGTATAATAAGGTAAGGAGACTTGCATCAAAAAGCAAGGAGAAAAGATATGGAAAAACGTAGTAGAAGAAAAAAGCATTCAGGATTACCAGTTGTCAGAGAGTCTATCCAATTTTTCAAAAACTATCGACAGTGGAGTAATAAAACCTTTGTTGTTGTGTTGTTGATTGTTGTTGCGATTTCGATGGCTTTGACTTTATTAGCTCAAGGAATTAAGGGAGTTCCATTGTGGAATAGGAATGCACCTGCAGTGAGTCAGAATTCAGACTCTAAAGGTAAGAATTCCGTAACGGAAGAAGAAACAAGTGTGCGCATCATGGCAAATGGTGACCTCCTCTATCATATTCCGATTTATCGAACTGCCCTAAAGGAAGATGGGACTTATGATTTTCATGAAAACTTTGAGTATGTAAAACCTTGGCTCAAACAAGCAGACCTAGTTATTGGTGATTTTGAAGGAACCGTAAATAAAGACCACTATCTTGCAGGTTATCCTTTGTTTAATGCACCAGGAGAAGTCATGGATGCTATAAAGGATGCTGGTTACCAAGTGTTAGACTTGGCTCACAATCATATCTTAGATTCTCAGATCGAGGGAGTTTTTTCAACTGCTGATGCTATCGAAAAAGCTGGAATGACACCAATCGGAGTTTACACCCACGAACCAAGAGATAAGGCGCCTATCGTCATCAAGGAAGTCAAGGGCATAAAAGTTGCTCTTCTAGCTTATTCTTATGGTTTTAACGGTATTGAAGAATACATTTCTAAAGAAGACTACGACAATCATCTTTCTGACCTCAATGAAGAAAAAATGAAGGCCGAAATTGAACGAGCTGAAAAAGAAGCAGATATAACGGTTGTTATGCCTCAGATGGGAATTGAGTATCAATTGGAACCAACAGAAGAGCAAAAGGAACTCTACCATAAAATGATTGACTGGGGAGCTGATATTATCTTCGGTGGACACCCTCACGTTGTTGAACCAGCTGAGACAGTTGAAAAAGACGGGGATAAGAAACTTATTATCTACTCTATGGGGAATTTCCTATCGAATCAGCGTATTGAAACCATGCAGGATGAGGAAAATGCCAAATGGACAGAACGTGGCGTTCTCATGGATGTGACCATTAAGAAAAAAGCAGGAAAGACTACGATTGAGACTGCTAAAGCTCATCCTAGCTGGGTTAATAGAACACCAAAAGGAACTTATTCTCCAGAAGGTTATCCACTCTATCTATACCAGACCTATATCTTAGATGATTTCATTGAGGGTGGGAAATATCGTAGCCAGTTAGATGATGAAACCAAAGAACGGATAGACACAGCTTATACAGAAATGAATGAGCATGTAGGTTTGAAATGGTAGCAATGGAGAGCGAGAAGAAAAAATGGATATTAGAGTAATTGCGACGGATATGGATGGAACCTTGTTGGACCCCAAGGGACAACTGGATCTACCTCGTCTAGAAAAAATTTTGGACAAGCTGGACCAATGTGATATTCGTTTTGTCATTGCAACGGGAAATGAAGTTCATCGTATGAGACAATTACTGGGACATTTAGCAGAGAGAGTGGTTCTCGTAGTTGCTAACGGTGCTCGGATATTCGAGAACAATGAATTGATTCAAGCACAAACTTGGGATGATGCCATGGTTGATAGAGCTTTAGCTCACTTTAAAGGTAGAGAATGTCAGGATCAGTTTGTCGTGACTGCGATGAATGGTGGTTTTGTAAAGGAAGGTACAGTTTTTACAGAACTTGATAAATTTATGACTCCAGAGATGATTGAGAAGCTCTATCAACGATTGAATTTTGTCGATGAATTTGATTCCAGTCTCTTTGGTGGCGTTCTCAAGATGAGCATGGTAGTTGGTGAAGAGCGATTGGATTCGGTTTTACAAGAAGTTAATGATTTGTTTGATGGTCGTGTTCGAGCTGTTTCCAGCGGTTATGGCTGTATTGATATTTTACAAGATGGGATTCATAAAGCGTGGGGGCTAGTGGAATTGCTCAAACGTTGGAACTTAAAACCTGAACAAATCATGGCCTTTGGTGATAGTGAAAATGACATTGAAATGTTAGAGTTGGCAGGAATTTCATACGCTATGGAAAATGCAGAAGAAGCTGTTAAGAGAGTTGCGACAAAAGTAGCTCCAGCCAACAGTCAGGCAGGTGTTTACAAAGTTTTAGAGAACTGGCTAGAAAGAGGAGAATAACTTGGCAGTACAGCTATTAGAAAACTGGCTCTTAAAAGAGCAAGAGAAAATCCAAACCAAGTATCGTGAACTCAATCAGATTTCGGTAATTGAACCAGATATCATCTTTATTGGAGATTCTATTGTTGAGTATTATCCCTTACAGGAATTGCTAGGGACAACAAAGACCATTGTGAACCGAGGTATACGAGGCTATCAAACTGGACTTTTACTTGATAACCTTGATGCCCACCTCTATGGTGATGCAGTGGATCAAATTGTACTTTTGATTGGGACCAATGACATCGGGAAAGATGTTCCGATGAGTCAAGCACTAACCAATCTCGAAAGTGTGATTCAAAGTATTTCTCGTGACTATCCGCTGTCACAGATTAAGCTAGTTTCTATTCTGCCAGTTCATCAAGGGGAAGAATACAAACAGACAGTTTATATTCGTACAAATGAGAAAATCAAGGCCTGGAACCAAGCCTATCAAGAGCTAGCTTCTGCCTACATGCAGGTAGAATATGTGTCTGTTTTTGAAGAGCTACTAGATCAGGAAGGGCAACTCAAATCGGGCTATACAACAGATGGGCTTCACCTTAGCGTTTTTGGCTATCAGACTCTATCGGAAACCTTAAAAACTAGACTTTTCTAGACATCTACTTGCATTTTTGCTTTTTTAACCTAGATAAGGTATAATATCTTTATAGTCTTTGGGGTCGTTACGGATTCGACAGGCATTATGAGGCATATTTTGCGACTCGTGTGGCGACGTAAACGCTCAGTTAAATATAACTGCAAAAAATAACACTTCTTACGCTCTAGCTGCCTAAAAACCAGCAGGCGTGACCCGATTCGGATTGCTCGTGTCTGATGACAGGTCTTATTATTAGCGAGATACGATCAAACTTTGTCTAGCAGTTTGATAAGAGATTGATAGACTCGCAGTTCCTAGGCTTGAGTTATGTGTCGAGGAGCTGTTAAAACAATACATAACCTATGGTTGTAGACAAATATGTTAGCAGGTGTTTGGACGTGGGTTCGACTCCCACCGGCTCCATTGATAATTTACATTGTTTTGTAAATCTTTCTAAAACGTTGTTTTTACAACGTTTTTTATTTTATTCTTTGGTATTCTTTTGCAAAAAAAGAATACAACATTTTGTTGTATCCTAAATATTAAATCAAGTCCTGAATTTTCTTAAGTTTTTATCATATTTTCTGTTATAATTAAGGTGCCTTAAGAAAAATAATGAAAAAACTAAATGTTTTTCATATAGTTTTCATTTTTTGTGTTATAATTAAGGTGCCTTAAGAAAAATATTAAGGTGCCTTAAGAAAAATAATGAAAAAACTAAATGTTTTTCATATAGTTTTCATTGTTTTAATAGTTTAAAGTCAATCTTATTTTTCTCTAATAGAAAATAATGAAAAAGTAGGTTTAGAAAGAGGTAAGTATCTATGTCTTCTCATAAAAAAGTGTCACTCTCTGAGATTAATCAATCTATCGATACTCCAAATAACAATCATTTCTGGCAAAATTTAAAGGCCTTTTTAGGTCCGGGTGCTCTTGTCGCAGTTGGTTATATGGATCCAGGAAACTGGATTACCAGTGTAGTCGGTGGTGCTTCCTATAAGTATAGTCTCTTGTTTGTTATCTTGATTTCATCTCTCATTGCCATGCAACTTCAGCAGATGGCAGGAAAGCTTGGGATTGTAACCCAGATGGACCTGGCTCAAGCAACGGCTCATCATTCACCTAAATGGCTTCGTTATAGTCTATGGGTGATTTTGGAGTTGGCCTTGATGGCGACAGACCTGGCAGAAGTTCTAGGTTCAGCCATTGCTCTCAATCTTCTCTTTAAGATTCCGATTATGATAGCCATCCTTTTGACGGTTCTAGATGTCTTTCTCTTATTGCTTTTGATGAAATTTGGCTTTAAGAAGATAGAAGCTATTGTGACAACACTGATTTTAACGATTTTAGCAATCTTTACTTATCTGGTAGCTTTATCAAATCCAAGTTTCCAAGGAATTGCTGAGGGTTATTTACCCAATTCGACCTTATTTGAGAGTCCTTTGCCAGGACATGAAAGTCAATTAACCTTGGCACTAGGGATCGTGGGAGCAACGGTTATGCCCCATAACCTCTATTTGCATTCTTCCTTGTCTCAAACTCGGAAAATCAATCACAAGGACAAAAATGATGTTCGAAAAGCCGTGCGCTTTATGACCTGGGATTCAAATCTCCAATTATCCTTGGCCTTTGTGGTTAACTCCCTTCTATTAATTCTCGGGGCGGCTCTCTTTTTCGGCCATGCATCTGAGATTTCTGCCTTCTCTCAAATGTATAATGCCTTGCAGGATTCTACTATTGCAGGAGCTATAGCTAGCTCGACCTTATCAACCTTGTTTGCCTTGGCTTTATTAGCCAGTGGTCAAAATTCGACAATTACGGGTACCTTGACTGGACAAATCGTTATGGAAGGTTTCTTGCATATGAGATTACCTCAATGGTTCATTCGTTTGGCAACTCGTCTCTTTGCCTTGTTGCCTGTCATGATTGTAGCGGTTCTGTTTGGTCATCAGGAAAAAACCTTGGATCAGTTATTGGTCTATTCACAGGTCTTTCTTTCAATCGCTCTTCCATTTTCAATCTTCCCTTTGATTTATCTAACTTCTAAGAAATCACTGATGGGCGAATTTACCAATGCCAAATGGAATACCATCCTTGGTTATATTGTTTCCATTATCTTAACAATTCTCAATGTGAAATTGTTATTTGATATTTTCTAAGAAATTCACCCGAGTTATAAAACAAGCATATAAGAAAAAAGATACCCAAGATTTCTTGGGTATCTTTTTTGAAAATAAACGGAAGACATGGGATTCGAACCCACGCACGCTTTAACACGCCTACCGCGTTTCCAACACGGCCTCTTAAGCCTCTTGAGTAATCTTCCAATAGTTACTAACCTAGTCTACCACAAAGCCTACTTTCTTGCAAATTTATTTAAAACTGAAGAAAGTTTGACAGAAAATGAAAGAAAATGATAAAAAATGATTGACTTTAATTCTTTTTGTGATAGAATGATTAATGTAATCGTTAACAGGAGGTGAGTAGATGCTAAAAACCGAGAGGAAAAAGTTAATTTTAGAAGAACTAAGAAAACACAAAGTCGTTTCTCTAGAGAAATTAGTAGGCTTGCTAGATACTTCAGAATCCACAGTTAGACGTGATTTAGATGAATTGGAGTCTGAAAATAAACTTCGTCGAGTGCATGGAGGAGCAGAGTTGCCTCACTCCTTGCAAGAAGAAGAAACCATTCAAGAAAAATCTGTCAAAAACCTTCAAGAGAAAAAGTTGATTGCTCAAAGAGCATCTTCCCTCATCAAAGAAAAAGATGTTATCTTTGTGGATGCAGGAAGTACGACAGCCTTTCTCATTAAGGAATTGGAGCGAAAAGACATTACAGTGGTAACCAATTCCATTCACCATGCGGTTCAATTAGTGGATAAGCAAATCCCAACAGTCATTATCGGTGGTGGAGTCAAGATGACAACTGATGCCAGTATCGGAGGAGTAGCTCTCAATCAGATTAACCAACTGCACTTTGATCGTGCCTTTATTGGAATGAATGGTGTAGATGAAGGTTACTTTACAACTCCAGATATGGAGGAGGGCGCCGTCAAGCGTGCTATCTTAGAAAATGCTAAACAGACATATGTTCTAGCAGATTCATCCAAGATTGGTCAGTCTTGTTTTGCTAAGGTAGCTCCTATAAAACGTGCTATTGTCATTACAAGCAAGGGTCACGAGCTCTTGCCAGCTATCAAAGAGAAAACGGAGGTAATAGAAGTATGATTTATACAGTCACACTCAATCCATCTATAGACTACATTGTCCGTTTGGACAAAGTAGAAGTTGGTAGTGTTAATCGTATGGATAGTGATGATAAGTTTGCTGGTGGTAAAGGTATCAATGTTAGCCGTGTCTTGAAGCGTTTGGATATTCCAAATACAGCGACAGGTTTCATCGGAGGCTTTACTGGAAAATTTATCACAGATACTTTAGCTGAAGAGCAAATTGAAACCCGATTTGTTCAAGTGGCAGAAGATACGCGTATCAATGTCAAAATCAAAGCAGACCAAGAAACAGAAATCAATGGGACAGGACCTAATGTTGAGCCCGAACAACTTGAAGAGTTAAAAGCCATTCTTTCAAGTCTGACAGCAGAAGATACAGTTGTATTTGCGGGTTCGAGTGCTAAAAACTTGGGTAATGTTATTTACAAAGAATTAATTGCTTTGACGCGTCAGACAGGCGCTCAAGTAGTCTGTGACTTTGAAGGTCAAACCTTGATTGATAGTTTGGATTATCAACCACTTTTGGTCAAACCAAATAATCATGAACTGGGAGCTATCTTTGGAGTCAAGCTTGAAAGCCTTGATGAAATAGAGAAATACGCTCGAGAATTGCTAGCTAAAGGTGCTCAAAACGTAATTATCTCTATGGCTGGCGATGGAGCACTTCTGGTAACATCGGATGGAGCATACTTTGCTAAACCGATCAAGGGAACAGTGAAAAACTCAGTGGGTGCTGGTGACTCGATGGTTGCTGGATTTACTGGTGAGTTTGTCAAATCAAAAGACGCAGTAGAAGCCTTCAAATGGGGAGTGGCTTGTGGAACAGCAACAACCTTCTCAGATGACTTGGCGACTGCAGCATTTATTAAAGAAACTTATGAAAAAGTTGAGGTAGAAAAAAGATGAAAATTCAGGATTTACTGAGAAAAGATGTGATGTTGCTTGATTTGCAAGCAACTGAAAAAACAGCAGCTATCGAAGAAATGATTCATAGCTTGGTAGAGCACGGATATGTGACAGATTTCGAAACCTTCAAAGAAGGAATCTTAGCGCGTGAAGCTTTGACTTCTACAGGTTTGGGTGACGGTATCGCAATGCCTCACAGCAAAAATGCTGCAGTTAAAGAAGCAACAGTTCTCTTTGCTAAGTCGAACAAGGGTGTTGACTACGAAAGTTTAGACGGACAAGCAACTGACCTCTTCTTTATGATTGCTGCTCAAGAAGGTGCCAATGATACTCACTTGGCTGCCTTGGCAGAATTGTCCTGATATTTGCTGAAA
>ERZ1699239.390-NODE-390-length-11888-cov-3.550378_pt1 | contig 11888 bp, 6 predicted proteins | sample MGYA00581536_ERZ1699239 | MGnify/ENA primary metagenome ERZ1699239 (study PRJEB42319, sample SAMD00040333) | human oral metagenome | material: saliva | host: Homo sapiens | study: EMG produced TPA metagenomics assembly of PRJDB4115 data set (Metgenomic analysis of...
GAACCGACTATAGGGTTACACGGGAAGCGTATACTGACCCGGACAAAGGAGTTCTCATGCCAGATACGCACCTGCAGGCCCTGTCGAACGCGCAAACGATCCGCGAATCCAAGGGGCGCAGCATCGTCAGCTTCCCCGACACCTACTGTGTGATCGACACCGAGACCACTGGGCGTAGCCCCCAGTGGGATCACATCATCGAAGTTGCGGCCGTCAAAATCTCGGACGGCCAGGAGGTTGGGCGCTTCAGTTCGCTGATTCAACCGCCGAGCATGCCGGGCGGGACCTTCGTCGATGAGTTTATCGCGGCGCTGACGGGTATTACCGACGAGATGCTCGCGGGTGCTCCATTTGCTCCCGACGTGCTTGGGGAGTTCGCAACCTTCGTTGGGGACGCGCCCGTCGTCGGCCACTACGTCAGCTTCGATATCAATTTCCTCTACGATTCGTTCGACCGCTACCTGGACCGGCCGTTCTCCAACGACTACATTGACACCCTGCGTCTCGCGCGCAAGCTGCACCCGGAGATGTCTCACCACCGGCTGGCAGACCTCGTCGATCTTTTCGGCGTTACCCACAACGACGCGCACCGCGCCATGGGTGACGTCGAGGCAACCGCCGAGTGCTTCGCGTGCCTCAAGGATGAAGCCCTCGAGTGTCACGGCAGCGAAGAGGAGTTTCAGGAGCTCTTCCGCTCGAAGCGTACGAGGCGTCGCTCGGTACCCGAAGGACATGGCTCGGTGCGCGAGGGGTATCGATCAGGCGGCAGCCACAGCGTCAAGGCCGCCGATATTCAGGGCGACGCCCAGAAAATCGACGAGGACAGCCCGATCTTCGGGTGCGCTTGCGTCTTCACGGGCAAGCTCGAGAAATTCACCCGTGCCGAAGCCATGCAGATCGTCGCCGATCTGGGCGGCATCAACCAGGACGGCGTCACCAAGACGACGCGCTATCTGGTCCTCGGCAACAACGACTACTGCAGTGCGATCAAAGACGGAAAGAGCAACAAGCAGAAAAAGGCCGAAAAGTGGGCCCTTAAGGGTTCTGGGATCGAAATCCTTCCGGAGACCGCCTTCTACGACATGCTCGGAGAGGAGCTCCTGAGGGGGCACTAGGGACACCTTGAGCGTATGACTTCGCCCCGACCTCGTCGATACGAGGTCGGGGCTCAGTGCGTCAGATGCGTGCCCTCACGTGGAGGGTGGGGCGGTCAGGCCTGGTGTCGGCGAGCGGCCACCGCCAGCGCGCCCAGCAGGCCCAGCATGCCGGCGCCAGCGAGGACGCCAGCCATGTCGGCACCCGTGCGAGCCAGCTGCTTCGGCGCGGGAGCCGAAGGCGTGGGAGGCGTAGCCGGGGGAGTGGACGAGCTTGGCGTCGAGGGCATCGACGGGGTCGGCGTGGCCGAAGGAGTCGGGGTGGTCGACGGCGTCGGCTCGGGAGTGGGCGTCACCGACGGGGTGGGCGTGGAAGACGGCGTAGGCGTCGGGGTTGTGGTCGGCGTCGGAGACGGGGTCACGGACGGGGTCGGGCTCGGCTCCGGAGTGGGAGTCGTGGAAGGAGTCGGCTCCGGCGTCACCGACGGCGTAGGCGTCGGATTCGCGTCGCCGTTCGCGTCGCCCGAGCCGTCCGAGTGGATGTCCACGCCGCCCGTGTACAACTTTGCGTTGATGAGAGCGTCGTTGTGGAAGGTGACGCCGTTGCGCACGGTTGCCACGTTGTTGATCGTGGCCTCGTACTGCAGGACGTAGGTGCCGTTGTTCGTGAGGCGCGGGAACGTCGCGGTGAACCCGGTGCCGTCGGCGGTGGCCTCCATCGTGAAGGTGCCGTCGCCGATCGACGCGCCGGCCTTGAGGGCGGGTGCCTGCTCGGCCTGGTACTCGGCGTCGTTGTTGTAGTAGTAGAGCTTCTCCGACCCGGGCACCAGCGAGTAGCCGCCGGAGCTCATGTCGAAGGTGTCAACGATCTCGACCGCGGTCGCGCCCTCGGGCAGCTGGGATCCCTTGATGTCGATCTCCCAGATGATCCGCGAGGAGTCGCCTTGCTTGGGCTGGCCCCACTTCTGGGTATTGCGCAGGATGCGCTCGTACGTGCCGGAGATCGAGCCGCCGGGCAGGTCCACGACAATGGCGGTGCCGTTCACCGGGAAGGACACAGTCGACGAGGACGTGGCGTGCACGGCCTTCGTGCGCACGGTGCCGTGGCCGATGATGCTGTGGTGGTCCTTCGCGTACTCGCCGAAGGTGCAGGTCATGGAGACGCCCTCGCCCGCGGGGACGGAGCAGTCGACGACCGGGACCTTGTCGTCGTTGAGCATGCTGAAGTTCAGCGTCGAGCTGCCCGAGTCTGAGACGATCTCAAGCTCCGGCGGAATCTGAATGGTGAACGTGTCGCCGGGCGCGACATCCTTGCCGGTCGTGTCGATGTCGAAGGACATGGTCATGACGTGGATGCCGACGGTGGGCGCGGTGGTTTCCTTGTCCTCGCGCGCCAGCGAGATCTTGCTGACGACGCTGACGGAGGTGGCGTAGGTGGGGGCGATCGCGATGAACGCGGCCAGCAGGCCGGCGACGATCAGCCCGACAGCGAGCGGGAAAAGGCGCCCGATACTGCGGGGGTGCACGTGAGTCTCCATTCGTCATGGATGGGGGACGAGGCCGTGGCGTGCGCGTCGGGTGTCCACCCATCCGCTCTGGTTAGCAAGTAATGGTGCTGATGGGAAGGCTACGCCTGTGCGTAATAGTCTGCGCGTTCAATTTCGTCTATTTGTCCATGTTATGGAGGGTTTGATTTAGTCGTCCAGCAATTCATCAGCCATTAACCCGGATGGAAATGTGAGCATTTGGGCGGCGTTCTAGTTGTTTGGTAATTAATTGACTGGCGTTACTATTCTTTGTCGTCCAGTCAAGCGTATGACGAAGCGCATATGAGCTGCTCCGCTTCTTGGATGTGGTGCAGAGTCTCGCAGTCTCCAGAAATTTCGCATGCAATTCCCGTGAACGTATTTCAAATTTTGTAATCTGATCGTTGGTATTCTGCGGTTTTTGGGGTTGGGTCGATTCGTGCCGTGGGGGAATTGCATGCGAAATTTGTCTGGTCGCGCGTGTGGAGCTGTCACATGGACGTTCTGAAAAGCGGCCCTCGCCCCAAGCAAAACGCAGGTAAGCGACCCACCAGGCAAAACGCATGGGCAAAACAAAAACCCCGAAGCGAATGCTTCGGGGACTTGCTGGTGGCTCCGACCGGCGTCGATCCGGTGACCTTTCGATTTTCAGTCGAACGCTCTACCAACTGAGCTACAGAGCCAAGACCTGAACCAAAAGGTCTGGTCGGCGACCCCGACGGGACTTGAACCCGCGACCTCCGCCGTGACAGGGCGGCGCGCTAACCAACTGCGCTACGGGGCCTTACAACAGGCAAGACCTATTGAATTGTTCCAATCACGATTGCGACCGGTGGTACCCCCAACGGGATTCGAACCCGTGTCGCCGCCGTGAAAGGGCGGTGTCCTAGGCCGCTAGACGATGGGGGCCTGTTTGGCCGTCGAACTGGCGTCCGAAGACGGGAGATAGTTTAGGCAGAACGCGAGCGGAACGTCAAAACGAAATCCAGTGACAGCTGACACATTACCGAAAAACGTTGCAATTGTGCGGAATTCCCAGGAATTCATCAGCTCCCCGACCTAGGCTTGATGCATGACTATGACACCAGCACTCGGTGCCCTCGCCCAGGCCTCGGACGCCCTCACGCGGGCGATCACCGACCCACAGTCCGGGGCGGAGGCTGCCGTGGCCACGACCATTGACCTCACCCTCCTGATCCTGGGCCCGATCGTCGGCGCCTTCGTGGGTGTTGTCCTCTCGGTCCTCCTCTCCGCCCTGGCACGTAAGGCGCTCTCGAAGGCGGCCACGGCCTCGTCGATCCTGGCACGCGTGCGCCGCCCGGGGCACTTCACCTTCGCGGCCTGGGGAGCGTGGGCGGGACTCGGCATCGCGCTGATTAACCCCCACCTGTCCGAATGGAACGGAACGTCGATCACGACGTTCCTCATGCACGTGCTGCTCATCGTCGCCCTCGCCTGCCTGACCTGGATGGCCTACGCCGCCGCGTGGGTCTTCGAGGACGCCGCCAAGGCGCGCCAGGATTCTGACCAGGGACGCTCGCGCCGCTTCGAGACCCAGGCTCAAGTGCTGCGCCGCCTCACCCAGTCGATCGTCGTCGTTGTGGGCATCGTCGCGATCATCGGTACCTTCGAAGTCGCCCGCCAGGCCATGACCACCGTCCTTGCCTCCGCCGGTGTCATCTCGGTGATCTTCGGTCTCGCTGCCCAGCAGACCCTCGGCAACGTCTTCGCCGGCCTGCAGCTCGCCTTCACCGACGCGATCCGCGTGGGCGACGTCGTCGTCGCCGGCGACAAGCATGAGACGGGTTCCGTCGAGGAAATCACGCTCTCCTACGTGGTCGTGCGCATCTGGGACGAGCGCCGCCTCATCATTCCGTGCCGTTACTTCACGCAGACGCCCTTCGAGAACTGGACGCGTCGCGCCGCCGCCCAGCTCGGCACTGTTGAGCTCAAGCTTGACTGGTCCGCGCCCATGACCCTCATCCGCACCAAGGTTGAGCAGCTCCTGACTTCCACGGACCTGTGGGACGGGCGCACGTGGGGCGTGCAGATCACCGACTCGGACGAGTACACGGTGACCGTGCGCGTCCTGGTCTCCGCGAAGAACTCCGGGCACCTGTCCGACCTGCGCGCGTTCCTGCGCGAACAGCTCATCTCGTGGATCGTCACGGAAGAGCCGTGGGCGCGCCCGGCCCAGCACATCGAGCCTCGCGAGATCGTCACGGTCAACAAGGACATGAGCCGCGAACGCATCGCGCGCCTGGCCGCTGAGCTTGCGGGGATCTCTGGCACGAACGAGGCCGTGGCTGCCACGGGCACGTCTGCTTCCCACAGGGGTACGACTGCGTCGGCCGGTGAGCAGTCCGGCGCCGCGACGGGTGGCGCTGCCTCCGCGATCTCCGCGTCCGGCTCCGCGCCCGCCGCCCCCAAGGACCCCGCCCACGCCGCGCGCATGGTCGCCGCCCGCCGCAAGGCCAAGCACGCCCGCCGCCGCGCCATGGCCGACCGCCAGCGCGAGCTTGCCGAGGGCGGCCCCAGCGTCTCCCGCGACGAAACCCAGGTGATCTCCAAGAGCGCTCTGCGCAAGATCATCGAGGCCGCCGGCAACGCGAACCCGCAGCTCACCCAGACCCTCACCGCGACCTCCATCGGCCGAGGCGAGCGCTTCTTCTCCGGCTCCGCCGAGGCCGAGGAACGCGCCGCCGCCCTCGAGGGTCCGGGTGAAGAGGTCTATGCCGAGCGCGAGGCCGAGGCCCGCCGCGCTCAGGAGCGCCGCGAGGCCCACAAGCGCCGTGAAGCCGAGGCCCTGGACCCCGAGGCCACTCTCGCTCTGGCGGCCGTCGGCGTTGAGCCGGTCGTTGCTGATAACGAGGCGCCCGAAGGCGAGTCGCCCGAGGTGGCTCAGGATGTGGCCCCCGATTCTGCCGCAGCCGATTCTGCCGAGGCTGCGAGTGCCGACGCCGAGCGCGAGGCCGAGGCGACCGTGAAGGACGCCGCGGCTGACTCTGTCGATGAGACCGAAGATGCCGCTGCGGCCGATTCCGCCGCTGCGGCCGATTCCGCCGGTACGGCCGCCGACGAGAAGCCCGAAACCGACCCTGACGCTGCCGATTCCCAGGCCGATGAGCAGTCTGCCGATGCCGCTTCCGCTGAGGGGAATGCCGCCGATGTTCAGCCTGCCCCCGCGCAGGGCGAGGCTCCCGCCGACGCGGCAATCGACGCTGGCGCATCCGCCGATTCCGGCGACTTGCGCGCCGCCGAATCACAGGAGGACAGCGCTCCCGCCGAGGACGCTGAGCCTGAGGGCGCGCCCGCCCCCGACGCGCCCGAGGAGACGGGCGGCGAGGAGGAGGCCCAGGCCTCGTCGGACGTCGAAGCGTCCCCGGACGAGCAGGAAACCACGCCGATCCCCGCGCGTGAAACATCCGTGAAACATCCCGTGCAGGTGCCCCCGCCCGTGCGCACCGGCCGACCCGTCATGACCGACACGGTCCAGGCGATCGCCCCCGCGCTCGTGCCGCCGCCGGAGCCGACCCCCGCCGAGATGGCGGCGTCGCTCGCCGACGAGGAAACCCCCGACGAGCCGACCGTCCACCCCGGCTGGTACGCGGTCGCCGAAGAGGCGCGCCTTGACGCGGAAACCCGCCCCACGCCCACGGTGAAGCCCGCGCGCGTGTCGATCATGGACTTCTTCCCGGCCGTCGCCCCCACCGGCGCCGAGGCCGACATGCTGCGCGCCGTCACCGGCCAGATCCCGGTCGTCGAGCCCCGGGAGCCCAAGCCCGAGGACGCCGAGTCTGCGGTGGCCGACAAGGCCGCGATTGACGAGTCCGTGACTGATGAGGCCGTGGCACCCGAGAGTGCGCCCGCGGAGGACTTGGCCCCCGAGGTCGAGGCTCCCGAGGTCGAGGCTGCGCAGAAGGACGCCGCCGACGCCGAGGCGACCGTCGTCATGGATCCCGTGGAGGCCGAAGAGGCCGGCGCGCTCGACTCCGACGCCACGCAGGTCCTGCCCGCCGTTGACGAGCCCGTGGACGAGACCCTCGTGATGCCCGCTGCGGCCATTGCCGAGCCGGCTTCTGAGGCCGCGAAGGCTGAGGATGCCTCGACAGAGGGCGTTGCGGCGGAAGAGGAAGCCACGGCGAAGAAGGAGACCGCCAAGAAGGCGGCCTCCACCAAGGCTGGCGCGAAGAAGGCTCCCGCCAAGAAGGCATCGACTGCGAAGAAGGGCTCCAAAAAGTCCTCCGCCGCGGCCACAAAAACCGTGAAGGACGGTGCCGCTGCTGATAAGGCAGCCGACGCGACCCCTGAAAAGGACGCGAAGGCTCCCGCCAAGAAGGCCACCGCGAAGAAGCCCGCCGCCAAGAAGGGTGCCGCCAAGAAGGAGGCTCCCAAGAAGGCAGCGGCAAAGAAGACCTCCAACGCAGGGCCCGCCACCAATGAGTGATGGGGACAGGTGAACGGGCCACGGCCTCGTCACTGAGGCCAGCGCGAGGAAAACGGACCGCCCGCGCCCACGCACATACGTGCACGGGCGCGGGCGGTCCGCGACAATAGAGACATGACCGCTCCCGATCCCACCGCCCACAGCGAGATGCCCGGCCCGCAGCGGTGACCGCGGACTGAGCCCCCTCCTCGTCCATGGAACCGCACGAGGAAAGCGGCCGCACGCGTGCGAGGGCGCGGGCGGCGCGGGACAATAGATCCATGAACGCAACTGATCCCGCTGCCCGCACCGACGCCGAGTGGAAGAAGCTCCTGAGCCCCATGCGCTACCACGTGCTGCGCGAGGCCGGCACCGAGCGCCCCTTCACCGGTGAGCTCCTCGACGAGACGCGCGTCGGCACCTACTCGTGCGCGGCCTGCGGATCCAAGCTCTTTGACTCCGACGCGAAATTCGACTCCTCCTGCGGGTGGCCCTCCTTCTTCCAGGCCCACGAGGGCGCGACCGTCGAGAACGTCGACACCAGCCACGGCATGATCCGCACCGAGGTGCGCTGCGCGACGTGCGGCTCCCACCTCGGCCACGTCTTCCCCGACGCGCCCGACCAGCCCACCGGCATGCGCTACTGCATGAACTCGGCGGCCCTCACTTTCGCGCCCGCCCAGTGAACGCGCCCGGCCGGCGCCCCGTCACCGACCGCGTCCCGCCTCAGCTCTACATCGTTGGCTCCGGCCTCATCCAGTACGTGGGCGCGGCGCTCGCGGTTATTGCCTTCGCGTCCGTCGAACCCGCCTCCGTCGCCTGGTGGCGCGTCCTGACCGGCGCGGTCGTCTTGCTCGCCTGGAAGCGTCCGTGGCGCGGCGGCCTCACGCGCTCGGACCTGGCGATTTCCGCGCTCTTCGGCATCATCATCCTGACGATGAACTCATCGTTCTACGAGTCGATCGCGCGCATCCCCCTGGGGACCGCCGTGTCCATCGAGTTCATCGGCCCCGTCGCCGTCGCCGTCATCAGGGGCCGCGGCTGGCGGCCGCGCATCGCCGCCGTCCTCGCATTCGCTGGGGTGGCGTGCATCGGCGGGCTCGCCCTCGACCTCAGCGTGCCGAGCGTGCGCGTCGGTGTCGCCTGGATTCTCCTCGCGGCCCTCGCCTGGTCGGCCTACATCGTCGTCGGGCAGAAGGCCTCGACCACGCGCGACGGGGTCACGAACCTGGCGCTCGGATGCGCGTGGGGCACCCTGTTTTTCGCGCCCTTCCTCGGTCCGGGCGCGATGGCGGCCCTGGTCTCGTGGAAGTTGATCGCGATCGTCGTCGGGGTGGGCCTGCTGTCCACCGCGATTCCCTACACCTTCGAGGCGCTCGCGATGCGGCGCCTGGCAGCGTCGACCTTCGCGTTGTTCGCCGCGATCCTGCCGGCCACCTCCGCCCTGGTCGGGGCCGTCATGCTGCGCCAGATCCCCGGTGTCTTCGAACTCATCGGCCTGGTCCTGGTGTCAGTCGCGGTCTGGCTGGCCTCGCGCGAGTAAGGGCCGAGTGGTGGACGTTTTGCGGGTCGGGCAGCGCCATCCCAACTGATAGTCGTGGCTGGGCCATGAAAGATGGTGCCTTCCGCTGAATTCATCGCGACGAGGCGCCCGATCTGGATAGGTTGTGACGATCCGGATAGGTTGTGACGATCCGGATAGGTTGTGACGATCCGGATAGGTTGTGACGATCCGGATAGGTTAATAACCTATCCGGATGCGCGTTACCTATCCGGATGTGCGCAACCTATCCAGAACACGCCGGTGCGCCGGGCGCGGGTGGTACCAAAACATGGTGGATGGGGTCTCGAAGCCACTCAGTCGAGGCTGAGCTGGCGAGGCGTGCGCTTGCCGCCGCGGGCGATCACCCAGAACGCGAACCATGCGCCCACCGAGCCGACGATCATGACGAGCACCATCGGCACGGCGCTGTCGCCGCCCGAGGTCGCCAGGGGAGCGGCGATGCCGTTCGCGATCGACTGGAACACGCCCATCACGGACGAGGCCGTGCCCGCGTGCTCGCGCGCCTCGCTCATGGCCTGCGCGCCGGAGTTGCCGAAAATGAAGGCGGTTGCCGTCATGATGAGCGCGAAGCCCACGCACGTGAGGATCAGCGGTAGATCGAGGAGGAACGTCGAAATCGCCAGCGTCACCACGCCGGTCGCCGCGATCGTGAGACCCGTGACGATGAGCGTGCGCGGCGTGAAGTGCGAGATCAGGCGCACGTTGACCAGCGCGAAGCCCGTCGACAGCAGCGCATTAAACGCGAACACCCACGCGAAAGCCATGGGGGACAGGCCCAGCGGTCCCTGCAGCACGTACGTGGCGTTCGAGATGTATCCGAACATGCAGAAGCTTGAGAAGGCGTTGGTCAGCATGAAGCCCACGAAGGGGCGGATGCGCACGACCTGGACGAGGCCGTGGAAGAACCGCGGAATACCGCCGGGGTGGCGGCGCTCCTCGGGCAGGGACTCGGGCACGACGAACCACGCGAGGGCCGCCATCAGGAGCGTGAAGCCGGCGAGCAACCAGAAGATCACCCGCCACGTCGCGTGCGTGATGATGAACGCGCCGAGGACCGGGGCGAGCATCGGCGCGAAGCCAACGATCGCCTGGATGAGGCTCATCGCGCGAGCTAGCGTCTTGCCGTGCGCGACGTCGACGAGGATCGCGCGCGCCACCGAGGAGGCGACGCCGCCGCCGAGGCCCTGGAAGACTCGGCCCACGAGCAGCACCCAGATGCCCGGCGTAAACACGCAGATCATGGAGCCGACGAGGGCAATGATGCCGCCCGCGACGATGGGGCGGCGACGCCCGATCTGGTCCGAGATTGCGCCGCCCAAGACCTGCCCGGTCGCGTAGCCCACGAAGAAGGTCGTGAGCGTGAACCCGAGCATCGTCGAGTTCGTCGCCAGGTCCACCGTGATCTGGGGGAACGCCGCCGAGTACATGTCGGTCGCCATCGGCGGCACGGCGTTCTGCACGGCGAGCGTGATCAGCAGGGCAACCGTGAGCGCCCCGCCGACGATTCCGCCGCGGTCCCGGGTGTCGTTAGTCGTCATGGTGTGATTGTGCACCCTTTAGGGCGCTAAATAGACGCTGCGGTCGATTATTTGACGCATCTCGCACGTCGCAGGCGGTGACGTGCACACATGTGCGCAGGCGTGCAGCGCTCCTTCCGCGCGAACACCTGGACCGCGCTCACTCCTCGTCCGCGAGTGCCTCCAGCGCATCCGCCGTGGCCTCGCCAGTCGCGTTCGCGCTGGTCAGATCGCCGAGGCGTAGGTCGGTCAGGCGGTCGGCAAGAGGTGCAAGATCCGGGTGGGAAACCTTCTCAATCGCGGCAAGGTTGTGCGCAGAGAAGGTAGTGACCCCATAGAGTGCGCCGATGATAGATCCTGCAATCGCTGAGATGATGCCAGCTTCTCCTCCGAGAGCCACAGACTGAAAAGCAGAAAACCTGTCGGTGAACTGAACACTGACGGCACAGGCGGCCGGAACCGACTGCGCTGGATCCGCGGACGTACCAATGTGGTGACGTAATTGCTCGAAGGTGTCTTTCGCGAAGGTTTTGACGAGGCCGATTGCCCTGCGGGTTTCGTCCAGCACATCTGCTCCAGGGATCGGGATGCCGCGTGGAGGGAGAGTGGCCACGACTTCGCAAGCTGCACGGAGCAGAGATCTTTTGTTGTTGCGCCAGTCAAACTTCCAGTCCAGACCAAGTGACACAGCCGCGGCGACCAGTGCTGCCGCCTGGAACTCCTGGCTTGTGAGGTCGTCGCTTCCGCAGGCCCGCCATACGGCATCGGCGAAGACTTCCGGCTCAGCCGTCAAGGTCACGATGCCGACAGGGATTGCTCGCAGAATGTAGCGAGAGCCCGCCAGCCAATCATCGCTGTCGGACCCGGTATCGTCCACGATCGCGGGGTGGTTCTCGCCCAACAGACGAGAGGACGAGGCGAGGACTTCGCGCGTGATCTGTGTAATCGTCCCCGCTGGTGCACCGGGCATGGTGGGGTGTGAAGCGCCGGCGGCCACCAGCTGGTCGCGTCCGTTGTACAAGCTTGTGATTTGTTCGGAGGACATGCCCCGGACGGGCAGAGCAACCGCGTCTGCCACTGCGACCCCCGCTAACGCCCCGTAGGCACGGTCGCGTTGTCTCATGTACTCGTCCCCGCGGTCCGTGAGGGCATCCGCCGCGGCCTCGATCTCCTCGCGCGTCGGACACGAGGCAGGGCCCGGCATGGTCGAGGCGAGGGCACCCGCGCAATTCGCCAGTACAATGCTCCGCTCGAGGGTATAACCCAGGGCGAAACCGGCCGCTAGGACGCCCATGGAGGTATGTAGCGCGCCGCGCAGATCAGTGGAGATAACCGTGGGGGCGGGGAATCGAGTCACCTCTCCGTCGGACGAATACTCCTCGAGCATCGCCCGTGCGAGGTAGGACTCGTGTGTCTGGCCGCAGTTTAGCGTGTATTGATGGAAATCCGAGCGGACTTTGTCCGCACCCGAGTGAGGATATTTTGTGCAATCGCCGGACGGCCTCTCGTAGGAGATGCTCCGGCACAGGGGCTCCGCCGAGTCATACCCCACCATGATCAGGACGTTATCGTTGGGAAGGGAGTGCTGGCGGACGTCTCCTTGCGACGCGTCGAGGACGACGCGCACGTGATCGGGCAAGTAGGCGAGTGCATGCTCGCACGCCGCCAGAACTGCCTTAGATTCAAATTCAATACCGCCATCGACGTACAGCACGTCTGAGGGGCCCAGAGTGCGAATGGCCTCGTCACACGCATCCTCGG
>ERZ1699239.397-NODE-397-length-11727-cov-3.299224_pt1 | contig 11727 bp, 5 predicted proteins | sample MGYA00581536_ERZ1699239 | MGnify/ENA primary metagenome ERZ1699239 (study PRJEB42319, sample SAMD00040333) | human oral metagenome | material: saliva | host: Homo sapiens | study: EMG produced TPA metagenomics assembly of PRJDB4115 data set (Metgenomic analysis of...
ACCAAATGCGGCTATTGTACCCCTATCTTTTGCAGTCTTTGCCTTCTTTGCCCGTCAAGTACAGGTGGTATTGGCTGAGCTAGATGGTGGTGTCATCGAGGCAGCTCAAGCTAGCGGAGCTACTTTCTGGGACATCGTAGGTGTTTACCTATCAGAAGGTCTGCCAGACTTGATCCGTGTGACAACTGTAACCTTGATTTCACTAGTTGGTGAAACAGCTATGGCGGGAGCAGTCGGAGCAGGTGGTATCGGTAACGTAGCTATCGCCTATGGATTTAACCGTTTCAATCATGATGTAACAGTCCTTGCGACGCTCATCATTATCCTGATTATCTTTACAATTCAGTTCTTGGGAGACTTCTTGACCAAGAAATTAAGTCATAAATAAAAAAGAGCCTTCTAGCTCTTTTTTATTATCTAACTTTTATGTGTCAACTTCTTACAAAGTGCTTGTCCAATCAGGGCGCCAAGTAAAGCACCAATGAGGACACTTGCGATAAAAAGTAGGATATTACCGAGATTCGGTGAGACCATAATGCGGTCAATATAGTCCTGAGATTTCCCACGAGCTACTAGAGTTGCTATATAAGCTTGAGGGGTTATCCACATAAGTAGAATGGGACCGGTGGTGCCAAAAGCAAATACTAGGAAGGAAAGAAGGTTCTTGACCTTATCCTTGTAATGACCAAGATAGGCGATGCCATCCGCTGCAAGACCGCAGATGATTCCTGGTAGAAAGGCTCCAGCACCATGCTTGCTCCCGAGGAAAAAGAGAGAAATCATAAGTCCAATCGTTGTAATCGCTCCAAAACGAGGTACTTTTGCCAGAAGTAGCATATAGACGCTACCACCCACAAGGGCAGAAAAGGCAGGGGCATAAAACATATTTCCAGTGTGGTCGACAAGGTTTCCTAGTAGAACCCCCACTCCGATACAGAGAAAGTAGACAAGGGCAGCTACAAGAGTTGTCAAGATATTCTTTTTCATAAATTCTCCTTCGTATATCTGATGGTATTCATTGTATCATGCCTGTGGCAGATTGTAAATGCTAGTTTGGAACTAGTATTTATTAGGAAATGTGGTAAAATAGGAAAAAATAAAAGATGAGTGGTAAGAGGATGAAGAATTTAGGAAAAGTTTTTAAAGAGCTACGAGAATCAAGAAAAATTTCCTTGAGAAAAGCAACAGGTGGACGCTTTTCAGCATCCTTATTGTCGCGTTTTGAAAATGGTCAAAGTGAAATATCTGCTCCAAAGTTATTTGCTGCTTTAGAGAATATCCATGCTAACGTAGAAGAACTCTTATTTTTAGCGAGAGACTTTCACCACGATGCTAATTCTGAATTCAGAAATCAACTGTTTAAAGCCGTAAACCCAAAAGATTTAACATCTTTGCATACCCTCTATCAGAGAGAATACCAAAAAATCCCTTTTTCAAAGGATAAACAAGAACATATTCTCAATTCTATTTTGATAAAATCCTATATGAAAGCTATTGATGAGACGATTACATTGACCTCTGAGGAAGAAAGAGTCCTACATGATTATCTATTTTCTGTTGAAATTTGGGGGCTCTATGAACTTTCGTTCTTTTCTTCCTGCTCTCCTCTATTATCAGTCCAGCTTTTGACAAAGTATACTCGGGAAATGTTGCGGAAGTCAGATTTTTTGCAAGGAGTTGGAAAAAATCGAAACATGATGCATACCTTGCTCCTCAATGGTTTTATGGCCTGTATTGAAGTTGATGATTTTACCAATGCCCTCTATTTCAAAAAACAAATTGAAAAGAACTTCTTTGAAGAAAATGAAACCTATTTTCGAATAGTCTACCTATGGGCAGAAGGTTTGCTTGATAGTAAACAAGGAAGAGTGGAGGATGGGCAGAGAAAAATGGAGGACGCTGTCCGTATTTTCGAGATGATTGGTTGTAGCAAATCTGCAGATTATTATAGAAGCGCCATAGAGTGTTGAGTATTTGCAATTGGATAAATTAAATTGAAACGATAGGACTGTAAAGATACTTATTAGTATTAGCAAGTTCTATCGTTTTCGTTAGGGCTTTAGCCTGTTGCATATATTCAAAAAATTATTCTCGAGGGATTCTTGATGCTATACTAGAACTACCATAAAAGTAGTATGTTAGCAAGAAAGGAAATTATATGAAACTATTACTAAGAAATCAAGCATATAGAGTTTTGAGCTTATCACGATTTTTCAATGCTTTTGGAGCTTCCATTTTTAATTTAGTATTTGTGGTCTATGCCTCGACTTTGCCAGAGGCTTCTGTTGCCGTTGCCATTGCGAATGTTGTGATGATGCTTCCAACTCTTTTTACAGTTTTTGTGGGAATTCGGGCAGATTATACCAAGGACAAGGTCAAATGGATGACCTATGTCGGTTTATTTCAGGCGGTTTTATTTTTTCTAGCAGCCCTAGTTGTTCAGCAAGCTAGTTTCTTTGCCTTTTCGACCCTTTGCCTCATCAATGTCATTAGTGATGTAGCCAGTGATTTTGCTGGTGGCTTGCGAATGCCTCTCGTTAAAGAAAAAGTAGCAGAGTCAGATCTGATGGAGGCCTATTCCTTTTCTCAGTTTATTACCTATATTTCTGCTATTGGTGGCCAAGCTTTCGGTGTTTGGCTATTAGGGGTATCGACGCAGAACTTTTCGCTCGTAGCAGGAATCAATGCCATATTTTTCCTAGTATCAGCTCTCATTCTCTTTTTAGGAAGAGCTGAAATAAGCTTATCAACTCCACTTGTTGACAGTAAATCACTGAAAAGTGAGAAACTTTCTATCAAAGATCAGTTTTTAACGATTTACCGAAACTTACGTCTCGTTTTTCTTAAAAGTGGACAGAAAAACTTTGGTTTTATGCTCTTTGCTATCTTGATTATCAATGCTTTGGGTGGTGCCTTAGGTGGTATCTATAACATCTTCCTTTTAAATCATTCCTTACTGAATTTTTCCTACAAGGATGCATTGTTTATCTTACAATTGATTACCTTATTAGCAGTTATCATCAGTAGCCTTACTGGAAATGATTATTTTGGGAAGCAATCTTTGCCTAGATTGATGATGTGGGTTACATTAGGAGCCAGTCTAGTTGGTCTATCTAATTTGTTAAACCAAGTCTTGCTCGGGATGCTTTTCGTCTTTTTTACCATGTATATCTCTGGTAAAATTTCCCCTAAAATTAGTGCTTTGCTCATGAAAAATCTTGCTCCAGAGGTTCTCTCTCGTACCAGTAATTTTTTAGGTTTGTTGTTTACTCTATCTATACCAGTGGGGACGGCCTGTTTTTCACTGGTGGCGGTATGGGATATACAGTTGACTTGGATACTTTTCGTAGGTCTTTCTCTGATAGCTATTCTTCTGACAAGTCTCAATCTCAAAAATGAAATTTAGGTGTTCGTCTTCTTTTCAGACTGTCCCAATCCTTTCATTTATGGTAAAATAGGACTATTAAGTTATAAAGAGGATTCCCTATGAAATTACAAAAACCAAAAGGAACGCAGGATATTTTACCTGCTGAGTCTGCCAAGTGGCAGTACGTTGAAGGCTTTGCGCGTGAAATCTTCAAACGCTACAACTACGCAGAAGTACGTACCCCTATTTTCGAGCACTACGAAGTCATCAGTCGTTCTGTTGGAGACACAACCGATATCGTAACCAAGGAAATGTATGACTTTTACGACAAAGGCAATCGCCATATCACGCTACGCCCAGAAGGAACTGCTCCAGTCGTTCGTTCTTATGTGGAAAACAAACTCTTCGCACCAGAAGTGCAAAAGCCAAGCAAGTTCTACTACATGGGCCCAATGTTCCGCTATGAGCGCCCACAAGCAGGTCGTTTGCGCCAATTCCACCAGATTGGTGTGGAGTGCTTTGGCTCTAGCAATCCAGCTACCGATGTAGAAACGATCGCTATGGCAGCCCACTTCTTGAAAGCAATCGGCATACAAGGTGTTAAATTGCACCTCAACACTCTTGGAAATCCTGAGAGCCGTGCAGCCTATCGTCAAGCCTTGATTGACTACTTAACACCGCTCAAAGATAGTTTGTCTAAAGATAGCCAACGTCGTTTGGAGGAAAATCCTCTTCGTGTCTTGGACTCGAAGGAAAAAGAAGACAAGGTTGCAGTGGAGAATGCACCATCTATCTTGGATTACCTAGATGCAGAAAGCCAAGCTCACTTTGATGCTGTTCGTCAGATGTTGGAAAATCTTGGAGTAGACTATATCATCGATACCAATATGGTGCGTGGTCTGGACTATTACAACCACACCATCTTTGAGTTTATCACAGAGATTGATGGCAATGACTTGACAGTTTGTGCAGGTGGTCGCTACGATGGCTTGGTTGCTTACTTTGGCGGTCCTGAAACTGCTGGCTTTGGTTTTGGACTTGGTGTAGAGCGTCTTCTTCTAGTCCTTGAAAAGCAAGGTGTGGCCCTACCTATCGAAAACGCCCTAGATGTTTATATTGCTGTCCTTGGTGAAGAGGCTAATCTGAAGGCTTTGGAGTTGGTACAAGCTCTTCGCCAACAAGGCTTCAAAGCGGAGCGTGATTACCTCAATCGTAAACTTAAAGCTCAGTTTAAGTCAGCAGATGTTTTTGGAGCTAAGACTCTTATCACTCTTGGAGGGAGCGAAGTCGAAAGTGGACAAGTCAAGGTTAAGAACAACCAAACGCGAGAGGAAGTAGAAGTTTCGCTTGAAACTATTAGCAAAAACTTCTCGGAAGTATTTGAAAAATTAGGATTTTAATAGTAAAGTAATGAACCAGGGATTTATTCCTGGTCTTTTTGAATGAAAGTATTAAAAAGACGAAAAGTATAGAAAAATACTTTGTCAGAAAAGAGTTAGTTAGAGAAATAAAAATTTTGATTAAAATTTATTGACTTTAAACCTTTATCCCTGTATTCTTGTATTGAATAAGTATGTTGCATCCTCATGTAGGATAGAATCAAATATTTACTTAGGATAATCAGTCAGACTAGATATGATTGCTAAATGAGCGCTTGGAGAAATACAACATGAATATCAGAAAATCAACAAAATATTCACTATTAACAATTGGGATTTTAACTACTTTCCAATTAGTTCAAGTGCATGTTAAAGCTGATACAACTGATTTTTTAAATAATACAGTTGTTCAAAATCAGGATGAAAAAGAAACTTCATTAAATAAGAACTCAAATGAAAAGAGTGTAGCTACCGCTAATGGCAAGAAAGAGGTGGAAATTAATGAGGGAAAGTCAGCATTTTTAACGGCAGCAGATTCTACCTCTACAACGGAAGTAGCAGAAAAGGAAGCAGACAAGTCTCCTGCTGGGAAGGAAGTTACTGAAGAAAAACTAGCAGCAGAACAATATGCCAAAAATCAACCAACAACTGAACAGCCTAAGGTGGAACAACCAGCAGCTGAAACAACACCTGAAGAAGAACTGAAAAAGTTGTCAGAGACACCTCAAGAGGGGGTAACGACTCCTAAAGAGGAACCGAAAGCTCCTAAAGATGAATCAGCAGCTCCTAGAGCTCGTCGTAGAAGAGCTGTGGCTAGCAACACAAACGTATATGAAGATGCAACATACGGTAAGTATGTAAAAGCTACGGACTTCGGACTAGATACAACTGGTAAGGTTGAAGCAAGTGATGCTCTTCAAAAAGCTCTGAAAGCAGCCAATGAGGTTGAGGGTGGAGCTGCCGTAATGGTTTCAGGGAATGTCCTCTTGAAGAAAACCTTGGTTATCGATGAGAACTATGCCAATGTAAAAGGTTTGATTGGTAGTGGTCCAAGTCGTAACAATACAAAAATCGTGTTTAACAAAAAGCAAGATGGAGAGCACGATCCTGAAACAAACTTGACGGATAACCGTTACGAGTCTGCGGTGCTCATTCAAAATCAGAAGGACTTTACTGTAGGTCGTTTAACAGTTGAGCATGCTTATGATTCATCAGACTACACCAAAGATAATGAGTTTTACCGTAAAGGGAAATCATACTTTGGGCGTTCAAACGGTATCTACGTAAATGATTCTTCAAATGTTACGATCAATGATGTTCGTGCTATGAAATTCAACAGAGCCGGTGTCTTCTTTAGTTCAAGCAAGGCAACAGCTCAAGAGTATGATGCTAGCGGCAAACCAATCCGTTACAGCAGCATATCTGAAAAGGTTTCAAACGAAGTCAAGTCTATCGGAGATCCAGATGTTCCTATCATGGACGGTAACAAGGTAACCAACTCTTTCCTTCATAACAACCGTGTTGCTGGTGTTATGTTCGGTTACCAACGTAATTTTGTTGTAGACAATAATATCTTGTCATACAACGGTCACGTTTTGGACGGTGGTACTGGATATGGTGCTGCCTCAATGGCAGGGTCTTATAATGATGGTATTACCTATACTGGAAACTATACAAACTACAACTACCGTAAAGGCTTGGATATTCACGACGGGAATAAGATTCTCATCGAAAATAACGTCTCACTCGGGGACCGTTTGAATGGTATTGAGGTTTATAACCGTGCCAATCCGATGACAGATGTCATTATTCGTAACAACAAGGTAACACAAGATCCAAACTCTAAGTTGGAAAACGATGATGATGATCCAGCTCGTTACCGTGGTTACACAGCCATCTCTATCCTGACAAATGAGAAAAACCATAAATGGACCAAACCTCTTGATAAAGGTCGTTACGTCATTTCAAATAACACCATTGAAGGTTTGACAAAACCATTTGAAAATGGACAACTAGGAACCTTTGGTATTCTCTTTAGAAATAATGAAAGTTCAAATGATTATAGCCTGAATATCGAAGGTAATACCATCACTGGTGATTCAACAGACTATATCATCTCTGTTAACAACAACACAGCCCAAGCATCTAGAGGTGTTGAGGGTGGTGGTTCAGGTGACATCACTATTTCAAGAAACAAGATTGAAGTAGATGACATCAAGCAGTTACCGATTTACATCAATGATGATACAACTTATGTAGCAAGTGTTATTGACCGTACAACTGGTAAACGTGTCAACAAGGTTACAAAAGTACCATTTACCAAGACTAGAGGAAGTATCAATATTGACAACAATGAGTTGACTGTATCGAAAATTAAATCAAGATGGAAGAATGCGGTCGCTATTGAAAGCACAAACGCAGCTTCTATTGATGTCAATAGCAATACCTTTAAGTATAAAGACAATGAGCCGTGGCAACGTTATGATGTTACCCGTAAAACGGACGGTAGAGTTATCAAAGACATAATGCAAGCTTTCTTTGGTATCAACCGTCTAAACGACACTGTTAAAGTAACAGCTACAGACAATAAATTCATCGCCGACACACCAAACAAGAATGGTTTCTTTAGACTATACAATGGTGATTGGGTGAACTTAAATGCCAAGAGTAATAATGTCTTCCTTGGGCGTAACACTCTAGATGGTAAGCCACTAGCTCCAGTAGATATCGTTGGTGATAAAACGGTTGAAACACTTCGTACAACAACAACGACAGAGTACATCATCGAAACTCGTGAGACAGATGAACTTCCTATCGGATTTAAAGAAACCGTTCAAAAAGGTGTTCCTGGTAAGAAAGTTAATGTTTATAAGATTACCAAAGTTGGTGATACAATTGTAGGTCGTCAGATTGAATCTGAGGAAGTAATTCAAGAGCCTACGAGAGAAATCGTTTTGATTGGTACAGCGACAGAAACATTTGAAACTGTTACTGAGAAAGAAACTGTTGAATACGAAACTGAGATCAGAACGGACCCAACAAAACCTAAGACTTATCAATTTGAAAATCAAGCTGGTAAGAATGGTTCTGTTGAAAAGACTTACCAAATCAGAAAATTGAATGGTAAGGAAGTTGGTAAGACGTTGACGTCTGAAACAGTGATTGACCAACCAGTCAAACGCATTATCACAGTTGGTAGTGCAGTAGAAAAAGTAGAATACACTACTGAGGTCAAGGATGTTGACTTTGAAACTGTAGTTGAATACGACTACACGAAACCAAAAGGCTACGAAGAAGTCCGTCAAGAAGGTGAAAAAGGTCGTATTGAAAGTCAATATAAACTTACCTACCTCAATGACGAACTTGTTGATCGTACCTTGGTCAATGAAAATACCCTCAAAGAGAAGAAGGACAAGATCGTTGTTAAAGGTCTAGGTGTGGTTGTATCAATCAGATCCGTAGTTGTTGTCGAAGAAAAAGACTTCAACAAGGTTATTGAAAAAGATGAAACCCAACCAGAAGGCTACAGCAAGATTACTCAAGTCGGATCTCCTGGTACTATCACAACAACTTATGAAGTTACCTATGAGGATGATGTCGAAGTTTCTCGTAAGGAAATCTCAAAAGTCGAAAATCCAAAAGCTGTTGATGAAATCACAGTAATCGGTACTTCTAAGATGACAGAACGTACAGTGGATGAGCAAGTTGATGTTCCATTCAAGACGATTTATGTCTCAGACAATACACTTCCAGCAGGAGAAAGTGTTGTCGATGAAGAAGGAACTCCAGGACAAATTATCCGTACTTTCTTGGTAAGCTATCGAAATGGTAAAGAAATCGGTCGTACCATCGTTTCTGAACATAAGATTACAGATGCAGTCAACCGTGTCGTTCGTGTCGGAAATGCGACACCTATCGTGGAAACAACTGAGCTTGTAGATGAGACAGAGTCAATCGATTACAATACTCTCAAAGAATTTTCAGATCAGCTTCCTGCAGGGACAACTAAGGTTATCCAGGCAGGTAAGAAAGGCCAGAAAACAAATCGTTACTCTGTAACGAAAGTGAATGGAGAAGAGACATCTCGTACATTTGTAGAATCTAACATCACTACAGATCCAGTAGATGAGATCATCCAAGTTGGAACTCGTATCAAAGAAATTAGAGAAGCAAGCGAGACAAGTCCAATTCCATTTACCATTAAGGTTCGCAAAGACACTACGAAGCCAATTGGCTACCGAGTGACTGAGGTAGAAGGTCAAGACGGTGAGAAGTCAGACCTCTATAAAGTAACCTACATCAGTGGTACCGAAACCAAACGGGAACATTTGAAGACAACAGTCGTTAGAGAAGCTATTAACAAGGTGATTGTCGAAGGTGCTGGAGTAGAACGTGCTCTCTTTGAAATTCAAGAAGATAAGATTACAAGCTCAACTGAGTATCGAAATGATGATACTCTTCCAGAGGGTGAAACTAAGATTTCTCAAGTTGGAGAAGAAGGTCTCCTTCGTAAGACGATCGAAAAACGATACTTCAATGATGAATTGCGCTCTACGAAATTAGTAGACAGCAAACTGATTAAAGAAGCAACTCCAACGATCATCTTGGTAGGTACAAAACATGTACCAACCATCAAGGTAGAACAAGACACTCAGACTGAGAAGATTGCCTATAAGACTCAAAAAATCGAAGATCCAAACCTACCAAAAGGTGAAACTAAGGTCGTTCAAGTAGGAAGAACTGGTCTCATTGAGAAAGTTTACCAACTAACTTACAAAGACGGAGTCTTGATTAAGACAGACTTGATTAGTAGCAAGGAAGTTCAAAAAGTCCAAGATGAGATTATCCATATCGGTACGCAAGTCACTGAGATCAAGGAAATCAACACAACAAGTCCAATTCCGTACAATGTTATTATTCGTAAGGATAAGACCAAGCCAGTTGGTTACAGCCTTGTTGAAGTAGAGGGTCAAGAGGGAACTCAAACAGACTACTATCAAGTAACTTACGTCAATGGTAAGGAAACCAAGCGTGAGCACCTCAGAACTGTCATTACAACTCAACCTGTCAATAAAGTCCTAGTTGAAGGTTCTGGAATTGAGCGTACAATCTTCGAAATTCAAGAAGAAAGAATCACAAGTTTAACTGAATACCGTAACGACGATACTCTGCCAGAAGGTGAAACAAAGGTTATTCAAGAAGGTCAAGATGGTCTAATCCATAAGACAATCGAGAAACAGTACTTCAATGATGAAGAACGTTCTTCAAAACTAATCGAAAGTAAAGTTGTCAGAGAAGCAATTCCGACCATCATTTTAGTTGGGACAAAACATGTTCCAAATGTTAAAGTGAAGCAGGAAACGCGAACTGAAGAGACTAACTTTAGAACAGTTACCGTTATTGATGAAAACATGCCAAAGGGTGAACGTAAGCTCGTTCAAGAAGGTCGTGCTGGTTTAGTAGAAAAAATTTATCAGCTTACTTATAAAGATGGCATCTTAGTCAAGACGGACTTGATTAGCGTCAAAGAGTTGCGTCCAGCCCTTGAGCAGATTATCCATATCGGTTCTCAAGTTACTGAAACCAAAGAGATCAGCTTAACCAGTGCGATTCCTTACAACACCATCGTTCGTGAGGACAAGACTAAGCCTGTGACCTATCGTTTGGTCGAAGTAGAAGGTCAAGAAGGAACTCAAACAGACTACTATCAAGTAACCTATGTCAATGGTAAAGAAACTCAACGTGAGTATCTAAGAACTGTTATCACGACTCAACCTGTCAACCAAGTTCTTGTGGTGGGTGCTGGAGTTGAGCGTACAGTCTTGGTGACTGAGGATGAAGTCATTAGTCATCAAACAGAATATCGCAATGACGATACTTTGCAAGAAGGTGTAACTAAAGTTTTCCAAGAAGGCCAAGATGGACTCATCCATAAGACTTTTGAAAAATACTACTTCAATGATGAAGAACGCTCTTCTACATTGGTAGATACCAAGGTTATCAGAAAGGCAGTTACTCGTGTAATCTTAGTTGGAACAAAACAACTCCCTACTATTACAACAGAGGAGCTAATTGAGATAGAAGATGTCGCCTTTGACAAGACTATTGTCGAGAATCCTAATAAAGCAGAAGGGACAGTCGCCCTCTTGCAGGAAGGAAAAACAGGTAAGCGTCAATACAAATACCGCTTGACTATTCAAGATGGTCGTGTCATCAAGAAGGAATTAATCCAAGTGACACTGATCGAAGAACCGATTCATGAAATTACTGAACTTGGTACAAAAGTAGTGAAGAAGGGCGAGAAAAACGACCAACCTCAGGCTCAACCTGGTAATAAAGTTGAGGAGCTCAATCATGTTTCAACGAAACCAAAAGTTGAGTCTATAATAAATAGCCAAAAAAATAGTGGGGAAATCCAAGAAAATCGCTTGCCAAATACAGGTGCAGAAGAGAGTTGGATCCTTTCTATCATAGGCTTTATCCTCTCAATTATCACTCTTCGTTTTTTCAATCGACAAAAAAATGAACGATAAGTGAAAAAAGGTAAAAAATACTTTGCAAATTGAAACGATTATGTTACAATGATAAAAAATTAATAAATAAGGAGTTTATTATGCAAACCACAAAAACGAGCGTTAAGCGAGTTTTGGCGCTTTTAAGTATCTTGGTTCTTTCATTAGTGACACTGACGACAGTTTTCGCTAATGAAGTTACTCAATATACTTTGAACACAGAAGTTAAAGTTGATGGTAAACCATTGACTGCGGATACTAAGATTACGACTGGTCGTGTCTTGGAAGCAACAAATAGCCTTACTTTCCCAGATTCTCAAGCAATCAATGCTGGGGATACCTTGACTTTGGACCTTCCAAAAGAATTGGAACTTGTTACTAAACTTGAGTTTCCCATCCTTAACCCCGACGGTCAAAAGGTTGGTGATGCAGTAACTGACCCAAGTACAGGTAAAGTAACCATTACTTT
>ERZ1699239.417-NODE-417-length-11458-cov-2.994264_pt1 | contig 11458 bp, 10 predicted proteins | sample MGYA00581536_ERZ1699239 | MGnify/ENA primary metagenome ERZ1699239 (study PRJEB42319, sample SAMD00040333) | human oral metagenome | material: saliva | host: Homo sapiens | study: EMG produced TPA metagenomics assembly of PRJDB4115 data set (Metgenomic analysis of...
GTATAAGAGCCAAGCATCAGAACCATGTTCTCGGGGTGGTTAAGGCGCCACTGTCCCTCCTCACGCACGAGGGTGAAGGTACGAGACACGGTCGAGGCGGCCACGCGGGTCAACACGCCAAAGGCATCGACGCTGGCCACACCGAGCACGGCGACCGTCACATCGACCTGCGTTGCGGTCTCGGAGCCGGCAGTAACGGAGGGTGCCGTGTCTGTGTCGTACACGAGGATCTCGGTCTCCGGCTGCCAGGAGCGCGCCGAGGCTGCACTCAAGAACAGGCGAGCCGTCGCATAGTCGTCCTGGGGGCCGGCGGCACAGGCGAGCAGGAAGTCATTGACCAGGGTCGCGGCATCGGCATCCGAGGAGGGACCCTCCGCGGAAAACTGGATGCCGCTGCCGTCCTTGGCGGACACGTCGAAGGGGGCCGGGGCCGATGAGGTGGGCAGCGAGGTACACCCGGCGAGGGCCAAGCAGGCAGCGAGAGCGAGAGGCATCAGTCGGCGTTTCATTCGTTCTCCCACAGGGCCAGGGGGCGGCTAACGATGTCCTCGCCGGCTTTCTTCGGCAGCGTCATCAGGAAGGAAGCCCCGCGTCCGGGCTCCCCGTATGCCTGAAGGCGCCCACCGTGGATGGCGACGTCTTCCGTCGCAATCGCGAGGCCGAGGCCGGTTCCACCGGTCGTACGTGCGCGCGCGGTGTCCGCCCGGTAGAAGCGATCAAAGACGTGGTCCGCAACCTCCTGGGTCATGCCCACTCCACGGTCGCGGACGCGGCAGGCGACATCGGTCTCGGTCGTTGCGAGCGTAATCGTCACGGGCGTTCCGTCGGCGTGCTCGATCGCATTGACGACGAGGTTGCGGATGACGCGTTCGATGCGGCGCTCGTCAACCTCGGCGGCGACGCGGGTGGGGGCGACGATCTCGACCGCGACCCCCTGGCGCTCGGCGAGATCGGCGCACGCCTCGACGACGCGAGTGACGATGGGACGCAGGTCGCGGTCTTCTGCGTCCAGCAGGGCGCTCGCCGCGTCGTAGCGAGAGATCTCGAGCAGATCCGCAAGCATCTGTTCCATGCGTTCGGTCTGGTCATGCAAGAGCTCAGCGGAGCGGCGCGCGTGCGCGGGTAGGTCGTCGCGATTATCCCAGACGATGTCGTCTGCCATACGGATAGTCGTCAGCGGCGTGCGCAGCTCGTGGGACACGTCGGACACGAAGCGCTGCTGCAGTTTGGCAAGCTCGTCGTATCGCGAAATGGTGTCTTGCAGCGAGGACGTCATCGCGTTGAAGGCGCGCCCCAGGTCCGCCATCTCATCGTCACCGCGAACGTCGACGCGCACGTCCAGGTCCCCCTCCGAGGCTTTCGTCGCGGCCGCAGCGGTCACGCGCACGGGCAGGAGCAACCGGTGCAGGAGCGCAAACACGCCAATCGGTAGGGCGATGATGATCGGCAAAGCGGACAGGAAGAGAACCCGAAGGACCACGTCCACCTGCGCCTGATCGGCGGAGAGCGAATAGAGAATGTAGAGCTCGTGTGTGCCCGCGCGGGGCAGCTGGACCTGTGTACCGACCAGGATCCCCGGCTCTTCCCTCTTGTCCTCACCGGAACGAATGGCGACCGACTGCCACTGCGCCCCTCCCCCAGCGACCGCCGCACGCATCTCGCTCGTCACGAGGGCACGCATCTGCTCATCTTCGATCTGATTGATGCGCAGCGAGGCTGTGGTGCCCTCCGAGCGCAGCAGCGCCACGTTCGTCGCACCCGCGCCGGCCGCCGAGGCCTTGAGCGAGGCCAACGCCCCCCGCGCGGATTCCTGGACCTGCGCCGGGGACGAGGCGGTCGAGGAGGAGAACACGGACTGAGCCGAGGAGAAACGCAGTGACGCATCCGCCAGGATCGCATCCCTGCGCGTCTCGAACATGGACGTGCGTAGCTGGGAGGCGATGATCACGCCAAAGACAAGAACGATGATGAGAGTGGCGACCGTGATCGCGAGGGCAATTCTGGCCGACAGGGAGTGTCGAATGCGGCTGGCGAGGTGCGACGAGGCGAGGAGGGCCCACGGCCTCGAGCCTGTGATGGCGCGCAGCAGGTGCCTCAGCGTGTCCCTACGCCCCTGCGCCTGCACGGTACCCAACCCCGCGGACGGTCACGACGAGCTCAGGACGCTCGGGATCTCGTTCAATCTTCGAACGCAGACGCTGCACGTGAACATTCACGAGCCTCGTGTCGGCAGCGTGGCGGTATCCCCACACCTGTTCGAGGAGTTCCTCGCGAGAAAAAACTTTCCAGGGCGCGCGCGCCAGCGTCACCAGCAGATCGAATTCGAGGGGCGTCAGGGCGATCACGCGGCCCTCACGCTTGACGATGTGTCCGGCCACGTCGATGGACAGGTCCTGCAAGCTGAGGCCCTCTTCCACCTGGGCGTCCTCGCGTCCGCGCAGGCGAGCACGCACGCGGGCCACCAGCTCCTTCGGTTTAAAGGGCTTGGGCACGTAGTCGTCCGCCCCGGCTTCGAGCCCCGTCACCACCTCAGAGGTGTCAGAACGAGCGGTCAACATAACGATCGGGGCATCCGACACGCGTCGAATCGCGCGGCACACGTCGAAACCGTCCATGCCGGGAAGCATCACATCGAGAAGAACCAGGTCTGGGTGATGCTCCTGGAATTGAGCCAACGCCTGGGATCCGTCGGCACAAAAGACGACGTCGAAGCCCTCGTTCTGGAGGACAATCCCGATCATCTCGGCCAGGGCGACGTCGTCGTCGACGACGAGGATGCGCGAACTCATGTCACGATAGTGTCACGAAATCGTCACAAACGCAGAAGACTCGCGCATCAACGGCCCAATTTCTCAACCGGACAAGGTTTCACGCAACGGCGCTGTGTGGCAGGATTGATGACAGACCAGCACCATCAACATGGAGGCACGAATGAGCACCCCGTGGACCGCTCCCGACTCGTCGACCCCGTACCAGTCTTCCCCGACCCCTTCAGGTGCGGGCGACCAAGGCTATGGCGCTCAGCCCTCCTACGGTGCGCAGCAGGGTTACGGCGCTCAGCCCTCCTACGGTGCGCAGCAGGGTTACGGCGCCCAGCCTGGCTACGGCGCTCAGTCGGGATACGGAGACCAGCAGGGTTACGGCGCACAGCAAGGCTACGCGCAGCCCGGATACGACGCCCAGCAGGGTTACGGCGCGCAGCAAGGTTACGCGCAGCCCGGCTACGGTGCTCAGCCAGGATACGGAGGCCAACAGAGTTACGCGTCGTCGCAGCCCGGTGCTTCCGGCTACAGCGTCAACGCCAACCAGTGGGGCTGGGAGGCCAAGCCCGGCATCATCCCCCTGCGTCCGCTCACCATCGGTGACCTGATGAGCGGCTCCTTCGCAGCAATCCGCCAGAACCCGAAGATCCTTTTCGGCTTCACCCTGGCGGTCATGGCGGTCATTTCTCTCCTCACCATGGTGACGTCGTTCCTCCCGACCTCCCTCGGGTCTATCACCGGATCGAGCGATCCCCAGGGTTCCCTCACGGGTACGGAGGACTTGGCCATCATGCTGCTCGGTAGCCTCGCGTCGCAGGGTGTGCAGACGCTGGCGACACTCGCGGGCACCACCATCATCATGGGCATGCTGGCAACCACGGTCTCGCAGATGATGATCGGCAACAAGGTGACGCTCTCGCAGGCCTGGACCATGACCCAGCCGCGCCTGGGTGCTCTCATCGGCACGTTCCTCCTCACCGGCATTGCGACGTCGATCCCGCTGATCATCTACGCCGTGCTCATGTTCGTCCTGTTCTTTGCTTTCATCGGGTCCGACTCGGTCAGCTGGCTTGTTCTGATCGGAATCCTTCTCCTCATTCCGACCTTGGTTGCCACGTACTTCGTGACCATTAAGCTTGCCTTCGGCTCCGTCATCACGGTGCTCGAGGAGATCGGACCGATCGCGGCCATGAAGCGTTCGTGGACCCTGAGCAACGGCTACTTCTGGCCGACGCTCGGGCGGTTCATGCTCATCTCCGTGGTCGCCGGCTTTATCGGTGGTTTCATCGGTGGTTTCGTCGGCGGTTTCGCGGGCGTGGCGATGTTTGCAGCGGCCGATAGCGAGACCGGTTCGACAATTGTCTTGGCTGTGACGGCAGGTCTGACCACGCTCGTGAGCGGCCTCGTCACGCCGCTGACGGCCACCTACGAGACGCTCATGTACGCGGACCTGCGCATCCGTAAGGAGAACTTCGCAGCGGTCCTCATCCAGGCGAGCACCCAGCCTCAGTGAGCCCCATGCTCGGATGCGAGATTCCGCTGACGCCCGATCAGGGCGAGGCTCGAGACTGGCTCCTGGAGGAGCTTTCGAAGGGTGTCTACGGTGAGATTTCGGGCCCTATCGTCAGCTTCGTCTCGGACCTGATCGATGGTTTTTTCCATCTTTTGTCGTGGAGGGGCGAGGGCACCCCACCGATCTCGTTGATCCTCACGATCCTCGCGATCATCGCGATTGCCGCCCTGATCGTTGTGCTCATCCTCCACCCGATTCGACTGGCCAAGCGCCGGTCCGGATCCGTTTTCGAGGAGGAGACCAGCACTCCGCAGGTTCGGGCCTCGTTCGACGAGGCCGTGGCCTCCCAGGATTGGAACCTCGCGTACGTGTGGGCCTACCGTCTCATGGTCCTAGGCCTCGACGACCACGACGTCGTCTCCTCGACTCCGGGCTTGACCGCCCGCGAGGCTGCCGACGCCGCGACCCGTGTCGCCCCCGGACTTGCCCCGCAGCTGTCCACCTACGCCGAGACTTTCGACAAGGTGCGCTACGGTCACTCCACGATCACTCGCGAGGAGGTGGATGCGCTGCGTTCCTTCACGCCGGTCCTCCTCGATGTCTGTAGCCACGCGAAGGACCTGTCATGAAGTCCCGGCAGGTTTCCATCGTCACCCCGACGGCCCGTGAACGTTTTTCGACGGCACGACCGATGCTGCTCCTCATCGCCATCACAGTGATTGCTCTGATGGGCTCTGTGGTCCTCAGCCAGATGGGATACAACAACGAACCCGTCGGTATTCGCAACAGGCACGGCAACGGCGCCCGGGCGCTCGCCCAAGTTCTTGGCAACCACGGAGTGTCCGTACGCGAGGTCAACGCCGATCAAGCCGCCACTGTGGACGATGAGACGACTCTCGTCGTCATCTTTCCCTCGCGCATGCGTGACTCTGTCGCCAAGGCGATAGAAACTCGCGCGAACGTCGTCTACGTCGGGCTCGAAGAACAATACGATTCGTCCTCCCCCTATCTGGGTGGACTGCGCGCGCAACGCGACTGGGAGAGCCCGCGTGTCGTCACGGCCGGGTGCCAATCCGAGATCGCAACTCGTGCGGCCTCACTGACATCTTCTGCCTACACGATCACGGGCAGTGCTCACGGCTGGGAGCTGTGCTTCTCAACGACGAGAGACGCCTACGGGTACGCAGAAAAGATCGAGGATGGCCGTTTCCGTGCGATCATCCCCGATTCCCTTCGCCTGCGTAACCGCGCGATCACCGACGAAGGAAACGCCGCCCTCGCCATCAACGCGATCGGGCGCACCCCGAAGGTCGCATGGTATTCGCCAACGGAAAAAGATACCCTCGGCCGCGATCAAGACCTCGGCACCGAGGCTCCTTTCCTCGCGCCCGCGTTCCTCCTGACCATCGGCGCGTGCCTCATCGCTGCCGTTGCTCGAGGCAGGCGCCTCGGCCCCCTGACACCGGAGAATCTACCGATCGAGGTTCCCGCCTCTGAAACCGTCATCGGCAAAGCCCGCCTGATGCGCTCTCAGCGTGCCTACGAGCACGCCGCCACGGCGCTGCGCAGCGCGAGCGCGTCACGTATCGCGACCGCGGTTGGCGTCGCCCACACGGCTGACCGTGAGACTCTCACCCACGCGATTGAGCAACGAGGCCTGCTCACGTCACGCTCGACCGCTCTCTTGTGGGGGCCTCCCCCCACCTCCGAGAAAGAACTCGTCCGCCTCGCCCATGACCTCGACGCTCTCGAAAAGGAGATTCGCCAATGACTAGCCCGATTCCCGGCCCCTCGTCCGACGGCGTGCCCCAGCCCGGGCCCGCCCCCACGGGAGCGCCCCAGCCGGTTCCGGCGCCCACGGCGGCCCCGGGCGGTTACGCACCGCAGGGAGAGGCGCCCACGCAGGGCGCCCCGGCCTCGTACGTGCCGACCGCGCCCACGGCCCAGGCGGCCGCGCCTCAGGAAGGTGCACCCCAGGGGGCGCCGCAGCAGGCCCCCTCATACTCGGCCCCGACGGGCGAAGGCTGGTCCGGTCGTTCGCTGAGCGAGAGTGAACGACGTACGCAGGAGTCTCTCCTCACCCTCAAGTCGGAAATTGGCAAAGCCGTCGTCGGCCAGGACGGCGCTATCACCGGCCTGATCGTCGCCCTCGTCGCCGGCGGTCACGCGCTGCTGGAAGGCGTCCCCGGCGTCGCCAAGACGCTGCTCGTGCGCACGCTGGCCCGCGCCCTCGACGTCGACATGGCGCGCATCCAGTTCACGCCCGACCTCATGCCCGCGGACATCACGGGCTCCATGGTGTGGGACGCGGGTCAGTCCAAGTTCGTGTTCCGCGAGGGCCCGGTGTTCACGAACCTGCTGCTCGCCGACGAAATCAACCGCACTCCCCCCAAGACTCAGTCCGCGCTGCTGGAGTCCATGGAGGAACACACCGTCTCGATCGACGGTGAGACGCGCATCCTGCCGGATCCCTTCATGGTGATTGCCACCCAGAACCCGGTCGAATACGAGGGCACCTACCCGCTGCCCGAGGCTCAGCTGGACCGTTTCCTCCTTAAGCTCGAGCTGCCCCTGCCCTCGCGTGAGGCCGAGATCGATATCATCGCCCGCCACCAGGCTGGCTTTAACCCGATGTCCCTGGCCGAGGCCGGCATCCAGCCCGTAGCGGGTGCCGCCGACATCCAGGCCGCTCACGAGGCTGCATCCCGCATTGAGGTCGCCCCCGCCGTCATGGCCTACCTCGTGGACCTGTGCCGAGCGACGCGCACCTCCGCCGCCGTGCGCATGGGCGTATCCCCGCGTGGTGCGACTGCTCTGCTGCGTACCTCGCGCGTGTGGGCGTTCCTCCAGGGACGCGGCTTCGTCACCCCTGACGACGTCAAGACGATGGCCCCCGTCACCCTCGCACACCGACTCGGGCTGCGCGCCGAGGCCAACCTCGAGGGCGTCAGCGCTACCGACGTCATCACGGGTGTCCTCGCGGCCACTCCCGTGCCCCGCTGAGGCTGCCCGTGGCGATCTCGGCGCGCAGCGCGCTCCTCGTTCTGGTGGGCTTGATTCCGCTCGCCTTCGCCCCGTCCCGCGGCTTTGCGTGGATGTGGTGTGGCATCGTCGTGCTCGTGTGTCTGCTCGATGCTCTCGCGGCGCCCTCACCGCGCACCCTGCGCATGAGCCGCGAGGTGACGGGCTCGATTCGTGCTGATCAGACAACCGAGGCCTCGCTGCGGCTGACGAATACGACGAGGCGCCAGATGGTCCTGGACGTGCGTGACGCGTGGCCGCCCTCGTTGCGCCAGTCGCCGCCGCGCCAGCGTGTGCGCCTGCACCCGAAATCCGCTGAGAAAATCACGACACTTCTGTCCCCCACCAGGCGAGGAACCCGCCACGCTGACGTCGTGACGATCCGGTCCTGGGGTCCCCTGCACCTGGGGGCCCGCCAGGTGTCCATCGCTGCGCCCCTGAGCCTGTCTGTGCTCCCCGAGTTCAAGGCGCGAGTGCTCCTGCCCTCGCGCCTGGCTCGTTTGCACGAGCTCGAGGGCACCACGCCGACGACGCTGCGCGGCGCCGGTACCGAGTTCGACTCGCTGCGCGCCTACGTTGTGGGTGATGACCCCCGCGATATCGACTGGCGCGCCTCCGCCCGCTCAACCGAGCTGATGGTGCGTCAGTGGCGCCCCGAACGCGACCGTCACGTTGTGATCGTCGTGGACTGCGGTCGCGCGTCCTCCGCACTTCTCGGAGCGCCCGAGCACGAGGAGGTCGACTCCATTGCGCTGGGGCGCGCGCCGCGCTTGGATTCCTCGATCGAGACCGCCCTGCTTCTGGCGGCGCTGGCTGACCGCGCCGGCGACAAGGTCCACCTGGTAGCCGTTGATTCGCGCGTGCGTGCGCGCGTCTCCGGCGTGCGCGGCGCCAAGATCATTGAGACTCTCGCGCAGACCTTCATGGACTTGAACCCGCGCCTGGACGTCACCGACTGGTCGCGGGCAGCGGACGCGGTCGAGCAGACCGTGCGTCACTCGGCATTCGTCGTCATCGCCACCAAGATTCCGCCCGCCGGACTGGAAACAGAGTTCACCGACGCACTGGCGAGACTCAGCAAACGCCACACGGTCCTCGTGGCCTCGGCAACTGACCCCGACGAGATCCGCGCCCGTAACGGACGCGAGGATGCCGAGTCCGTGTTCCTTGCAGCTTCGGCCTCGCTCGCCGAGCGTTCCGATGCCGCTGGGGCAGCCGACGTGCGCCTCGCCGGTGCCCTGACCCTGCAGGCATCGGCTGGGCTGCTCCCCGCGCGTACGGCCGACCGCTACATCGAGTTGAAGAAGAGCGGACGCCTGTAACCGCAGGTAGCGACGCTCAGCCCGATACCGGCTGGTAGTAGCCCGCGTCGATACCGACGTCGGCGTTCTGGCCCGCAAGGTGGGCCCTGCGGCCAAGGATCAACGTGTATGCCCAAACAGCGGCCGTCATAAGGGCTCCCAGCGTAATCTTGACGGCGTCGGGCAGGTCGGAAGGAGTCACGAAGCCTTCGAGGACACCGGATCCCGCGAGGAGGAGTGCGCAGCCGACAGCCACCGTCATGGCGCTACGCGCGGCCACGCCCACGGCCTGGAAGCGCGTCGCTGGACCGGGAACGAGGAGCGACCAAAATACGCGCAGGCCCGCTGCGACGGAGATGAAGACGGCGGTCAGTTCGGGCAGCCCGTGCGGCAAAATGAAACGGAAAAAGTGCCAGGGGCCCGCGTACACATACACGATTGCGCCAGCCATCCCGACGCCCGTCGCGTTGCCCCACAGGATCCTGAGCGGGTACACACCGGTGATACCCGTGACGACTGCCTGGAGAGCGATCCACGCGTTGTTCGCCCACACGGACAAGCCGAACTCCGCATTGGTGTCCTGGTGGTAGTACTCGACGAAGTCGCTGTGGGCATAGCGACGCAGCTGCTCCGGTGTCCCCAGCTGATTCATCGCCTCCGGTGTGGTGATCAGGTAGTGCGCCTCCAGCACGCCAATGGCGATGAAGACGAGCATGACACCGACCGTTACCCATCGGATCTGATAGAGGGCGTACGGGAGGGACACCTTGAAGAAGCGTGCGATCACAGTCCCGCTGATCCCTCCCGTTCCCGCCAGACGCCCGCGCGCCGCGGACAGGATACGCGAGAGCTCGGCGATGACGTCGGGATCAGGACTGGTCGTGCGGACGCGCGCCAGATCCGTTGCCGCAGAGCGGTAGAGGCGATCGAGCTCGTCGATCTCCTGCCCCGTCAGAGAGCGGGTACGCGTCAACTCCTCAAGACGTTTCCACTCCGTTTTTCCGCTCACCCGCAGCACATCGATGTCCATTGGACTAGCGTGTCATACATGAGCGCGCAACGCAGTCAATCACGCGTCATTCAAGACGACTACGTCCGGACGGGTGAAGCCGTCACCCTCGACATGACCCCAGCTTCGCCGCCCGTACGTTTCGCCGCCGCAATCATGGACGGCATCACGTACCTCGGGGCAGGACTTCTCATTCTTCTCTCTGCGGCACGTACGTGGTCAGGTGATTCTTACTCCCTCGTGCGCGTGTTCGTCGTTGGGCTGATCTCGTCGATCATGTTTTTCATTCCCCTTATTGTCGAGATTGCCACGGGTGGCCGTTCGCTCGGCAAGTGGGCCATGAACCTGCGGGTCGTGCGCGACGACGGCGGCGCGATTACCGCACGGCACAGCGCTGTGCGCGTCGGCGTCGGGATCTTGGAGAACTGGCTCATGTGGGGCGGGCTGGCGTTCTTCGTCGAGCTCTTCAACAAGAAGGGCAAGCGCTTGGGCGACCTGGCCGCGGGAACAATGGTCTGTTCCCAGGGGGACTCGGTGTTTTACCCACCCCTCGTGATGCCCCCGGGGCTTCAAGACTGGGCGCGCACAGCGACAATCCTGCCCCTCGACGACGCACTGGCTGCCGAGGCACGCGCTTTCCTGGGAACGAATCGCGGCATCGCACCGAAGCTGCGCGGAGAGGTCGCCTCATCCCTCGCTGATCGGCTCGTCAAGCGCGTTCAAACGCCTCTGCCACCCGGATTACACCCGGAGATTGTGATTGCCGCGATTCTCGTGGCTCGCCGTGATCGCGAGTGGGAGCGTGAGCGTGAGCGCCGAGCGCGCGGCAAGGCACGCTTCCACGAAGCAACACAGGCGCGCTTCGGGCTGTAGCTGCTAGTCCTCGTCGCCCTTCTCAGAACCGTCCACCACCGTAAACTGCGCGCGTCTACGCGCGTACGGGCTCGACGGATCCAGGGGACTCGAGGTGTCGGGAGTGCCGACGGAGCGAGCGGGCCCGAAAGGTCCCGCCTGGGGTCGGCGCGCTGTGTGAGCGGGGGCGGGCTCGGCCTGCGCCTCCTGAGCGACACGACGCACGGCGTCGACGAGCGCGGCGAGGTCGTCACCGGACGGCGGGGCCGGCTCGAAATTCGTCGCCAGTCGAACGACCTGCCAACCCAACGGTGCAGTCAGGTTCTGCGCGTGTTCCTCGCACAGATCATAAGAGTTGGGGTCGGCGACGGTCGCCAGGGGGCCGACAACGACCGTCGAATCACGGTAGTCGTAGGTCAAGGTGGCGACGGCGGCCGTCGAGCAGCCGGGCTTCGAGCAGTGGCGTTGGGCAATCACGTCCCTAAGAGTACGACACTCTGTGCGCGTATGGCCCACTCCAGCGCGCCATGCGCCTACCCTGAGGGGGTGTTTTCCACGCGCCGCCACATCTCGAGCCGCAACCGCCACGGTCGCGGCCCTCGTGGTCCCCTCTTTTTCCCGGGAACTCCGGCATGGCGGACGCGTCGCGAAGACTTCGATTCTATGGTGAGTGAGCTCGTCACCGAGCTTATTCGTCGCTGGCCTCAGGTCTCCACGATCGAGTTCGCGGTCGAAGATGTTCCGCCATCAGATCCCGCGCCATGGGAGTCACACAGCGTCGTTGTCGCGCGTATTTTCCCCGCTGATAGGCGCCGGGGTCTGCGGGATCGAATCGTGGTCTACCGCCTGCCGATCACGTTGCGATGCCCACCCGAGGAGATTGCGATGATGACGCGCAGGGTGCTCGTGGAGAGGATCAGCCACATCCTGGCGCTCCCGCCGGACGAGATCGACGAGGCGATGCGCTGAGGAGCGCCCTAGTTTATGGTGCGGATCGCAC
>ERZ1699239.427-NODE-427-length-11278-cov-10.779661_pt1 | contig 11278 bp, 7 predicted proteins | sample MGYA00581536_ERZ1699239 | MGnify/ENA primary metagenome ERZ1699239 (study PRJEB42319, sample SAMD00040333) | human oral metagenome | material: saliva | host: Homo sapiens | study: EMG produced TPA metagenomics assembly of PRJDB4115 data set (Metgenomic analysis of...
CTTCGGGAATATCGCTTTGACGGTAGAAAGTAGTCTGTTCCGGATTGAGTCCGCAGGCGAGCCATGTGGCGGCAACAGCTTGAGTAGATTGATGAATCATTTCCGGCTCATGACATTTGATGATGCCATGATAGTCGGCCAAAAAGAGGAATGATTCGGTATTGGCATCTTGCGCCGCGCGGATAGCCGGGCGGATGGCACCGACGTAGTTGCCCAAGTGCGGAATGCCTGTTGTGGTAACGCCTGTTAAAACTCGTTTTTTGCTCATGAAAGTATCCTTCGGCACAAAGGCCGTCTGAAAATTAATATGTCGCCGATTATACCTGATTCTTCTTGATTTTTCAGACGGCCTTTTATGTATGGGGTGAATGGAAAAGAAAAGTTATACACATAAAATCATAAAAATAAATCAATATAAAACAATAATATAAATAAAATTTAATATTTAATGAAAAAATAACTCTTGAGTTATCCACATTTGCGCCTATATAGGTTTCAACGGAAATATATTTGTAGAGGAACGTTAAATGAGATTTGATAAATTGACTGCTAAATTTCAGCAAGCTCTGCAAGAAGGTCAAAGCCTGGCTTTGGCTGCGGACAGCAGCTATCTCGAGGCCGGCTTTATCTTAAAAGCATTGCTTGATGATCAAAACAGCGGAGCTGCTGCGTTACTGGCTCATGCAGGTGTGAATGTGCCTCAAGTCAAACAACGTTTACAGCAACATTTGAGCAGCTTGCCAAAAGTATCCGGCCAGGGTGGCGATATTATGCCCAGCCGTGAGCTGCAAGCTGTATTGAACTTGATGGACAAGGCTGCAACCAAACGCGGCGATGCCTATATCGCCAGCGAACTTTTCCTGTTGGCTTTGGTGCAGCAGAATGACGCTACCGGCAAAATTTTGAAAGAAGCCGGAGCGACCGAACAAAACATCAATGCCGCAATCGATGCGGTACGAGGAGGACAAAACGTGAACGATGCGAATGCCGAAGACCAACGCGATGCTTTGAAAAAATACACACTCGACCTGACTCAACGCGCCCGTGACGGTAAGCTCGACCCTGTTATCGGCCGTGACGACGAAATCCGCCGTGCGATTCAGGTATTGCAACGCCGCACCAAAAACAACCCTGTGCTGATTGGTGAGCCTGGTGTGGGTAAAACCGCTATTGTTGAAGGCTTGGCGCAACGTATTGTCAATGGCGAAGTGCCCGAATCCCTGCGCAACAAACGCCTTTTGGTTTTGGATTTGGCGGCTTTGATTGCCGGCGCAAAATACCGCGGCGAATTTGAAGAACGCTTGAAAGGCGTGTTGAATGATTTGGCGAAAGACGACGGCAATACCCTGATTTTCATCGACGAAATCCATACTTTGGTCGGCGCGGGTAAAACCGACGGCGCGATGGACGCGGGTAATATGTTGAAACCGGCCTTGGCACGCGGCGAACTGCACTGCATCGGCGCGACCACCTTGGACGAATACCGCCAATATATCGAAAAAGATGCGGCACTTGAACGCCGCTTCCAAAAAGTATTGGTTGGCGAGCCAAGTGTGGAAGATACCATCGCTATTTTGCGCGGTTTGCAAGAGCGTTACGAAATCCACCACGGCATCGACATCACCGACCCAGCCATCGTTGCCGCTGCAGAGTTGAGCGACCGCTACATCACTGACCGCTTCCTACCCGACAAAGCGATTGATTTGATTGACGAAGCAGCCAGCCGCATCAAAATGGAGCTGGACAGCAAACCCGAGCAGATGGATAAACTCGACCGCCGCATCATCCAGCTTAAAATGGAAAAAATGCACGTTGCCAAAGAAAGCGATGAGGCCAGCAAAAAACGTTTGGAGTTGATAGACGAAGAAATCGACGGCCTGCAAAAAGAATACGCCGATTTGGACGAAATCTGGAAAGCCGAAAAAGCTGCGTCTTCCAGCACCGCCGACATTAAGAAACAGATGGACGATATCAAAGTCAAAATCGAGCAGGCCAAACGCCAAGGTGACTTTGCCCGCGCGTCCGAACTCGAATACGGCGAGTTGCCTAAATTGGGTGCACAGTTGCAAGCGGCAGAAAGCAATCCTGAGGGCAAAAAACAAAACAAACTCTTCCGTACCGAAGTTGGTGCGGACGAAGTAGCCGAAATCGTATCGCGCATGACCGGCATCCCTGTGTCCAAAATGATGGAAGGCGAACGTGACAAGTTGCTGAAAATGGAAGAAGTATTGCACCGCCGTGTGGTCGGTCAAGACGAAGCCGTGCGTGCCGTGTCCGATGCCATCCGCCGCAGCCGCTCCGGCCTTGCCGATCCGAACAAACCCTACGGCAGCTTCTTATTCTTAGGTCCGACCGGTGTGGGTAAAACCGAGTTGTGTAAAGCCTTGGCAGGCTTCCTGTTTGACAGCGAAGATCATCTGATTCGTATCGACATGTCCGAATACATGGAAAAACACGCCGTCGCCCGCTTAATCGGCGCGCCTCCGGGCTATGTCGGCTACGAAGAAGGCGGTTACCTGACCGAACAAGTCCGTCGCAAACCGTACAGCGTGATTCTTTTGGACGAAGTGGAAAAAGCCCATCCCGACGTGTTCAACATCCTGTTGCAAGTTTTGGATGACGGCCGTTTGACCGACGGACAAGGTCGTACAGTAGACTTTAAAAATACTGTTATCGTCATGACTTCCAATATTGGTAGCCAACATATCCAACAAATGGGTACTCAGGACTACGAAGCAGTAAAAGAAGTTGTGATGGAGGATGTGAAAGAACATTTCCGTCCTGAAATGATCAACCGTATTGACGAAGTCGTCGTGTTCCACGGTTTGGATCAGGCCAATATCCGCAGCATTGCGAAAATCCAGCTTAAAGGTTTGGAAAAACGTTTGGAAGCGCAACATCTGCATCTGAAAGTCGATGATGCTGCCTTGGATCTGATTGCCAAAGCCGGTTTCGACCCTGTGTATGGTGCCCGTCCGCTCAAACGCGCCATCCAGTCGGAAATCGAAAATCCGCTGGCAAAAGCCTTGCTTGAAGGCAAATATGCGCCCGATAGCACAATCCATGTTAAAGAAGAGGGTGGTAAACTCTTGTTTGCATAGGATTAAATTGATGTAGTATATTGTTGTAACAGGCCGTCTGAAAGAATTCAGACGGCCTTTCTTGATTATTGATTTATATTATATAATTGTTATGTGATTTGATTATTCTTTGAATTTTAGGGAATTTGATCAAATTCTTATGCCTTAGTTTGATAAAGAATGCGCTATAATCCGACTTGTTTACCAAGTTTCTTGCTAAATACCTAATTTAATGTAATAATACTACAATGCAAAAACTGACTAATCAAAATCTTCACATTATTTTGTCGGAGCGCTTAAACGATACCGACTTTGTTCTTATCCTCAATGCCTTAATCAAATTTTTGCGCCGAGGAGGCAAAAAGAAGGCCTCCGAACGTTTTGATTTGATTTTATCTACGTTAAAACAAGACGATGCTTTATGCCGTCAATTCAGCCTGCGCTTTTATACTTGGCTGTCTAAAGTTCACATTTATCCTGCGCTGATTAAGCTGGGTATTTTCTCTCGCCATAGTTTTACCCGGGAAATGGGCATACGGATTTATGAGCGGTTCAGTCCGTCTTATAAAGATTTTGCCAACTTGCGCGAAGTTTTTTTATATCTTTTCCATTCTGAAAACGATGATAAATGGTTGCAAACACTGAGTTTGCGACAATGGCTGGGTATGTATGAATTGTTGTTGGCCAAGGCGGATCCCGCTTTGCTTCAGACGGCCAGCCGACAATTGACAGATGCACGTTTGCGTGCAGTAGAAATGTTGTCCATCTGGATTGCTTCCGAAGCGATTGAGCCGGATTTAATACGGATTGCCCCCCGTTTGTTGGAAGCAGATTCTGCATTTGTTGCTTTACAGCGCGAAGTTGCGAAGATGGTGGAACATTATCGCCATGGTGAAGAAACTTATGACACGGCACACTTGGAGGTTATGTTTGACCAGTGTGAAAAGCAAATTGACTATTTGCGCCGTCGCGGTACGGGAGCCGGGTCTGGTTCGTCGGTAAAAGTTGCCCACTTGCTCGAACGCCTGCAACAAACCATAGACCGCCTGAAATTATTGACCAATATTCAAATCGAAACCAGCCGCACCCGCTTAACTGTCAATCTGATGAATGCGATGATTTATGCGGCGGTGGAGCAATACAGCACCAGCCACTTGCGTAAAAGCAGTATCCGAATGCTGGCACGCAGTATTACGGAAAACAAAAGTCATCATGGCGAGCATTACATTACGCGCAACCGTAGCGAATATTTCAAAATGTTTTATTCCGCAGCAGGCGGCGGCGTAATTATTGCTTTGATGGCATTGAATAAAATCCATATTGCGTCTTTGGGGTTCGGCGAATTTACTACTTCATTCTTGGCCGGGCTCAATTATGGTTTGGGCTTTATGCTGATTCATATGCTGCATTGCACTGTTGCAACCAAGCAGCCTGCCATGACGGCAGCGAGCTTTGCCGAACAGGTGGACTCGAATGAAGGCAGCAAAGCGGTGGACAATAAATTGGCTAAACTGCTGATTGACGTGTGCCGTTCGCAAAGTGTCGCCGTGTTTGGCAATGTATCGATTGCGGTATTGTTGGCGGCAGGGATTGCTTTTGGCTATGCCCATACGCATGGTCAGCCCTTGCTGAATGAGGCAGTTACGGCCTATCAGTTCAAATCCATTGAGATTTTTACCCAGCCGACCTTATGGTATGCCGCTATTGCCGGCGTATGGTTGTTTTGTTCGGGTATTATTGCCGGCTTTTTTGACAACCGTTCCGATTATCTGAACCTGCGTCAGCGCCTGCCGTTTAATCCGTTTTTACGAAAAATCATGCCTCCGGAGCCGCGCCGTCGGTTGGCCGCTTATATTCATAAGCATTATGGTTCGCTTATGGGTAATTTTATTTTCGGTATGCTTTTAGGCATGACAGGCTATTTTGGCCATCTTTTCGGCTTGCCGCTGGATATTCGACATGTGGCGTTTTCTTCGGCAAACTTAGGTTATGCCGCGATCAGCGGCCATGCAGATGTATTCACGTTTATACTCGGCTTGGCAAGCGTATTGGCAATCGGTATGGTAAATTTAGTGGTCAGCTTTTCTTTGGCTTTGGCTGTTGCGCTTCGTTCCCGCGGTACGCGTTTGGGCAGTATACGCAATCTGCTGAAAAGTTTTTGGAATCAAGTAAAAACTAACCCTTTGATTTTATTGTATCCGGTTCAAATGAATAATAAAGACAATACGAAGTAGGATTGAAAAAAGGCCGTCTGAATATATACGTTCAGACGGCCTTTGATTTAAACCAATAAAGATTAGGCTTGTAGAGATTCGCGGTTTTCCAAAACTTGGTCAATCAAACCGTATTCTTTGGCTTCATCGGCAGACATATAGTTGTCGCGGTCGGTATCGCGTTCCAAATCGGCCAAATCGCGATCACAATGTTTGGCAAGCAAGCGGTTCAGTTTCTCTTTGATTTTCAGCAACTCTTTAGCGTGAATTTCAATGTCGGAAGCCTGACCGGCCAAGCCGCCGCTGATGAGCGGTTGGTGAATCATGATGCGGCTGTTGGGCAGGGCAAAGCGTTTGCCTTTTTCACCGGCAGACAACAAGAATGCGCCCATGCTTGCCGCTTGGCCCAAGCATAAGGTAGAAACATGAGGCTTGATGAAGTTCATGGTGTCGTAAATCGACATACCGGCAGTAACCGAACCACCTGGAGAGTTGATATAGAAGAAGATGTCTTTATCTGGGTTTTCGCTTTCCAAAAACAGCAGTTGCGCGACAACCAGATTGGCAGATTCGTCTGTTACCGGACCGACCAAGAAAACGATGCGCTCTTTCAAAAGGCGTGAGTAGATGTCGAATGCGCGCTCGCCGCGACCGCTTTGTTCGATAACGGTAGGGACAAGGTAGTTATTGAAATCGAAGGACATTTTTGTCTCCTGTTAATGATGGAAAAGCACCAAAGCCATTTAAAGCGCTTCGGTGCTTTTGATTGTCTGTTTCAGACGGCCTTAGAGCAATTAAGCTTGTGCGCCCATTACTTCGTCAAAAGACAGCGCTTTTTCAGTTACCTTGGCTTTGCTCAGAACGAAATCAACAACGTTGCTTTCTACTGCCAAAGAAGTCGGGCCTTGCAGGCGGGAAGGCTCTGCGTAGTACCAGTCGATAACTTCTTGAGGATCTTCGTAGCTTTCAGCGAAGTTGGCAACAACGGCTTTGATTTGGTCTTCAGTTGGCTCAAGTTTGTTTTCTTCAACCAATTTAGCCAAAATCAGACCCAAAGCAACGCGGCGTTCTGCTTGTTCTTTGAACATATCCAAAGGCAGATCCAAGTTGGCAGCGTCAGCCATACCTTGGTTAACGAAGTTTTGTTTCATTTCGTTTGCCAAGCGGGCCGCTTCTTCGTTGACCAAAGCAACAGGAACTTGCAAGTCAGTCGCTTTGAGCAGGGCGTTCATGACAGATTCTTTGGTTTGTTCACCAATGCGGCGTTCAACTTCGCGGCCGACATTTTTCTTCACTTCTTCACGCATTTTGGCAACGTCGCCGTCTTCAATGCCCAGAGCTTTAGCAAAGTCAGCGTTAACTTCAGGCAAAGTAGCTTCAGAAACGTTGTTCAGAGTGATGGTGAACACGGCAGATTTACCGGCAACATCTTTACCGTGGTAGTCTTCAGGGAAGTTTACGGTAACGTCTTTGCTTTCACCGGCTTTCATACCGACAACACCGGCTTCGAATTCAGGCAACATTTGACCTGCACCCAATATGAAAGCGTAGTTTTTAGACGCGCCGCCGGCGAAAGGTTCGCCGTCGATTTTGCCTTCGAAGTCGATGATGACGCGGTCGCCGTTTTGGGCTTCGCGGTCAACATGGTTGAAACGGGTGCGCTGTTTGCGCAGGATTTCTACGGTTTGGTCAACTTCGGCATCGCCAACGGTTGCAGTTACTTTTTCTACTTCTTGGGCAGACAGGTCGCCGATGGTTACTTCGGGGAAGACTTCAAAAATAGCGGCAACTTTGAAAGATTCTTGATCGTCTTGTTCTTCAACGGCTTCAAAGCGTGGGTAACCGGCAACTTTCAATTCTTGAGCAACGGCAACTTCGTAGAATTCGCGTTGTACCAATTCGTTGATAACGTCGTTTTGTGCGCTTGCGCCGTACATTTGGGCAATCATTTTGAACGGTGCTTTACCCGGACGGAAGCCGTCAATTTTTGCGCGGCGTTGGGTTTGTTTCAGTTTTTTCTCAGTTTCTGCGTTGATTTTGGACCAAGGCAGAGACAATACTACTTTGCGTTCCAGATTTTCTAAAGTTTCAACAGTTACGCTCATCGTAAGCCCTTAAATTTGTTGTGTTAAACGGTTATCCTTCTGCTTAATCCCCCGAAGGATTCCGGGAATATGCATAAGGTCAAAATTTAGCTGCTTAGTATAACACAATGTTTCACGAATAACATAAAAAGGCCGTCTGAAAAGTGGGAAATTCTTTTCAGACGGCCTTTTTGCTTTGACATTGTTTTTTAAAGCTGGTCTTTTTGCGCCAGAATCCGTCGGCTGCCGTTGATGTCTGCCGGAGAGAGAACACCGGCATTTTCAAGCGCATCTATCAAATTGGCGGCACGGTTGTAGCCGATGCGCAATTGGCGTTGCAGGGCGGAAATGGAAGTTTTCCGGCTCTCCAATACGAAGGCAACGGCTTGATCAAATAACTCATCGCTGTTTGCGTTCGGGTTGACAATATTGGTGGTTTCGATGGCCGCTTCGCCACTGAGTAGGCCTTCCACATAATTGGTTGGAGCCTGTTCTTTGACGAAATTGACGACTTGATGCACTTCATCATCGGAAACAAATGCACCCTGCAGGCGTGTCGGTTCTGCGCTGCCAGGTTGCAGGAATAATGAGTCGCCGTATTTGAGCAATTCATCTGCACCCATTTGGTCAAGAATGGTGCGGCTGTCGATTTTGCTTTGTACGGTAAAGGCCATGCGTGTTGGAATGTTGGCTTTAATCAGGCCGGTAACCACGTCGACACTCGGACGTTGGGTGGCGACAATCATGTGAATGCCTGCTGCACGCGCTTTTTGGGCAAGGCGTGCGATTTGCTGCTCAACGGATTTACGTTCGGTCATCATCAAGTCTGCCAACTCGTCGATAACGACCACAATCAACGGCAGTTTTTCCAGAGGCTCGGGATCGTCAGGATTTAAGCTGAACGGATTAAGTAATGGTTTGCCTGCCGCTTTGGCTTGTTCGACTTTTTGGTTGAAACCGTCCAAATTGCGCACGCCGGCATGGGAAAGCAGGCGGTAGCGTTTTTCCATTTCGGCAACACACCAGTTCAACGCTTGTCCCGCCTCGCGCATATCGGTCACAACCGGGCAGAGCAGGTGCGGAATGCCGTCGTAAATGCTCAATTCCAGCATTTTAGGGTCAATCATAATGAAGCGGACCTCGTCGGGCGTGGCTTTGAAGAGCATGGACATAATCATGCCGTTCACTCCGACGGATTTACCAGAGCCGGTCATGCCTGCGACCAAAAGATGCGGCATTTTTGCCAAGTCGCCGACAACGGGCGTACCTGCAATATCTTTACCCAAAGCAACAGTCAGTTTGGACTTGGCGTCGGTAAACACGGATGAAGAGAGGATTTCGCTCAACATCACGTCTTGGCGTTTCTCATTGGGCAATTCAATGCCCATGGTGTTTTTACCGGCAATGGTCTCAACGATGCGTACCGCTTGCAGAGACATCGAGCGCGCCAAATCTTTGGACAGGGCAACAATTTGGCTGCCTTTGACACCTTGTGCCGGTTCGATTTCGTAGCGGGTAATCACGGGGCCTGAAGTAGCGGAAACAACCTGTACGCCGATACCAAATTCAGCCAGCTTGGCTTCAATCAATTCTGCGGTTTGTTGCAATTCATCCGGATTGACGGCAACCGGTTCTTCAGACGGCATACGCAACAGGTTCATGTTGGGTTTGTGATATTCGCCGTTGTTTTTAGGCTCAGTATCGTCAAACAGGGAAGTTTGGATTTTAGGAGGCGGTGCAACGGACACGGCAACGGTTTTACGGTTACTACTGCTGCCTGCCAACGGAGCAACCGGAGTGGCGGTAATGGTTTTGGCTTCTTTAACCATGCGGCGCGTATTTTGGCTTTCCAAAGCTTCGGTGTGGACATCTTCTTTTTTACTTTGGAATTGAGACAGTTTTTTCATCAGGCTGCCAAACAGGCCGCCCATATGGCTGCCGGATTTGGCCATGACTTCCAACCATGATACCTGAGCCAACAGGGAAATGGATAAAAGCAACATCACGAGCATAATCAATAGGCTGCCCGACTTACCCAACAGCCAAGCCAAGCCTGAACCGGCCAACAAGCCGACCAAGCCGCCTGCACCGACGGGAAGGGATTCGCTCAATGCATTGTCAAACAGGAAATGTTCGATAATCGGGCTGCACACCAGCAGGAGGAACAATGCCAAAGCGGCTACGCCGTGATTGTAGGGCTTGTGGTTTTCCTGCTTTTTCATGGGGCGGAAATTTTTGTAGAGGAAAACGCAAGAGGCGGCTATCCACCACCAAAACGATAAGCCGAACAGATAATACCCGACATCGGAAAGATAGGAGCCAAAGAGACCGCCGAGGTTGGCAACATCATGGCTTTTGGGAACGCTGCGCGACCATGCAGGGTCGTCCATGCTGAAACTGGCCAGGGAAATGGCCAGATAAATGGTGATAACCAAACCAAACAGCCATAAGGCATCATTAATCAAGTTGACGACATGTTCGGGGCGCGCTTTTTTTTCTTCGTTTTTTTGCAGCTCTTTGGCGGCTTTCAGGCGTTGGGAGACTTTATTGTCGGCTTGAGTTTGTGTTTTGGCGGATTTGCGTGTGGTCGGTTTGGCAGCCGGTTTGGTGGAAGCACGTTTTTTTGTTTGGGTTTTAGAAGATTTTGCAGTCATGAGATAAAGGCCGTCTGAAAAGACCGGAGGTAATGTGCGTAAAGGGCAAATTATACCGTATTTACTAGGCACAAGAAATTGAAACGGGCGTAATCATTACGGGATTCAGGCCGTCTGTATGGCGTGACGAAAATTTTGGATTTCGTTTCCACCTGTTCAGACGGCCTGATGTTTTGATTGATTTGAGCTTACATTCTGCCCAGTTCGCGTTGGAGGGCTTGAATGTTTTTCTCCCTATCCAAAACAGCACCTTGCAGCGTACTGATGGCCTGTTGATTGACACTGCCGCCTTTGGCTGTCCGCGCTTGGCTCAATTGCTTTTTGGCATCGGCCAAAGCCGCGCGTTCATTCGATAACTCGGTTTCCAAAATAGAGCGGCGGCTGTTGACGCCGGAGGATTTGGGAATCGGAGGAGGAGCTGTTTCAGAAGCGGTGCGGACAGGGGCAGGTTTAGGCGTTGCTTTATGGTTGGATTTTGCCGCCGTATTTTTGCTTTTTGCCGGAGCCGTTTGTGATGTCGGCGCGTTGAGTGTAGGCGCATCGCTGACCGGGGCATCGTAGCGGCTGCTGCTGTATTTGCCGACAATCGGCAAATCGTTGACGGCCTGGCAGTTGCCGCTTGGACGCGAGGTATAGACAATCGAGCCGTTGACTTCACAGGTGTAGATTTTTGCAGCATGGGCTTGGTTGTTGAAAACGGCAAGCGGCAGCAAGGATAGGGTAAGCAGGTATTTTTTCATGATTCAGGTAGGACTGATGCGTTGCATTTGAGCATTTTATTCTTGTTCAGACGGCATGGGCTGCTGTTTTTTGGCTTTTGCACTGTTTTTGTTTTTGCTCGGTTTGTCGGCTTTTTTCTCTTGTTTATCGGATTTTTCCGTGTGCTTCTTTTTCTTAGGTTTTGCATTGACGCGTTCATCAGAGGCATTGAGGCTGCGGATGTTAAGATGATAACCGCTGCCTTGATGGCCGCTGATTTTAGGCAGTTGGGCCTGTGCGCAGGAGGAGTTGGGCTCGGAGGTATAGCTGCCGTTGCCGCAGGAATAAACTGCGGCGGCTGCGTGAAGAGAAATGCCCAAGACGAAAGAGGATACGAGGAAGTATCCGGCTTGTTTGATAATTGAAGTCATGTTTTTCCGTATTGTGTTTTATTTCAGACGGCCTGATGGCTCTATTTTTATTGGGAAAACTCGGCTTCGACATCAACTTGGATTTGCTCAAGCTCTTCCTGCCATTGCAGCCAGTTT
>ERZ1699239.432-NODE-432-length-11186-cov-3.726015_pt1 | contig 11186 bp, 10 predicted proteins | sample MGYA00581536_ERZ1699239 | MGnify/ENA primary metagenome ERZ1699239 (study PRJEB42319, sample SAMD00040333) | human oral metagenome | material: saliva | host: Homo sapiens | study: EMG produced TPA metagenomics assembly of PRJDB4115 data set (Metgenomic analysis of...
GCCGAAGTTTTCGTAGGGGAGGCAGGGCACATCTCTGGGAGAAATCGTCGCAGGGGGCGAACCGACGGAGACGACGGAGACGACGTTGTAGCGGGCGCGCACGGAGAGGTCCGCGGCCAGCTGAGCCGCCATGATGCCTCCCTGTGAGTGTCCGGCGAGTTCGACGGCCTCGCCCGGTGCGATGCCCGCCGCGTTCATGGCTTCCTTGATAGCGTCGAGCTGGTCCGAGGTCATACCGGCCACGCCTTGCAGGTTGGTGGTCATGTCCTGGGGTCCTGTTTGCCCGATGGAGAAGGACTGAGTGCCCCGGATGTCGACGGTCCACGAGCGCGTCGTCACCCCGTCATCCCCGAGCGTCACGTGTTCCTCGATGGCGATCTCGCCGTTGTCGGCGTCTCCCCCATGCATCTGCGTGATGTGTTCGATGGCGTCGGCGCTGGTGGTGACGCCTGTGTAGTGGGTGTCGGGTGCCGCGTCGGGCATGGCCGCGAGCGCGGCCTGTGTCCGCGCGTCGAGGGCACCGGACGGAATACGTGCGGCGGCCTCGCTGTGATGGACGTGCGCATTCCCGTCCGCGCCTCGCACGATGACCCCGCAGCTGACTCCGTGGCCCCAGTGGAAGTCAACGAGCCCCAGGTACGCGAGGAAGGGCGCAGCGAGCGCGGCCACCCCGGACGCTGATTGCGTGGACGTTGAGTTGAGGTCCTGGCTGACTCCCAGCCCCACCAGAGCCCCTGCAACCCCTCGGTAGACGGGCGAGGAGTTGACGTCCAGGGCGAACCTGCCGAGGTCGCGTTGGAAGCGGGCACCAGAGGCCTCGTCCGCGTGGTACTTGAAGAGCAGTCCGTCGATCACGGTGTCGCACAGATCTTTGTCTGCGACTAACGCTGAGAGGCCGGGCATGAGGAGGGTGGAGAGCCAGGGCACGCCGGCGCGCGCGGATGCGTCTTGCGCACCGTGTACGGGCGCCTAGGCTCCATTGAGTACAAGGCCACCGGGACCCATGACCATTGCGCCGAGCCCCGACGCGCTCAGCTGCGGACCCATCGGGCTGCCGGGGACAAGCTCCCACAGGGAAGAGCCGTTCTCGGCATTCGTGTAGGTGAGGGCCGCGTCCTGCAGTTTCCATCGCAGGGAGTCGATCTCGCCCTCGAGAAAGTCAAGGGCGGACAGGGCGCCCGTGATCGCGGAGGCAAGGTGCGCGGAGGCCTCCGGGACGAGGCCGGATACCGCCTCTGCCTCGCCGAGGGCGGCGTCGAGGGCGAGCCGCGCTGGCACGACCGCCATCATTTCCTCGCCGGTGATGAGGGTGTGTGCTGCGCACAGTTGGTCGACGTCGACGCTGAATGCCCCGGAGCTAACTGTGACGTCTCGGCGCGGGTCGAATGCCATAATCACCACGCTCCCAATGCGAGGAGTTCGGGCTGGGAGACGGCGGCCTCGGCAAGGCTACGGGCGAAGGCGTGGTTGCGCTCCTCGTCGAAGGCGGGGACAAGGCTCAGGGCAGCCTGGATCTGGTCGAGGACGCCCTGCGCGCAGGCGAGCACCTCGCCGTGTTGGTTCCGATAGGAGTCTCCCGCGACGCCAGTCCACTGCGGGCACGACGCGCACGCGATGGCCGAGCGTAGCGTTTCGACGAGGCCGTGGGCGGCGTGCAGGGACAGTCCGGGGCTGAGGGGTTCGGGGATCATGAGGGGCTCCCATCGGTGGACGATGCGTTGTTGTCCTTGCACGCTACGCCGCCCTACTCCCCCACCACCAGCCGCGCGGCACTCCCTGTGGATAACCACCCAGCACCCAGCACCCCTGTGGATGACACGCCCACAGATCCACACAGAAGCCTTGCATGGAAACATGCCTCTCGTTCACCGAAGATGAACAACGCGATAGCAGCCTGAACCGCTGATGAAGGTGCACCGTTGTAGCATCGGAGCATGCCACTCGACTACACACGACCGCTCGCCGTAGACCTCTTTGCAGGAGCAGGAGGACTATCTCTCGGCCTCGAACAAGCCGGATACGAAATCGCAGCCGCAGTCGAGTACGACCCCATTCACGCAGCGGTCCACGAGTACAACTTCCCGTACGGAAAGACTTTCGCTCGGGATGTTACAGGCATCACCGGCGCTGAGATTCGCAGCAAATCCGAGATCGGAGACAGGGAGATTGCTCTGGTTGCCGGCGGCCCTCCGTGCCAAGGGATATCCCTCATTGGCCGCCGCGCTATCGATGATCCTCGAAACGCACTGTTGAAAGAATATGTACGTTTGGTTCTCGAACTGCAGCCCCGTCATTTCCTCATGGAAAACGTCGCGGGTCTGACTGTCGGCAAGCACCGTCAACTGCTCACAGAAGTTATCGATCTTCTGTCTGATGGGGGATATAAGGTAGTCACCCCTTATCGCGTTTTGCAGGCGGCAGACTACGGTACACCGCAATCTCGTAAGCGCCTGATCCTTTTGGGCGCCCGCGAGGACGTGCCGCTACCGCACTATCCAGAACCGCTTTTCACACCTCGACCTATTCGAAACAAGCCTCTCCCGAGCGATCCTGTGATGCCCTTTGGCCCCTCCGTCAGTGACGCACTCTCGGATATTCCCGACGCTCACTCGATCAACGAGCTCCTCGAAGGAGACACCGCGTCCGACGTCGTTTACGGCACACCTTCGGACTACGCGGCAGAGCTGCGCGGCATAACAACTGCTGCGGATGATTTCTCGCACCCTCGCCGCTTTGACCGTTCCGTGTTGACCTCATCGAATCGGACGAACCACACAAGCACATCAATTGAACGTTTCGATGCAACGACGCCGGGTGATGTTGAGCCTGTCTCACGTTTCCTTCGACTGAACCCCGAGGGAATCTGTAACACGCTGCGCGCAGGAACTGCCTCTGATCGAGGCGCTTTTACCGCGCCGCGTCCAATCCACCCGACCTATCCCCGCGTCATTACCGTCCGAGAAGCGGCGCGCCTTCACGGCTATCCCGATTGGTTCCGATTCCACGTCACGAAGTGGAATGGATTCCGCGAGATCGGAAATTCAGTTCCGGCTCGCCTCGGGCGGGCCATTGGTTCAGCACTTCTGAAGGCAGATAACGTCACGCCTACTCGCGGTGCGACCATCGAACTCGGTGACCCGGCGCTTCTGTCAATGAACGCCAGTGAAGCAGAAAAGTACTACGGGATCGAAGAACGCGTCATCCCCCAACGTGATAGGAAATAGCTGATGGTCAAAGAAGCCTCATCAGATCTGTATTCACTCATCTTGGAACGGATCTTCTTCAAACACTTCCACGATGGCAGAACGTCTATCTGGAAGAGGGATGAGCTCCTTGAGGCAGCGAACGAACTCGATGTTCGAGCACCTAAAAACCTCGGAGATCTCATCTACGCTTTCCGCTATCGCCGCACGCTTCCTGAGAGCATACGCGCGGCGGCTCCAGAGGGGATGCAGTGGATTATTCGAGGAAAAGGGCGAGCTGAGTACCAGTTTGAGCTCGTGAAACAACAGGTTCGGATCATTCCGAATCCTTCTCTCGCCCGCATCAAAATTCCGGACGCAACTCCGCAGATTATTCGTTCCTCTGCGCTCGGTGATGAGCAGGCCCTGCTGGCCTTGGTTCGTTACAACCGACTCATTGATATCTTCTTGGGAATCACCACCTACTCCCTCCAGAACCACTTACGCACAACAGCGCCGGGTATCGGGCAAGTGGAAATTGATGAGATCTATGTTGGCGTCGACGGTGGCGGCAGGCAGTACATCCTGCCGGTACAGGCGAAGGGCGGCAAGGATGAGATTGGCGTGACGCAGGCGGAACAAGACCTCGCTGTGTGCGCTGACAGGTGGCCATCCATGATCGCACGTCCGATTGCTGCTCAGTTTGCGGATGACGGCTTGATTGCTTTGTTCGAGCTTGCTCTTCAGGACGGCGAGCTTCGAATCAGGCGCGAGGAACACTATCAGCTTGTGCCGTCAGAGCAAATTACGCCCGAGGATCTTCACGCATACCGGTTAAACCCCTAGCCAGCCCCGGCCTCGTACGTTACCCACGCCACGAACCGCCGAGCGGACTGGGCGTCCCGATGGCCCCTCGTTCTGGGAAGATAGGGGTATGAGCGACACGATGACACTGTTCTCCACTGCCCACGGCTATTCGGACCTGGCGGGCGGGGGTGAACCGCTCAGCCCGCTGGACGGCCGCTACCGCGCGGTCGCCGCGCCCCTGGCGAACTACCTGTCCGAGGCGGGCCTGAACCGCGCGCGCGTGCACGTCGAGATCGAGTGGCTGATTTTCCTGCTCGACAACTCGGTCCTGCCCGGCGCCCCGACGCTGACTGACGCCGAGCGCGACTACCTGCGCGCCCTCACGCGTGACTTCGGCGCCGACCACATCAAACGCCTGGGCGAGTTCGAGGCCGTCACCCGCCACGACGTCAAGGCCGTCGAATACCTGATCGGCGAATACCTCGAGGCTGCGGCCAGCAAGCTGGGCGAGGGCACGAATCTGCCGTCCCTGCGCGAGGTCGTCCACATCTTCTGCACCTCCGAGGACATCAACAACCTGGCGTACGCGCTGACCATCAAGGCGGCGACCGAGCAGGTGTGGCTGCCCGCGATCCGCGCGCTCCTGGATCGCCTGCGTGGCCTCGCCGAGGCCGGGGCGGACGTTCCGATGTTGGCGCACACGCACGGCCAGCCGGCGACGCCGGTGACGGTCGGCAAGGAGATGGCTGTGTTCGCGCACCGCCTGTCCCGCCAGATCAAGCGCGTCGAGGCCACGGAGTACCTGGGCAAGATCAACGGCGCGACGGGCACGTGGGCCGCGCACGTCGTGTCGGTGCCGGGCGCGGATTGGCCGACGCTGGCGCGTTCCTTCGTGGAGGGCCTGGGCCTGACGTGGAACCCGCTGACCACGCAGATCGAGTCGCACGACTGGCAGGCCGAGCTGTACGCGGACGTGGCGCGCGCGGGCCGCATCGCCCACAACCTGGCGACGGACGCGTGGACCTACATTTCGATGGATTACTTCCACCAGAACCTGGCGGCGCAGGGCTCGACGGGCTCGTCGACGATGCCGCACAAGGTCAACCCGATCCGCTTCGAGAACGCGGAGGCGAACCTGGAGGTGTCGAACGCGCTGCTGGATTCGCTCGGCGCGACGCTGGTGACCAGCCGCATGCAGCGCGACCTGACGGATTCGACGACGCAGCGCAACGTGGGCGTCGCCTTCGGCCATGCGGTGTTGGCCTACGACAACCTGGTGCGCGGCCTGGATGGCATCGAGATCAACGCGGCTCGCATGGCCCGCGACTTGGACGCGAATTGGGCGGTGCTCGGCGAGGCCGTCCAGCAGGCGATGCGCGCAGCCGCGATCGCGGGCGCGACCGGCATGGCGAACCCGTACGAGCGCCTCAAGGAGCTGACGCGCGGCCACGAGGTGGGCGCGGAAGACATGCGTGAGTTCATCGCGGGCCTGGGTCTGCCGGCCGAGGTGGAGGAGCGCCTCCTTGCGCTGACCCCCGCGACCTACATCGGCCTGTCCGAGCGCCTGGCGCGCTGGGAGGCCTGAGCTCTAGCGGTTGGGGCGGCGGGTGCGCGGTTGGTCCGCGCCTCGCCGCCTTTTCCATTATTTCCCGACCTCAACGAGGCCGGGGCCAACGAAGGTCACGGCCTCCAGGCGGGGTCGCACTCGGGCGCGCCGTAGCGGTCGTAGAGCTCGTCGGGGCGCGCGATCTCGTCGGCGAAGCCGAGGGCGCTCATGTCGACGACGGTGTCGGTCTGCGCGCCGGGGGCCTCGAGGTCGCCGACCTCGTCGTGGGCGACGAGGACTCGGGCGCGCACGCTGACCGGTGCCATTTCGGGATTGTTCCAGGTTGCACGGGTGATCGCGTCGAGGGCGCGCGTCGCTGCCTCGCGCTCGGACAGCGCGTCCGAGGAGGCCACGACGACGTCGATGGACACGAGGGAGGGGCGCCCGAAGCCCTCGCCGACCTCGACGTGGACGACCCGACGCGGCGCGCGGGCCACGCCCTCAGCACCCGACCCTCCACCGGCCCCGGCCTCGTCGACGCGGAGCGGGAAACCCGACTCGAGCGCGGCGGTCGCGAGGTCCACGAAGCGCTGGGTGCGCCCGGTGCCGCGCGTGGAGGACAGGGCGCGCCACGCGATGCCCGCGCCCAGCGCACCCACGCCGAGCGCGCCAATCATGAGGGGCCCGGCGATCTGTGGGAGCCGACCGCGCAGGCCGGAGGAGGCCGCCTTGTTGACGGGGGTCGAGACGCGCATCCATCGGCGCACCTCGCGCAGGGGGGCGTTGGGGTCGGTCATGACCTGTCCTTTCTGAGGGAGGAGAGGGCGGAAGCGATGCGCGCCGGGAGGGCCGCGCGGCGCCGGGCTCGGGCGACGCGGGGCAGGCGGGGGGCCGTGACCGCGTAGTCGATCGGATAGGTGGCGGGTTCGTAGGAGCTGGCGCGTTCGAGTGCGGCAACCGTGTCCCACGTGCCCTCAGCGGTCGGGGTCAGGATGTCCTGCCAGATCTCGTAGTGCATGACGCGGGTGTCCTCGCCCGGGGTGGGCAGGAAATCCTGCAGGGCCGCCATTGACGAGGCCAGCCGACCCCACGGGGTCACGCGCACCTTACGCTCGAGGAGACGGACGGTCTCGGTGTAGGTCGAGGAGGAGTGCGCGTAGTAGAGGGGGCGGGTACGAGGCCTCACGAGGCTTCGTCCGACGGTGACGCGCCGGTCGGGGGCACGGTCGGGCGAGCCGTCGAGGCTCGGCATGACGTCCTGGTCGTGGTAGACGGCGACGGTCACCACGTCGGGGCGCACGCGGATGCGCCGGTTCGGGCCGCCCGTGGATAGGATGCCGCCGACGTTGACCCCGGCCTCGTCGGGTGGGACGGAGGCGAGGGCGGCGGCGACGATCCCGCCCTGGGAGTGGCCGCAGATGAGGACGGGTTCGCGCGCCCATCGATCGGCGGGCACGCCGTCGCGTTCCATGGCGGCGTGGAGGGCGCGCACGACGCCGACGCTCATCGCGCTTTCCAGGCCGAGCATGAGTCGGATGTTCGTCTCGGCGTCGGCCGGGTTGTTCGTGGAGCGCCACGTCATGGACTCGGTGCCGACCAAGGAGAGAAGCCAACGGCGAGCCTCGCCCTCGCCGACGCGGGTGATCTTCACGGCCGGGCCGATCGTGCGCGACCAGTAGAGTTCGTCGATGTCGGCGCACATGTCGGAGAGAAGCGCGGGCGGATCGACGCGGCGGATCTGGGCCTCGGGGTGGCCGGGCAGCGGGTCCTGGAACGCAGGGTCGGCGTCGGAGTCGCGCAGCAGAGCGACATGGACCTCGCCGCCACGCAGGGCACCCACGGCCGTGCCGATCGTCAGCATTCCGGTCATGAGGGCGTCGTATCCGCGCCTGGGGATGAGGGGCAGCATGCGGGCCATGCGCCCGTCCCTGTCCGCGCCGACGGCGACGACGGCTTGCGCCCAGGCGCGCCCCACGGTCGCCGTGCGCCGAGCGACGTGCGAGAGGGAGCGGATGAGGAGGGTGTCGAGGCCGGGGTTATCGAAGAAGATGCGCTGCGATTTCTCGCTGATCGCTGTGCCCATGTCGTCGGAGAGGGAACGCGCGCGGGTGCGAACATCCTGCGGCAGGGCGGAGATTTCCGCGAGCGCGCCGACGGCGACCGTGGCCGCGAGGGCGGGCACGACGGGGGCGACTTTAAGGCGCAGGTAGAGGCCGGGGTAGGCCTGGGGGACGCGGCGGATCGCGCGGTAGCGCCGACGCGGGCGTCGCTTCATGTCCCCTCCTTACCTGTGTGCTGCCTCCACCCTACGGCGGGCCGGGGCTGGGCGCGCCGCATTGGGGGATGCGTGTCGCCACCCCCACAGCGCTCGTCGGCGACACCCCCTTGACACCCATACCCCCTAGGGGTACTATCATTTCCATGAGCAACGAACACGGCTACCACGGCAACACCGAGAATCATCTCGCGCGCCTGCGCCGCATCGAGGGCCAGGTGCGCGGCCTGCAGCGCATGATCTCGCAGGGCGAGTACTGCATCGACATCCTTACGCAGGTCTCGGCCGTCCAGTCCGCGCTCGATTCGGTCGCGGTCAACCTGCTCAAAGACCACATGAACCACTGCGTCGTCACGGCGGCGCGCGAATCCGACGAGGCCGCGCAGGCCAAAGTCGACGAGGCGGCCGCGGCCATCGCGCGCCTCATCAAGTCCTAATAACAAGGAGACATCATGACCACCGAGATCGATCGCACCATTGAGCTGTCCGTCGACGGCATGACCTGCGGCCACTGCGTGATGAGCGTCAGCGAAGAGCTGAGCGAGATCCCCGGCGTGAAGAACGTCGACGTGATCCTCAACTCGGGCGCCACCTCCAAGGTGACGGTCCTGACCGACACCCCCCTGGATGACGCGGCGCTGAGCGACGCAGTGTCCGAGGCCGGCTTCACGCTGGTCGGCATCTCGCGCGACTTCTGAGGTTTTCCACGCCTCACCGACGAGGCCGGGGCACCTTCCCCGGCCTCGTTTCCTTTCGCCTGTTACATACCCCCGGAGGGTACCCATGTCCACTGATTCCGTGACGCACAACCACACAGCTACCGCGTCTTCGCACGGGGCACCCCAAGCCTCGGCCCCCACCCCCCAGGTCGGCGAGGGCACCCGCGCCCACGCCGCCGACCTGCGCCGCCGCCTCATCGTCTTGGCTCCGCTGGGCATCCTCGCGATGATTCTGTCGATGGTGCCCGCCTGGCAGTTCACGGGGTGGCAGTGGGTCGTCGCGGTGGCCTCGATCCCGGTGGTGACGTGGGGCGCGTGGCCCTTCCACCGGGCGGCATTCGCGGCCGGTCGCCACGGGTCGACGACGATGGACACGCTGGTCTCCCTCGGCGTCATCTCCTCGACGCTGTGGAGCTGGTGGGCGCTGCTGTGGGGCGGTGCCGGGATGCTCGGCATGCGCATGCACATGAGCCTGATCCCGCGCGCGGCGCACGCCGGCCACGCGGAAATCTACTTCGAGGGCGCGTGCATGATCGTCGTGTTCCTGCTGACGGGCCGCTACCTGGAGGCACGCGCACGCTACCGCGCGGGCGACGCGCTGCGGTCGCTGCTGCGCATGGGCGCGAAGGAGGCGACGCTCGTGAGCGTCGACCCCGCGACCGGCGAGCGCACGGAAACGGTCGTGCCTGCCTCGTCCCTGCAGGTCGGCGACCTGTTCGCGGTGCGCCCGGGCGAGAAGGTGGCCACCGACGGCGTCATCGTCGAGGGCTCCTCCGCCCTGGACACCTCGCTCCTGACGGGCGAGTCCGTGCCCGTGGACGCCGCCCCCGGCGACGCGGTGACGGGTGCGACCGTCAATACGTGGGGGTCCCTTCTGGTGCGCGCCACGCGCGTCGGCTCGGATACGACGCTCGCGCAGATCGGGCGCATGGTCGCCGAGGCCCAGGCCGGCAAGGCCCCCGTCCAGCGCCTCGCGGACCAGATTTCGGGCGTGTTCGTCCCGATCGTCATCGTCGTTTCCCTGCTGACCCTCGGGGGCTGGCTGCTCGCGGGCGGCAGCGTGCAGGCCGCGTTCACGGCGGCCGTCGCCGTCCTGGTCGTGGCATGCCCGTGCGCGCTCGGCCTGGCCACGCCGACCGCGATCCTCGTCGGGTCGGGGCGCGCCTCGCAGCTGGGCATCCTCATCAAGAACGCGGAAATCCTCGAGCAGACGCGCTCGATCGACACGATGCTCCTGGACAAGACGGGCACGGTCACCACGGGCGTCATGTCCCTCGAGTCGGTCGCGGTCGCGCCCTCCACGGGCGACTCCCCTGAGGTGGACGAGGCCTCGGCCCTGTCCCTCGCGGCCTCCGTCGAGTCCCTCTCCGAGCACCCCGTCGCCCGCGCCATCACGTCGGGCGCCGCAGACCGCGGCCTGTCACTCGTCCCCGTGACGGCGTTCGCGAACCAGCCCGGACTCGGCGTCGTCGGCCTCACCGCCCGCGGCGGCGTGCTGGTCGGCCGCCCGTCGTGGCTCGCATCCCTGGGCGTGGACGTGCCCTCCTCCCTCCTCGATGCCGTGCGCGAGGCCGAGGCCTCGGGCGCCTCCGCCGTCGTCGCGGCCCTCGCGCCGAACCTGGGTTCCGCTGCATCCTCGACCTCGGCGGCCGTCACTGCCTCGCCCGAGGCGCATGCGCCCGTCGCGCTCCCCGGCCCCGATACCGAGCTACCCCTTGCGACGCTCACCATGAGCGTGGGCGGCATGACCTGCGCGTCCTGCGTGCGCCGCGTCGAACGCAAGCTCGGCAAGCTCGACGGCGTGAAGGCCGAGGTCAACCTCGCCACCGAATCCGCGCGCATCACGCTCACTACCCCTCACAGCGACGAGGAGCTCGAGGCCGTCGTGAACGCCGCCGGCTACCACGGCACGGTCACCTCCCGTTCTGAGGCCGCATCCTCCGACGGCGCACCCGCGGCTGGCGGCAGCGCGGGTGGGGATACCGGTACCCCCACCCAGCCCGGCACCACCCCGGGCGCGGGCGAGCGCGAGGGGGCACAAGCCTCGGCGCTCGTGATCCCTGAGCGCGTCGAGGGACGCGCGATCGCGGCGCTCATCGTACGCGACACGGTCAAGGAGTCCTCCGCTGAGGCGATCACTCAGCTGCGCGAGCTCGGCATCGAACCGATCCTGCTGACCGGTGACAACGAGGCCGCAGCGCGACACGTGGCAGACCAGGTCGGGATCGAGCGCGTCATCGCAGGAGTCCTGCCCGACGGCAAGCGCGACACCGTCGCCGACCTGCAGGCCGAGGGCCGTACGGTCGCGATGGTGGGCGACGGCGTGAACGACGCGGCCGCCCTCGCGCAGGCGAGCGCGAAGGGCCTGGGTATCGCGATGGGATCGGGCACTGACGTGGCGATCGAGGTCGCGGACATGACGCTCATGAACTCGTCGCTCACCTCGGCGGCGACCGCGATCCGAGTGTCGCGCCGGACGCTGCGCATCATCAAGGAGAACCTGTTCTGGGCGTTCTTCTACAACGTCCTCATGGTGCCGCTCGCAATCGCTGGGCTCCTCTCCCCCATGCTTGCGAGCGCCGCGATGGCATGATCGTCCGTGTTCGTGGTCCTCAATTCGCTGAGGCTGCGCACAGCCAAGTAGTCGCACGAACGGC
>ERZ1699239.442-NODE-442-length-11083-cov-2.820464_pt1 | contig 11083 bp, 5 predicted proteins | sample MGYA00581536_ERZ1699239 | MGnify/ENA primary metagenome ERZ1699239 (study PRJEB42319, sample SAMD00040333) | human oral metagenome | material: saliva | host: Homo sapiens | study: EMG produced TPA metagenomics assembly of PRJDB4115 data set (Metgenomic analysis of...
GAGCTAAAGGGGTTACCCTCGTTGATACCCTGGATCGGGCCGGTGGGTTCCGCTTTCTCCCCCTTTCGGCGTGAGAAGTCCAAGCCTTCGCCTTGTTCAAAGTTGAACTCCAGGCCTGATGCCTCATCATCGCGCAGTTCACGCACGGCAGCGTTTTCTACATCCACCCCAATGGTTTGGCCGTAAAGGTGACCAAAGTACTGGTCTTCGGGGTTTTGCTGGTTCTCAGGTGCGGCCGGGGCAGCCGTAGCGCGGGCAGCGCGAGCGTCAGCAATAACCAGTTCACCAGAGCTAGCCGGGGCGCTAGGAGCAGCCAGCGGGGCACTTGGCGCCACCACCGGAGCACTAGGAGCTGCTAGCGGGGCGCTAGGCACAGCCGGGGCGCTGTAAGCCGCCGGTTCCTGGAAGTTAGCGCCAGGAGCTAGCGGGGCGCTAGGCACAGCCGGGGCGGCGGGCACAATCTCAGTGGGGACCGTAGCCGGGGCGTCATCCATACGGTAGTTGGCCGCTGGAGCTACCGGGGCGCTGTAAGCCGCCGGTGCCGGAGCCTGGTTCTTGGCGGCGCTTGAGCCGCCCAGCATAGCGGCCAAAGCTGCAGCAGCCCGGGAAACCTTGGGTTGAGCCGGAGCGCTAACAGGCTCTGGGCTAGGAGCAGCCTCGCTGATTTCCGCACTGGGGGCAGCCGGGGCCGGCACCGGAGCGGCGTCAGCGGGCACATCCAGCAAGCTAGTGGGGGCATTGACCGCAGCTGAAGCGGCCGAAGTAGCAGAGCTGGCCTGGCTAGGCAGGTCAGCAGCTACCGGGGCAGCGTGCGCACCGCTAGGAGCCGACGACGGCGCCGAGCTGATTGCCTCAAAATGCTCAGTGGCCGGGGTTTGGACTACCGGGCTGGGGGCAGCGGGACTAAAGCTAGCTGGGCTGGGTGCAGCCGGGCTAGCGGTGGCGATCGATAGATCCAGGTTTTGGACAGGCACCAGCTCAGCTGCCAGTGAGGCACTAGCTGCCACCGGGTTGGGTGCGGGCACGGCTGGTAGCTGCGGGCTGGGTGCGGACAGTAGTTCCACGCTGGGCGCAGCCGGGCTGGGAGCAGACGGCAACTGCGGGCTAGGCTCGCTAAGCGCACTAACCGCAGCGGCGGCGCTAGTCTCAGCGGCGTCAGCCTCCGGGGAGGGCACGCTAGGCAGCAGGCCGGCTACCGGCTGGGAGCTGACCTCGCTGATCGGGGTGTCCTCTAGCAGGCTACGGGCCGCTGAAGCTTCAGCGGCGCTGGGCACCACTGAGGCGGGGCTGTAAACCGAGGCGGCACTGCCGGCGCTGTAGCCGGAGTAAGCCGAAGCTACAGACTGTGCCGACCGCGTCGCCGGCGCGCTGGCTGCGCTGACTCCGCTGGCTGCCGAGTTTGAACTGTAACCGCTGTAGGCTTGACTTTTGACGGCTCCCACCAGGCGGTTAACCTCACGTAGCTGCCAGTGCAGCATGGAGGCGCGGGTAACCCCGCTGCGTAAAGGTAGAGCCTCAGTACCAGCTCCGTGAGCCTGAATTACCAGGGCGGCGACGTCGTCAAGACGTACTTCCTCCCAAGCAATGGGGTTAAGCGCCGAAACGGTGCGCACGAAACCATTAACCTGAGTGACCTCAGCGGTGATAGAACCACGCAGGGCCAGGTGGACGGCGCCGTCGGAGAAGACACCAGCCACAAAGTCAGGCAGGTGGAAGACGTTGTTGTTGTAGTAACCCGCCAGCACCTGCAGCAGACGCTGCAAATTAGCACCATCTTCAAGCTCGCGCCACAGGTCGAGCAACAGATCGTTGGGCCCCTCTAGGGCAACGAATCCGCTCTCGCTGACCGCACTGAGAGTGGTACCTGCGTACCAATTAACTTGAGTATTCATTCATTGTCCTTGAACATCCATGACCATTGCTCACTAGCAACCTCATTGCCGCCACGCCACGGCAGCGACCTATCCAGGGTGGGAGCATCCGGATCATAGTCCCAACCCTGCGTGCCAGGCAGGTTCTGGTGGGTCAGATCGTCATCCTCCCAAGGCGGATATGCGGCCGCAATATCCACCACGATCACCGAGATATTATCCCGACCGCCTGCGTTCCTCGCGGCTTTCACCAGCGCATCAACCACACCCTCAGGCTCACTAACCACAGCTGCGGTAGCCTCAATGAGAGTGTCGGTAACCATGGAAGAAAGCCCATCTGAACAGATGATGTAGCGGTCTCCCACACGTGCAGGCAAGACAAAATAGTCGGCGCGTACACGCGGGCCGCAACCGGCCCCTAACGCGCGCGTAATTACATTACGACCAGGCAGGTGCTGGGCTTGTTCGGCAGAGATGAGCCCGGCATCAATCTGCTCTTGCACCTGTGAATGGTCTTTAGTGATTTGCTCAAAGCCGTGCTTGCTTTGGTAGTAGGTGCGCGAATCGCCAATATTGAGTACGCGCACGCACGGCATAGCCCCATTTTCACTAAGCACCAAGCCGGTCAGGGTAGAGCCAGGCGCGGGCACTCCCGGCAGGCCATTGACTGCACGGGCCGCGCGTTTAACTGCTTTTTGCAGCTGGGAGGGCTCAACCAGATGGTCCTGGGTTAGCTCGGAGAAGGCTGCCAGGGCGGTGGCGGCAGCGACGTCGCCTGCCTTGTGTCCCCCCATACCGTCAGCCACTAAAAATACTGGGCCGGAAGCTAGGTAGGCGTCTTCGTTGTGTTGACGCACTAATCCCACATCAGTCCCTGCGGCGTATTTGACCGCGATGCGTGTGCGCATCACTCAACCTCCAGGCGGCGGTCGCCGAAAACAATTGAATATCCCTTAGTAACTGGAACCATAGCCCCAGCAAGCACATGTGTGCGACTTCCGTCAGGGGCAACCACGCTGGTGCCGTTGGTTGAGCCTAGATCGGTGACAAACATGTACTGTCCATCGACGCGCACCGCCAAGTGAGTTTTGGAGATAGAAAAGTTGGGGTCAGCCACAGGCACCACGTCAGCTTGCGCCCACATACCTGCGGGAACCGGGTTGCGCCCCAACACCACGGCGCTGGTCACGTTAATGACGTCGCCGGTGTCTAGGCGCAAACACTTACCTACGCTGGTTTTAGCGATAGTGACGTGTTCATCCCAATCCGTGCCGCTTATATCCACCTGGCCGGTTTCTTGGGCAGCGGTTGCCTCCCCCATTAATTCGTCGGGAACTACCACCGGGATGGGGCCGCTAAAAGGCTTATTTGGCACTCGCAGCTGGCTAGAGCTGGGGGCGCTGGCAGCGGGAGCGGTTTGGGCGGGAGCCTGGAAGTTGGTTGGGCGCACCGGCTCCATACCAACTTCAGTGTTGGCGCTGGGAACAATGGTTTCGTCGTAGCTGTTGCCTAGTGTCTGGGTGGAGCTGGGCGCGCTGGTACCGGGAGCGGTTTGGGCGGGAGCTTGCAGGTTCCAGTCCAGGGAGGTGATTACCCCGTCGCTGTCACGTTGTCCGCCTTCAGGGCCGGGGCTGGTTAGCTGCTGCTGGGGCGGCTGATTGGCTTGGTTGGTGCCAAAGCCGCCGCTTTGATTGGCGCCAGCAAAGTTGGCACTAGAGGCGGCGGGGGCTGAGGCGGAGCTAACCGCGCCGGGAGCACCGTTAGGCCCTGCACCACCAGGAACTCCAACGCCAGGAATGCCAGCGCCGGGGTTGAAAGCGCCATTTGGCCCGGGGGCCTGCGTGGCGAAAGAATTTTGGGCCAGGTGCGCCGCCGCCTGCACTCCAGGCAGCTGCGGGTGTAGCCCGAACTCATCCATATCCCCGGCCCCGGCCCCGGTTTGGGGCGCGAAAGGTTGGTTAGGAAGAGTCAGTGGGTTGCTTTGTAGCCGTACCGGGTTTACGCCTTGGCGCACATTAAGCACAATCACGCCGCTAGCGCGGTCAAACCAAAACCGGTTCAGGTGGTCGCGGCTAAGGGCGTAAATAACTAAGTTGCCAATCCCGGCAGTAACTAGGGACACCCCTAGCTGCAAGGCTAGCTTGTTGAAAGCTGCCCCACGCGGCGGGCCACTGTTTTTAAAACCAGCCCAAGCTAGCCCCAGCATCCGCAAACCCGGGGTTTGCCCACTACGCATCAAAGCCACCAGGTAACCAATACATAGCAGCACAGTTACCGCGATTGATACACCTAGGCTAATCCAAAAAGGGGTGCGGTTAGATTGGTTGCCAGCACCAAAAAACATTACGGCCCCGCTGCCGCCGCCAATGACTAGAGAAAAGATAAGCGAGTCAATTAGACGCGCAAATACCCTGGGCCAAAGTGCAGCAAGCCGAGTCCCCTGCAAATGCGCGGGGACCGGGGCCGGGCGACTATTTAGGCTCATTTCTTTCTCCTGAAGTTAGCGCGCATGGTCTGCAGCCACTGCGGCACACGCATCCCTAATGAAACTGGAGATACCGCAGCTAGCCATCGACGCGTGCGTCGCCTACTGGCACCAAGGTGCTGTTTAAGATTTTGCATCTCTAGCCATAAGGGTTCCTGGGAATCAGCTGAAAGCTGCTGCGCAGTTAGCTCCAGATTGGCGTTATTTGAACGTTTTTTAGACTTTTGTTTATCTGCAAAGCGCCCCTTGCGTTGCTTACGACCCACTTGGGGTGCTTCGTAGCCACTTTCGTGCCCAACTCCCTGGGGATCTGGCAGTTTGGCGGGGTTTTGGGCGCCATCAGCGGTAGTTAGGCTCACCTGCTCCGACTGGCCGAAAGCTACTGCGTTGACTGACAACGCAAAGTTACGCACCGAGCCTGGCGGGAAGTTAGAGCCAAAGACCGGCTCTAGCGCGTCGGTTCGTGCCTGCGCTAGACGCTGGGAGCGTTCGCGAGCGCGGGCCCATTTGGCTTTAAGGGCCTTAATGGGGTGACGACGGCGCTTTTGGCGTCCCTTTACGGGCACGTACAGGGGCGCCGCCACTGCACCACCAACGCCACCAGGGGCTTGACCGCCGGCAAACTGGGCGCCACCTGCCAAGCCGTGGGCGCCGTCGTTAGCGACACCATCGCCACCAGCGGCGTTAGCGGCCGCAATGGCCTCGGCGCCACGCAGTTTAGGCGCCAAATCAACCTGCCCACCCAGTGCCTGGGCGTTACGTTTAGCTTGTTGCTTGGCGCGTTTAGCCTGCGCCACCTGGGCGGCGGCTGCGTCATAATCAGCCAACGCAATATCCAGGTAGCGTGCCATCTGGGTGCGGGTGGCGTTAGCGGGCAGCTTGATGCCATAGTCACGCATCCAGTCTTCCAGCTCCGCCCAGGCACCCAGGGCACTGCCAAGCTCGTCACGGTTACGACGCCGGCGCCCACGCACCGCTTTAAGCGCCAAAATCAGCGCGAACGGGGAGCTAACCAAAGCGGCCACACCCAGCCCCTGCCCTACCAGCAGCAGGTAGTGGGCCCAGTCAAAACCATGCTTTTTCTTAGTGTCACGGTCGTCAGAGACATCCGGGGTTAGGTCAGCTTGCTCCTGCGGGGGCGGCGGTGCCTGCAACACCTGCGGACGCGGCTTGGGCTTGGGCTGCGGCTTGGGGTTAACCAGTTTCTTGTCGCGCGGCGGGGTGGGGTCAAAAGCCACCCAGTCGCCGTCGAAGTTAACCTCCACCCAGGCGTGCGCCATAGTGCCCTTAACCTCTAACGTGCCCTTGGAGTAGTGCTCAGGGTAAAAACCCAGCACCACGCGGGCCGGGTAACCAGCCTGGCGGGCCATAAGCGCCATAGCCACGGCGTACTGCTCATCATCACCCACCATGTAGTAGTGGGGTTCTGGCAGCTTATCAATGCGGGCGGTGCTGTGACCGGTGCGCGCCATCGAGTCTGAGCCGTCAGAGGAGTAGCCCTCATCATGGTATTTAGTGGTCATGGCGCGCACACGCCCCAGCGGGGTGTTAGCGTTACCCACAAACTCGCGCAGCCGCGTGGCCACCACCGCCGGCACGTTAGTATCCGTGCCGTTCGCTACCTTCCCAAAGCTACGTTTAGATAGCTGCGCATCCGAATAGGTAGGTACACTCACCACATTTACGCTGTAGCTATCGCCTTTAACCAAGGTGCGGGTACTAAGCAGGGCGCCCAAATTAGCTGAATAGAACAGAGCCTGGGTCAGCCCCTGGCCTTTACGCGGGGTGAAGCTACGCACCTGGCCCCCACCTGGCAACCAGTTACCCTGGTAATCAACCATAGTGAAAGTCAGGTTATGGGTTTTAGCGCCTTTAGGTAATACGCGCGTATCAACCTGGGCCCCAACCCGCTTAAAACCCTCACCGTTGTCTGACGTCCCAACTCGCATAACGTTTCCGTCATAGGCGTCCATTGTGGCGACACGGATACGCTCACCATTTTGCAACCCCGAAACCGTAAACAAAGTAGTGTCTTTTTGAGTATCCACCCAGTAGTGCAGGCGCGTAAGCGGAGCCTGATACTCGGCAATATTCAGCGGCGGCGTCACATAGCTACGCAAAACCTCACGGTTATTAGCCCCCGTCACCTGCGGGCCCAGCACCGCCCCCGCAGCCATGGCACAAGCCAGCATCAGCAGCGTGCCCAGGCGGGCTCGACGGCGCAGCCGCCCCGCCCCCAAAGCGATCAGCCCGCGCTGGCCCCGGCCGTGACGCTTATTAACCGCCCAAGCCGCCCAAGCCAGCGCCACTAGCACCCCCACCAGCGCACTATCGCGCCCATAGGGAGCCTCAAAACCACCAAATAGCGCCCCCAGGGCAAACATCAGCCCAGCCGGAAGCAGCGCCCACAACTGGCCGCGCTGATGGCGCAACACAATCGAAGCACCCAAGCCAGCACACACCATGGCACTCAAATACGGCACCACCGTAATACCCGCATAGGCGTTAGCCGGCGGCGCCAAAGTCAGCAAGTCACGCCAACTAGTCACCGCCCCCAACACCAGGGTTTGCACCATTTGCAAAGACGGAAACACCTTAGCGCTAGCCAAATTCGGTAAAGCCAAAGCCCCACCCAACAGGTAGGCAATCACCAGGGCCAAAATAGTTTCCAGCCGCCGCAACCCCAACGCATAAGCGACGCCAGTAACCACCACAGCCAGCAAAGTGCCGCCCATGGCCGCAATATAGCCAGACCAGTCCCCAAACACCGCCCCATGGCTAACACTGGCAGCCAACATCAGCAGCGTAAAAGCAACCAGCCCCAGCCAGTTAAAAGCCCGACGTTTAGAACCAACCGTCTCAAGCCCATCAACACTCATAGCGCCGCCTTTCGCAATAATGCCGGAAGCTCACTAAGCGCCCCCAAGTGCAGCAAATCCATTGCCCCCAAACGGTTACGCCCCGCCCGCCCCGGGCTCACCCGCAACACATAAGAACGCGCCGACACCGGCAGACGCACCCAAGCACGCTCAATTAGCTCCAAATCAGCCCCTGAACCAGTAATCAACACCGCCACCGAGGCACCCGGACAAGCCGCCACCGCCTCCTTAGTCAACTCCGGCAAGTCAGCGGCGCGCCCATCCATCTCCACCAGGCTCAACGCATCCAAAGCCCGCTTAGGGTTAGGCAGCGCCGGCACCCCCGCCTGAGTCACCAAAGTAACCTCACGGCTAGCCTTAATCGTGGCCACAATCAGCGACGCCGCCGCCGAGACAGCCACCTCAAACTCAGCCTCACTAGCCCAAGACGCCGCCCGCGTATCCAACACCACCAACAGGTGAGCCCGACGCGTCTCCTCAAACTGACGCACCATCAACTTGCCGGTGTGAGCCGTAGACTTCCAGTGAATATTGCGCCGATCATCGCCGGGCACATACTCACGCAAAGTATGAAAAGACACATCCGAGCTAGACAAATCCCGGATCGTAGCGCCCTCAATATCCTTAATGAAACCAATGGCTTCACTTTCCAAAGCCACCGTACGCGGATGCACATACAGCTCAATGCGCTGACTCCAGCGGCGCTCGCGGCGCACTAGGCCCAGCCCGTCGCCGTTAACGCTGCGCACTGGGCCGATTGGCACCAGGCCGCGTCGGGCGGTGGGGATAGCTAGAGGCTGGCTAATCATCTGGCCGGCGCGCAGGGAGGGCACCAGTACGTCGGCGGTGGATTTACCTACCGGTAGTTCCATCACGGCTTTGCGGGTACGCCGGGTGCCGGCGTTGGTGGCTTGTAGCTCGCCGTAGGCGTTATCGCCCACCACCACTCGCTCGTTTTGCACATACAGGTTGATGTTGTGTTTACCCAACCCCAGGGCGCTTAGCGGGGATAGTAGGGCCAGTACGCCTAGTACCAGGCCGATCACCGCCAGCTCCACCCAATGCGTTAGCAGGGCTAGGCCTAGCGCGCTTAGCGCCACTGCGGTCACGCCCCACCACAGGGGGGTGAGCACCTGGGTGGCGCGGGTGCGCAGGCGTCGCCAGCTAGTGGGTTTTTGGCCCTTTGCGCCGGGGTTTAAGTCGACGCCGCCGCGTGGGGGCGTAGAGCTAGTTTTAGCGGTCATGGTTTAGCTGTGTGCGGTGGGCGCGGGGACAGAAGCCAGAATCTGCTCAATGACGCCTTCGGCGCTGGCGCCGGAGAACTGGGCGTCCACATCCAACACCAGGCGGTGAGCCCACACCACTGAGGCCAGCTCCCTGACGTCGTCGGGGATTACGTAGTTGCGCCCCTGAGCGGCAGCCCATACGCGCACCACGCGGGTCATGGCGATAGCGCCACGGGTAGAGACCCCCACGCGCACCTGCTGATGCAGGCGGGTGGCTTCAGCTAGGGCCGCAATGTAGTCCAACACGGCGCCGTCGACATAGTTAGTTCCGGCTACATCCGCCAGCTGGGTGACCACAGCGGAGGAAACCACAGCCGATAATTTAGCGGAGCGGTCGGGGTTAGCTGAGTCAGCCAACACCTGGGCCATAGCCCCACGCTCGGGGTAGCCCACGGAGGTTTTCATCAAGAAACGGTCCAGCTGGGCTTCGGGCAGCGGGTAGGTGCCGGCCTGCTCAATGGGGTTTTGGGTGGCGATAACCATGAAGGGGCGCCCGGTGGAGTGAGTTTTGCCATCCACAGTAATTTGCGACTCTTCCATGACCTCCAGCAGCGCCGACTGGGTTTTGGGGCTGGCACGGTTGATCTCATCAGCCAGCACGATAGAGGCAAATACCGGGCCCTTGTGGAATTCCCACTGGCCGCTGCGCTGATCGTAGATGGTCACCCCGGTGATGTCGCTGGGTAGCAGGTCAGGGGTGAACTGGATACGCGAGTGGGTGCCTTGGATAGTGGCCGCCAGGGCGCGGGCCAGGGCGGTTTTGCCGGTGCCCGGGGCGTCTTCGAGCAGCAGGTGCCCCTCAGCCAGCATGGTGGTGACAGCCAGGCGAATTACCTGCTCTTTGCCCAGCAAGGCCTGCCCTACGTTAAGCACCATTTTGTTAAATAGATCAGCAAACTGGGCGGCGTTAGCCTGGGTGAGCGACCTGGGTTATTCCTTTCAAAACTTTTCGCTGACGCTTATAACGACGACGCAGCTTTATGACTGCAAAGCTGGTTTATTGGTGTGTGCCTGACTCGCATTGCAAGGCGGCGTTATCTTCTTTTTCTTCCGCCGGGGTAATGCTGGTGGCGACATACAGGCTTACTCCACCGTCAAAGGTGGTGTAGCGTTTTTCGTCTTTACCAGCAGCGGGGGCCATCGTGTAGGTTTTGCCCGCCCAGGTAATGGTGCACTTGGTGGTGGTGCCGTCCTTCCAGTCCCACAGCTTGACGCCGTAGCGGTAGCAGTTGGGGCTGGTGCTGCCGCAGCTGCCGTTTACTACCTGGGAGCGGTCCACAAAGCCCTGGTAGTTGTTGGCTGGCTTGGGTTCTGCCGCCGACGGCGCCGCTAGGCTTTGGCAGCGCGGTTCAGATTCGCGGGTGCCGGCCTCGCTGGTTACCTGCTTGGAACTGGTGCAGATTTTTACTTCTTTACCTGCTTCAACCCCGTTTTGGAATTCCACAGTGCCGCCGCCTGCCGGCGGCTCCTGCTTATTGGTGTAGGCACCTGCACCAGTGCTGATGTAAGCCGAGCTGGTGGCGGTGCGCCCATTGCCGTTAGCGGGGCCAACTTGGCAGCTGACCTTAGTGCCCTCAGGGCGAGTGCAGGCCAAAGTGGGCGAGATTGGGGCGCCAAAAGGCGTCACCTTACCGGCCACTACTCCTTCAGAGCACTTACCTGAAGAGTTACAGGCGCGCACATAAATAGTGGATTCTTTACCGTTAGTTAAGCCGTTACCTGTTTTATTGGCTACCGACTGCCAGGTGTTCTGATCGGTTGACCATTCCAGGTTCTGGGAATTTTTGTCACCGCTGGTAGCCGTGAAGTCTACAGAGTTATCGGCGCCAGTAGCCTTGGGGGCTGCAGACACTGAAGGAGCAGATACTTTACCCTCCAGCTTCATAGTGTATGAGACTTCCTCAGACGTGCCGCCGTGAGTTACCGCTCTGACTGAGAACTTCACGGTCCTGTCTACGCTTGTATCAATTTCATAGGGCTTACTTAACCCATAAATCACTATGGCACTAGAGGCCGTAGGGCTATCGGTGTAAGAAAGGAGGTAGTGGGTAATCGGCAGCCCACCAGTGTTGGCTGGCGGGTTCCACGACACCAGCACCCTGGTGGTGCCATCTGAACCCTGGCCCTGTTTAACTGCCGTCAAATTAGTGGGCGGGCCAGGCTTGCCATAGGGAGTCACCGGCTGGCTAGCAGCTGATTCCTGACTGGCACCTTGAGCATTAACCGCGCGCACAGTGGCCGTATAGGCCGTGCCGTTGGTTAGGCCCGTGAAGGTAGCCTTAGGTTCGGTTACGTTCTGGCTGAGCCCACCTGGGGAGAGCGTAATTACGTAACCGGTGATACGCGAGCCGGGCGAGTTAGACCTGTTCCACGTGAAACTAGCGCTGCCGTCACCAGCCTTACCAACGGGGGCTCCGGGCGCCGTCGGCACCACACTGACTTGCACACTGGCAGTATTAGAACGCGGGGACTGACCCACCGCGTTACGGGCCACCACATAGAAGGAGTGGGTAATTCCCGGGGTGCGGCCGGGCATAATGCAGCTGGTGACCACGCCACAGT
>ERZ1699239.449-NODE-449-length-10993-cov-5.226118_pt1 | contig 10993 bp, 6 predicted proteins | sample MGYA00581536_ERZ1699239 | MGnify/ENA primary metagenome ERZ1699239 (study PRJEB42319, sample SAMD00040333) | human oral metagenome | material: saliva | host: Homo sapiens | study: EMG produced TPA metagenomics assembly of PRJDB4115 data set (Metgenomic analysis of...
CAACTATGTCGATGAGTACGATCCCGATGTTCAAAAACAGTTCGCGGCCATGACCTATCGGCTTATTCTGGATACGTATTTGGTCGTTTTCAGAGGGACGGATGACACCTTGATCGGCTGGAAGGAAGACTTCCACATGACCTATATGGACCATGTTCCAGCTCAGAAGCGCGCAGCCAGCTACCTGCAACATGTCATGAAGGAATTTCCAAAAGGACGTTTCTTAGTAGCCGGTCACTCCAAAGGGGGAAATCTCGCAACCTATGCCTGCTCGTATCTACCTGATTCCTTATTTGAACGGGTCGACGCGATCTACAGCTACGATGCTCCTGGCCTCAACAAGGCCATTATCGAAACCGAAGGCTACCAGCGCACGTCTCCAAACATTCGTCGCTTTGTCCCTCAAGGGTCCATTGTTGGCATGATGTTGGAAGTGCCAGAACCGACAACCATTGTCAAGAGTCGCGCTTTTGGTGGCTTTGCCCAGCACGACGCCTTTACTTGGGAAATCAAGGACTACAGCTTTGTGACTGTTTCTGAAACCAGTCCCGATAGCCAGCAGACCGACCTGACCTTGAAGCAATGGGTTCGCGAAACATCGGCAGAGGAGCGCAAGAAGTTTTTTGACACCTTTTTTGGCATTTTTCTGGATGCCGGCATCACTTCCATCAATGATCTAACCGATCTCAAACAGCTAGCTAAGGCCAAAGAAATCCTCCAAAATGCCCAGGATCTGGATCCAACCGAACGGGAAATGCTGGAACGCTTAGCCAAGCAGCTCATCGACACTCGCTTTCAAGCTTGGAAAAAATGGCAAACGGTCCCCCGCATCCTGGTTCAAATGGCCGCATTTTTCAAGCGAAAAAAAGCAGTCGAGACTTCCTCACCACTGCTTCTTGAGCACAAGGAGTGAGGCTCAACTACTGACCTCTTCACACAAAAATCATCTGAATAAATAACTTCAAGCGTACAGGACATTGATAAACCACTCTTTACAAAAATAATACAAGATATTTTGCAAAGAAAAATTATATGTTGTTAGTTATTCATGTCTACTTCGGGCTTTCCGCCGTGAGAAAAGTGCTTGAAATAATATTTCAAGCACTCGGGAGTTTTGAGACCTTAGGCTCAAAACTAAGTCATGGAACTTCTAAGAAGTTCGCTGACGTCCGTACTCACCTTAGGAAAGTCTTAAGAAGATTTTTTCAAATTCAAGCATCTGAAATTTCCTTTCAGATGCTTTTCTATTTTCTATTAGTTCTGAGGAGATGGAGCATCTGGCGTGCTTGCTTCTGTTACAGCTGCGCTTGCAGGCTCTGTTTCTGTCTCAGTGGTGGCAGGCCTGCTTCCTTCTGAAGCTGTTGCTTCTTTTTCCACCGGAGTTTCTGTAGCGACAGGCGTTTCAGCTGTAGAAGCTGGTTTCCCCGCTTCGTTTGCAGATGGCGCAGCTGCCAATTCTGCCTGGAAGGCTTGGATGGCCTGTAGTAAGGCTGCTTTATCACTCTTTGGATTAGACAATTGATCAAAGAGAGCTTCCAAGCGATCAAATACAGCATCACTAGCTCCCTTGTCCTGCAATTGTTGGTGCAGGGCCATCAATTGGTTATAGAGCTGTTGATAAAGAGCGACATCCCCAATTTGAGGCTCTTCCGTTTGCTTTTGTTTTTGCTTTTCAATGCTATCACTGATTTCGCGTAGAAGTGCTTCCCCACTTGTAATAGCCTTGTCTGGATTAGATTCTTTTCCAAGTTGAGTCAAGCCTGCTTCAAAAGCCGTTCGTTTGCCTTGGTCTTCGACTTGTGGCAAGAGCGACTGGATTTGCTCTAAGAGAGCCGTCAAAATCTTGTTTTGTTGACGGGCTTCTGTTGCCTTATCCAATTCTCCATACAAGCCTTTGAGGAAATCATAAACCGCTACGTTGTAGGATGGAGTTTGACTTCCTTTTTGATCCAAAACTGTTTTTTCAATAGGATAGGTTTGGCCTTTATCTTGGGAGAAGAGCTGGTCAATAGCTTGCTTGGTTTGGTAGAGCTCCATAAAGTGAGACTTGGAATCCCAAGCTTCTTCAAAGGCTTGAGCTCGGTAGAGCTTCAAGGCTAGATCTGCTGCCTTAGTGCGGAGTTCTGGTGTCAAGCGCGCATCGCTCAAGCTTTGGTAGAAATACTTGAGGTAATCGACCGATGTCACACCTGTCCGATCTTGCATCTCCTGAACAGCTTCTAATAGCTTCCCTTCCTGCTCTAGACGCTTGCTGTCCTTGGCAGTATAGGCTTCCTGCAATTGAGAGACCAACTCTTCCTTCTTCAATTGGAAGGCTTCTGTGTCTAGCAAGCGCACTTGTTCCAGCAATTCTTGGTAACGACGATCCAAGGCTGTCTCTTCTTTTGGTTTGACCGCTTGGGTCGCATGAATGTACTGCGCATCAACCTGTTTGAGACTGGCTAGATAGCCCTCTGTTGAGTTACTTGGGAAACTCTTGACATTTTCCAAGAAGTGGCCCAAGATCAGCTCAATCCGTCTTTGTTGCAATGGATCAGAAGCATAGAGGCTGCGGCTTTCTGCTAAGAGCTGGTTGACCTTGTCCTCTACGACTTTCTTGTCCAAGTCTCCTTTTTTGTAAGGAGATTGGATGGTTGGAAGACGGTGGGCTAAGTAGTCTGCTAGTCCTGCTGAACGTACCTTGATATAGTGGTTGTGATCGCCATGCGGGATAACAAACTGACCATTTTCAATCTGGAGGCTATATGGAGAAATCCCTGAACGAAGCGCTGTTGCATAGAGTTCATTGATAAAGTCTAGTTCAGGATTGCCAGTTTCAAGTGGGATGCGGACATGTTCCTTCCGAACGGCATAAGGATGGATGTGGGTCGGATCGTATTCTTGGTCTGGATTGTTAAAGACAAAGAAACCATTGGAAATCTTAATGGCCTCACGAGGGACACCATAGGTCTTGCTGATGTACTGGATCTTTTCCTCATCTGATGCATCACGAGAATAGGTCGCAACATCATCTGTCAGAGGCTGACCCTTGTCCTCTTCTTTCTTACCAGCTAGAGTTGCCTCTGCTGCTGCAATCTCTTGAGGAGAGAGGTCCTTTTTATAGAAATAATGGGCATGGTTGCCATGAGCGACCATATAGCCTTCCTCGTCCTTGCTGATGACCTTATCTGCGTGGAAGCCATGGTCGTGCTCCTCTATGTGATCGTGACTATCTCCATGCTCATGATCAGGATCAACTGGTTTTGTACTTGGACTTGAAGGCCGATTTGGACTTATTTCAGCAGGTGTAGAAGCACCTTGGGCCCGAAGCAGTTGGAATTGCCGCGCCAACTCACGCTCTAAAGGAGATAGGGAGCTATATGGAATAAAGTGGAAATGATCCCCATGAGGGTAGACAATCCCTTGATCGGTCCACTTGGTAATCTTACTTGGATCAAAGACAGAACCATCAGACTCCACATGACGAGAAGTTAGAGGGGCTTTCTGCAATTCTTCGATCAGATTGCTCAGGCTTGGACTCGGTTTCGATGTGGACGGTGTAGACGTCGTTGGGGTTGTCTGTGTATTGGTTGGACTGGCTGATGGCTGGTTACTTGCTTGCTTCCCAAGGTTTGGAGAGGCCTGATCCGGAGTCCCTTGCCCTTGCTCTGTGCTTGCTCCAGCTAGGTGTGAGTTTCCAGCCTGATGGCCGGCTTGACCACCTAAAACGGAGAGGGCTGCTGCTAACTCTCCAGCAGATAAAGCACTCTTTGGAATATAATGGAAATGGCCACCATGTGGCACAATAAAGCCATCCCCTGTATCTGAAATGACATCTCCAGGGCTAAAGACATAACCATCGTCCGTACGATAGCCACCACCTGTATGGTTCTTAGCCGTCAGCATCTCAAGAGTCTTCCCTTCTTTCAGCGCTTGACTAGGTTGACGGAAGTCACGGGTCTTGCCTGCCTTATGCGAGGAGCTCGCTTGCACCGATCCCGTTTCCCCTTCTTCTTTAGAGCCCCCTTTTTGCTGTTGGGCAATCTCTTCGATCGAGCGCACATTGACTGTATGTTGGGCATCCTTTAAGTAGAGATAGTATTTCCCAGCGCGTTTGATGATATAGCCATCCTTGACCTTGCTCACGATATCAGCTTCTTGCAGCTGATAAGTTGGATCCCGCAAAATCAACTCTTCACTAAAGATGGCATCAAATGGGACCTTGCCGCTATAGTAATGAAAATGATCCCCATGAGAAGTGACAAAGCCTTCATCTGTAATCTTGATGACAATCTGCTCTGCCTGGGTCTTTTCCTTGGCATTGACCGCTTCGATGCTGTCTTCCTTTTTACTTGATGCAGTCGCTGACGATTTCTTGTCCGCTTGCAAATACTGAATCTGATTCTTTTTCTCTTCCTTGACTTGTGGTTGCTGACTGAGCGCATAGGCACAGAGTCCTAGCCCCAAGGTCGCTACAATTCCAATCGTTCCCTTTTTCTTCATTCTTGATTTACTCCTCTAATTCCTTGGCTAAAGTCGCCATATTTTCTTCTAAATTTTCTAATAGATCCTTATCGTTTTGCGGATCCGCTTCCAGTGGATCCAAGACCTTGACACGCGCCCCTGTTGCCTTGGCGATACTATCTGCCACTTTTGACGACGTGTGCTTTTCCACAAAGATCGTTTTCACCTTGTAGTCTTTGACAAACTGCTGGATCTCGGCCAATTGCCGAGCGGTCGGTTCTTGCTCTGGGGAAATCCCTGCAATCCCTAACTGCTTGAGACCAAAGCGTTTAGCCAGATAAGAAAAGGCCGTATGCTGGGTCACAAAAGTCTTTTGCTTGGCCTTGTCAAAGAGAGGCTGGTAGTGGGCTACCAGTTCCTCACAGCGCTTTTCAAGCTTTTGAGCATTGGTCTGATAGCGCTCCTTGTTCTTTGGATCGATCTCTCCCAAGCGCTGGGCAATGATCTTTCCTTCCTCTGCGATTTTTACAGGATCCAACCAAGTATGCGGATCATACAAATGCTTGGCTTCTTTTCCCTGACCAGCTTCGACATCCTCTAATCCAGCCACCTTATCAAGGGTCATTCCTTGGCTGCCTTCGATCACTCGCAACTTGGAACCTTGAAGATTGGGATCTAAGCGACCGGCCCAAGATTCCAGGGTCTGAGAATGATAGACAAATACATCCGCATCATAAATCTGGGCCACTTCCTTGGTTGAGGGTTCATAATCATGGATCCCTGCACCTGACTGAACCATCCAGATGTCATTTTGATCGCCAGAGATTTCCTTGACCAGGGCATAGATAGGATAAAAACTCGTGACAATTTTAAGACCTTTTTTAGAAGGGGGCTTGCCTGCATTTCCTTGACTTCCACAAGCTGTCAGCAGAAAGAAACCGAGAAACAAGAGTCCCAGAACCTTCATTCTTCTCCTATTCATCCTTCACCTCTTTTTCATTTTCGTTAACTAGTTTATTAATCAGTTAATTAACTAGTTAATAATACTGCTAATCATTTGCTTTGTCAAGCTTTTTTTACATTTTTTTCCTTTTAATGTTAGAGACTAGCATTCTGCAAATAGATAGCTGCCTTTTAGACAGTAAAAAAGTTTGAGACAAACCTGTCTCAAACTTTTTATTGACGGTAGAAATATTGATCAGCCGGGTAGTTGCCTGCAGATTGAGTGACCACTAGACGTGGCTTGCTGGTATCAGACTGGTCTCCATCCGGATTTTGGAAACCGATTTTCAGAAGTCCAATCGCAGCACCAGTCTCACCCATCTTCATCTCAACATAAGGGATCTTGCTCTTCTTATCCGAGTCCGCAACAGCCTTGAGGCTACCTTGGCCCTTGACTTTTCCGTCTGCTTGGATGACGATTTCAGCACCCTTGCCATTGCGCCAGGTTCCAGCTAAGCTTGAGAAGTCGCCTCCGTTAATAGCCGCAATATCCAAGTCTTTCTCTTTTTTCGGTTGCGGGTAAGCTTTCCACCACTCTAGATGATAATCCCGGTAGGCCACGTTCCCAAAGAGAATCCGACGTTCTTGGGAAGCTACTCCATCAGGACCTGTCACACCCGCTGGGATCAAGTACAAGGTTTGCTCTTGCCCTTGGATCGCAGTCCCATTTGCCCCAGTGAAATAAACTTCATAATAGCCTTTTCGCTTCTTGGGCTCTTTTTCTTTATTGAACAAGTAACTTGCCCGAGTGCCTCCACTCCAGAAAGTCCAGCCAGTCTCCCCATTTACAATACTTGGAAAGGCATTGGTCTTGTTTTGGTAATATTCTTCTGGAGTATAGCCATAAAGTTTAAAACCGGAATCTGCGATTTCCTTTTCATAGGTATCATTGGAATAAGCACCTTCAAACGGTGAGAGATTGCCATCAAGGACGACATCATTTGGATCTGTCGATTTGAAAAAATCCTCCCGGTTGGCAAAGACCATCTCGTGGTCGGGATTTTTGTCAGACATGGTGACCGTGATCAAAGGCTTCTTATCTGTCTTGTATTTGAAGACACGAACAGTGACTGTAAAATCGGTATTGCCATCGGACTTTTTCATCTTGCCTGTCGAAACCTTGTTAGACCCTTCGACCTTCCAATCCGTACTAAATTCAGCAGATACCTTGCCATCAGCCGTTTGGTAATCGATCTTCCAGGCCTTGCCTTTTTTCTCGATTTTGGCTTCATCCCGTTCATTAGAGACATAGTCGCCACTCAGGTCAATGGCTTTTTCTTTTGGCTTGGTGACCTTCTTACTGGTCTGGTTAAATTCCTTTTGATGGTCTGGTTGGATGTTGGAACTAGAGTAGAGATAGACTCCACCGATCAGAACAACTGCTCCGACAAGCCCCAAAATCGGCCCCAGGTATTTTTTCTTCCACTTAAGATTCATTTTACTACCTCCATGGAATAAGATCTTTACACTAGTATACCCTAAATCGAAAGTATAGTAAAATTCCCCTCTATGTAGTGGTTTTCCAGGTTTGAACTGACTAGTTTTAGTAGAAAAATACCTGTTTCTCAAAAATAATATTTTGTTTATCGTTATTTTTTTATCGTTTTTCGATACTTTTTCTTTGACTAATTTTTTATAAGGAGTATACTATAAGTGAAAAATAAATAAACTTCAAGGAGGCTTGCGATGAAAAACTCAAAAACCTTAAAAAATGTCATTGAAGTCTTAACGGCTTTCATTTACTTCTGTGGCTTTATGACCGTGGCTGCACTGGTCGTCCACCTGCTTTCCCGGATGGGAGTGTTTAAAGATCTCATTCAATCAGGTCGCTTGTCCTTTGATGCGAATGGCATCCAGCTCTTCCCCAAACATCCGCAACCTCTCTGGCAGTTGCTCTTCCCACTAGCCTCAAGCGCTATCTATATTTACCTTCTCATCACCATTCGCAGCTTCCTCCAAAATCTCTACCAAGAAAAGATCTTTTCTCACTCCAACATTGATCTTTGCAACCGAGCTTGGAAGATTCTCTTGGTCTTGTCCTTTATGTCTGGTACACTTGAGACCAGCGGCAATGCTTATCTCCTTCCCTTCACCTTCCAATTGACCTTTAACACAGGGCTTCTCCTTGCCGTTCCAATCGTCTGGGTCCTTGGCAAGATTTTAGAGAGAGGGATTGAGATTGCTGAAGAAAATGAGCTAACCATTTAAGGAGGGTGCCATGATTATCGTCAATCTAGATGTCATGCTGGCCAAGCGGAAAATGAAATCCAATGAGCTAGCCGATAAAATCGGCATCACGACAGCTAACCTCTCCATTCTCAAAACCGGTAAGGCCAAAGCCATCCGCTTCACCACCCTTGAAGCTATCTGCAAAGAACTCGACTGCCAGCCAGGAGATATCCTAGAATACCGGCCAGATGAATAGGACAAGTATTTAAAAATAAAATCGGAAACTTTCCTTAGGTGAGGGCGGACGGTAGCGAATCCCTTTGGGATTCCATACCTAAGATTTGAGCCCACTGTCTCAAATCTTCCGAGAGTCTGAAACGAAAATGTTTCAGACTCTTTTCTCACTACGGAAGCCTCCGTTAACACGTATTACTAATAGGACTCATCTCCCATCCTTGTAAAACGCAATGATGGGAACCATATCAATACAACAAAAGCACTCCCGCGGGAGTGCTTGAGAGCGTAGACAATTTGTTCTTCCTTACAAATCAAATTAATTTTATAAAAATCAAAAAATTTATTCGTTAGAATTATTCAATCATCTACTGAAACTTTCCGCCGTGAGAAAAGTGCTAGAAACAATTGTGTTTCTAGCACTCGGGAGTTTTGGAACCTAGGGTCCAAAACTAAGTCATGGAACTTCTTCGAAGTTCGCTGACGTCCGTACTCACCTAAGGAAAGTTTTTTAGATGATTTTTTCTTTGTCTATCGTTTAGCCGATGATGCTTCCATTTGGTACAGATGGATCAACTGTTAAGACTGTTAATTGATCTCCGTGTTCCGCGGAAAGAATCATGCCTTGGCTGACATATTTCTTCATCATCTTACGTGGTTTGAGGTTGGCCACGATTTGGAGTTTCTTGCCGACCAATTCTTGTTCATTTGGATAGAATTGAGCGATACCTGAGAGGATTTGACGGTCTTCGCCATCTCCTGCATCTAGGCGGAAGCGAAGCAATTTGTCTGATCCTTCGACGCGTTCCACTTCTTTGACTTCTGCTACACGGATTTCAACCTTGTCAAAGTCTTCAAATTTGATCTCGTCTTTTTCAGACTTGAGTTCCACTTCTTCTGGAATCCATTCTTTTTCTTGTGGTTTGCCTGCAGTCATTTGAGATTGGATGTAGGCAATTTCTTCTTCCATGTCAAGACGTGGGAAGATTGGAGTTCCTTTGGCAACCACTGTGACATTTTCAGGGAAGCCTGCTAAGGTCAAGTTTTCAAGATCGAAGTCCAAGCCCAAGCCAAGTTGTTCCATGATGGCATTTGAGGTGTTCATCATGAATGGTTGGATCAAGTGAGCCACGACACGAAGGCTAGCTGCCAAGTGAGCCATGACCGCTGCCAATTGTTCCTTGTCGCCATCTTCTTTAGCGAGGACCCAAGGCGCTGTCTCATCTATGTACTTGTTGGTCCGAGAGATGATGTTCCATACGGCTTCCAAAGCGCGTGGGTAATCAACCGCATTCATTTGCTTGTGGTATTCAGCGATGTTTTCTTCAACTACCTTAGCCAAATCAGCATCAAATGCAGTGACATTTTCGACATAAGCAGGAACTTGACCACCAAAGTATTTGTTAATCATGGCTACCGTCCGGTTAAGGAGGTTTCCAAGGTCATTGGCCAATTCATAGTTGATACGAGCCACGTAGTCTTCTGGTGTGAAGGTACCATCTGAACCAACTGGCAAACTGCGCATGAGGTAGTAACGGAGTGGATCCAAGCCGAAGCGTTCCACCAACATTTCTGGGTAGATGACATTCCCTTTAGACTTAGACATCTTGCCGTCTTTCATGACAAACCAACCATGGGCAATCAAACGTTCTGGCAATTTGATATCCAACATCATGAGAAGGATTGGCCAGTAGATCGAGTGGAAACGAAGGATGTCTTTTCCAACCATGTGGAAGACGGTTCCGTTCCAGAATTTATCAAAGTTTTCATGATCTTCTTGACCGTAACCAAGAGCCGTCACATAGTTGAGAAGGGCATCAATCCATACATAGACCACGTGTTTTGGATTAGATGGAACTGGAACTCCCCAGGTAAAGGTAGTCCGAGATACCGCCAAGTCTTCCAAGCCTGGCTCGATGAAGTTTTTCAACATTTCATTGAGACGGCCATCTGGCGTAATGAAATCCGGTTGAGATTTGAAAAATTCAACCAAGCGGTCTTGGTATTTGCTGAGGCGAAGGAAGTAAGATTCTTCGGAGACCCATTCTACTTCGTGGCCTGATGGGGCTACCCCACCGATGACCTTGCCATTCTCATCACGGAATACCTCAGCCAATTGGCTTTCTGTAAAGAACTCTTCATCAGAGACTGAATACCAACCAGAGTACTCACCCAGGTAGATGTCGTCTTGCGCAAGCAAGCGTTCAAAGACCTGAGCCACCACTTTTTCATGGTAGTCGTCTGTCGTACGGATGAATTTATCATATGAGATATCGAGTAATTGCCAGAGTTCTTTCACTCCAACGGCCATCCCATCTACATAAGCTTGCGGCGTAATCCCAGCTTCTTCTGCTTTTTGCTGGATCTTTTGACCGTGCTCATCAAGACCAGTCAGGTAGAAAACATCGTAGTTCATCATACGTTTGTAACGCGCCAAGACGTCACAGGCGATCGTTGTATAAGCTGAACCAATATGCAATTTACCAGATGGGTAATAGATAGGGGTTGTGATGTAGAATGATTTTGTCATTTTCTTTTCCTTTCAGGGCTAATGGAACCCAATTTAGTAACACTCTATTATAACATTTTTAGGAGACCCTGAAAACCCAAAACCAGCTAGGATCTAAGGAAGACAAGCAAAAAAGCTGACCGAAGTCAGCTTTCTATGATTGATAACGAATCCTGCTTTCTTACTTTCCAAGATAGTATTCTTTTACAACGTTCAATTTTTCGTCAAATTCGAATACCAATGGTGGGAAGTTAGGGATTTCCACATCCATGATTTCGTCGTCTGACAATTGTTTGATGTGTTTTACAAGGGCACGGATTGAGTTACCGTGTGCTCCTACAAATACGTTTTTACCGTCTTTAAGAGCTGGAGCGATTTTATCTTCCCAGAATGGAAGGGCACGTTCCAAAGTAACTTTCAAGTTTTCAGCATCTGGAATCACTGAATCGTCAAGTGAAGCGTAACGACGGTCAGTGTGTGCTGAGTGTTCATCATCACGGTCCATTGCAGGAGGCAATACATCGTAAGAACGACGCCAAATGTGAACTTGTTCATCACCAAATTGTTCAGCAGCTTCTGCTTTGTTTTTACCAGTCAAACCACCGTAGTGACGTTCGTTCAAGCGCCATGATTTTT
>ERZ1699239.455-NODE-455-length-10904-cov-4.050014_pt1 | contig 10904 bp, 10 predicted proteins | sample MGYA00581536_ERZ1699239 | MGnify/ENA primary metagenome ERZ1699239 (study PRJEB42319, sample SAMD00040333) | human oral metagenome | material: saliva | host: Homo sapiens | study: EMG produced TPA metagenomics assembly of PRJDB4115 data set (Metgenomic analysis of...
GTAGCAACCCCATAAGAAGAGAAAGCACCAATAATCAACCAAGGAAGATATTTGTAATATTTCTTTGACATAAACCTACACCTCCAATATCCTATTTCAATTTTATTATAGCCCTTCAAGAAAAAAATGCAAGCGATTACACCATAAAATATAGGATTCCAGTAGAAAAAATTTTCCTATTTTTTAAAGTCTTTTGCGAATAATAAAAATAGGAGGGCCAAGGAGATAATAAGTATAGAAAGAGATACTAAAAAATAAATTTAAAAATCTGCTATAAATGATTGACAGATTTAAAAATAAGGACTACAATAACATTACAAAAATATTTCGTAATGTTTCAAATATATTACAGAAGGAGTAAGATATGAAAAATAAAACTTCTATTAAATTGATGGCAGCAACTGTATTGGCTTCAACTCTACTTTTGGGAGCTTGCGGGAACAAGAAAGAAAATACTAGCAGTGATAAATCGAGCACGACTACTCAAGCTACTTCTAGTAGTAAAGCAAGTTCTTCAGCCAAAGAAAGTAAACCAAAAACAACAACTACTACATCAACTACAGAGCAAAACACAAGTGCTTCTGAGCAAAGTTCAAACTCAGGTACTCAAGGACAAGCAACTAAAAAAACAGACAACAGTAAGCAAAGTCAAGACAAGCAACCGACCCAAGGGAATAATTCTCAAGCTACTTCAAATCAACAGGCACAAGCGAGTCAGTCTAGTCAAACTGCTCAATCAAGCTATGACCCAACAACTGATCGTAAACTTCATGACAAGCAAGCCGAACACAACAAACGTTATAAAGGTGTCCTAACAATGGTTGATGGAGATTTTTCTGCCGCAGCTGGTAATTGGAAAGGAGTCAACGGAGAAACTATTACTGTTTCATCTGGAGGCCAATTTACAGTAGAAACAGCTGATGGAAAGAAAGAGAACTACTCTGTTCAAGGATACTCTTATACACTTGATGATGGTAAATATAATGCTAAAGTAGGTGGAGGAAAGGTCATCCAAATTACTACAGGAGCGGATGGTACCGTTTCTAACGTCGCTTTGCTTCAACCATAGATATTAGTGTTTTAATATCTCTTCTTACAACAAGAAAACCCGTAATTCATTTTAGTTACGGGTTTTTATTCTATATTTACTAATCTTTATCTAACTGCAAGAGGGCTTCAATCTCAGCCAGAGTGCTAGCTTGTGAAATGGCTCCACGGAGTTTAGCAGCGCCAGATGTGCCTCGAAGGTAGTGAGGAGCCAGTCCACGGAATTCACGAACGGCAATATTCTCACCTTTAAGGTCAATCAAGCGTTTCAAGTGCTCGTAGGCGATTTTCATCTTGTCTTCAAAGGTCAAATCAGGCAGGATTTCTCCTGTTTCAAAGTAGTGATTGATTTGATTAAAGAGGTAAGGATTTCCCATAGCTGCGCGTCCAATCATAACGGCGTCAGCACCGACTTCTTCGATACGCTGTTTAGCTTCTTGGACAGTGCGGATGTCACCGTTAGCGATGAATGGAATCTTTTTCAGAGCTTGCGCAACCTTGTGAAGGGTTTCAAGATCAGCATGCCCCGTATACATTTGTTCCCGGGTCCGTCCGTGCATAGCAAGGGCAGAGACACCAGCAGCTTCAGCGGCTAGGGCATTCTCAACTGCTAGGGATGGGTCAGACCAGCCTGTACGCATTTTGACAGTGAGAGGGATATCAAGGACTGATTGAACCTTGTTAATGATAGAATAGATCTTGTCTGGATCCTTGAGCCACATAGCACCAGCCTCGTTTTTTACGATTTTATTAACTGGGCAGCCCATGTTGATATCGACGATATCGGTCTTGGTGTTTTCTTGGATGAATTCTGCTGCGCGTGCGAGGCTATCTTCGTCACTACCAAAGAGCTGGATAGAAACTGGGTTTTCTCCTTCATCGATATGAAGCATGTGAAGAGTCTTTTCGTTATTGTATTGGATTCCTTTGTCAGAGACCATTTCCATGACCACGAGCCCAGCTCCAAGTTCTTTTGCAATAGTACGAAAGGCTGAGTTTGTCACACCGGCCATGGGTGCGAGGACCGTCCGGTTTGGGATCTCGACGTTCCCAATCATAAAAGGTGTATTAAGATTTGTCACGAATGAGTTCCTCCAAGTCGTTTTCATCAAAGTTGTAAGTAGTTTGGCAGAACTGACAAGTAATTTCTGCCCCGTGATCTTCATCCTTCATTTCCTGTAAATCTGAGCTCGGAAGGCTTGCAAGGGCGTTCATAAATCGTTCTTTGCTGCAGTCACATTGGAAACGAATTTCTTCTTCAGACAGACGTTTGTATGGTTCGTCGCCGTAGATAGCTTTGAGAAGGGCTTCGATATGGTCGTCACTCTCTAGCAGTGTTGAAATGGCTGGCATTTCTTGGATGCGTTTTTCAAAACGGGCTATTTCTTCTTCCTTGGCATTTGGCAATACTTGTAGCAAGAAGCCGCCTGCAACCTTGACCTTATCGTCTTCATCTAAAAGAACATTAAGTCCAACTGCTGACGGAGTTTGTTGGCTTTCTGTCAGGTAGAAAGCTAGGTCTTCGCCAATTTCTCCAGAAATAAGAGGCGTCATGGAATGATATGGGTTTCCAGTACCGTAATCAGTAATAACTAGGAATTGTCCATTGCCGACAAAAGGTCCCACCAGTACTTCACCAGTTGCAGTTTTTTTAATATCCACACCAGGATTTTGTACATAGCCTTTGACATTCCCCTTGGTATCCGCAACAGTGATAATAGCACCAAGTGAACTAGTACCAAGGACCTTGACAGTAATTTTGGTATTTCCCTTTTCGTTGGCGGCGAGAATTTGGCTGGCAATCAAAGTACGACCAAGTGCCACCGTTGAGCTAGCTTGAGTATGATGTTTTTCTTGAGCAGTGCGGACGGTTTCAGTGCTGTCTAGTACATAAGCACGAAAAGATCCACTTTCTGATATTGTTTTAATAATTTTATCCATAGCTACTATTTTAGCATAAAAATGCCCAAAGGGGGAGCCGTGTGTTTGCTAGTTCTCTAGCATTTTTTAAATTATGCTATGCTTGAAGGAGAAAATGAAAGGGATAACGAATGTATTTAGGAGACTTGATAGAAAAAGCTGAGTCAAGTCAATTTTTTACTCTTGAATTTTATTTATTGTATAAATAATTTTGTCTCGTTATTGGGATTTAGTAGTAAGAGTCGTTTGGGTTTTTTATTTTAGAAAATTGGATAATAGAAGTATATAGTTTTTAAATTATGATATAATGAATAAAGTTAATTATCCTTGATAATATGATAGGAACTAATCCTAAATGACAAATCAGGAGATGAGAAAAAGAGAAAAGGAGTCCATCTGGTATGAATTATTTTGAGGGGAATGAGTTTTTCCTTCTATTGTTTGTGGTTTTACTGATTGGCTTTGTTTTAAACTACTTTGGCAAGCGTAAGGATTATTATATTTTAAGTCTGTCAATTTTATTTGCAGGAGCCATCTATGGTAAGAGTAAATCCATGGTTGTTTATCTATTGGCTTTCATCATCTACCAATATGTCCTAGTTTTCATAGCACAAAGAATGGATTCAAAACGGTTAAAACCTCTAGTTATGTTATCCATTTTACCTTTAGTGGTCAATAAAGTCTTTGCCATAACCCAGCTACATTTGTTGGCTTTTATTGGGATTTCCTACATGTCCTTTAAGACCATTCAGATCATGCTAGAAATATCGGATGGTTTAATCAAAGAAAAAATCAGTGTAAAAGATTATCTGCAGTTTCTACTCTTTTTCCCTACAGTTAGTTCTGGGCCAATCGATCGTAGCAGAAGATTTCTAAAAGAGATCAATGAAGTCATGCCTAGAAAAGACTACCTAGAGTTAGCAGGTGATGGTATTTATCGCATCGTTTTAGGCCTTCTCTACAAGGTTGTTTTATCAACCTATGTTTACCAGATACTACTTGCTCTAAGCAATACTGGTACAGTTGTCTACTCAATCAAATATATGTACCTGTATACTCTCTATCTGTTCTTTGACTTTGCGGGGTATAGTTTGATGGCTGTTGGAAGCAGTAATGTTTTGGGTATTCAGACACCGATGAATTTCAATAAACCTTTCTTGAGTATTGATATCAAGGATTTCTGGACTAGATGGCACATCACCTTGTCAACATGGTTGAGAGATTTCGTATTTTCAAGAGTTTTGATGCAGGTTATCAGAAAGAAATGGTTTAAGAATAGATTACACAATGCAGCCTATGCCTATATGGTCAATATGTTGGTTATGGGATTTTGGCATGGAATTAGTGTCAGCTACATCGCTTATGGTTTTTACCATGGAATCTTGATGTCTGGATTTGAAATTTATCAAAAGAAAAGCACTTTTTATAAGAAACATAAAAATAAAACTTGGTACAAGCTAATAAGTTGGTTTGTGACCATGAATTTAGTTATGGTTGGCTTCTTTATCTTTTCAGGTGAACCTTATAAGATAATTATGGCAATTCTAAGTAGATAAAGAGATCTGCTAAAACAAGGAGATTGGACAAAACAAGATGATTAAGTTAAAAGCATTTTTACTATCGCTTGTGCTCGTAATTGCGACTCTTGCTCTTTTAAATGTGACATATGTCAAGAAGATTGACGACTATTATAAAGTCAAGGACAATAGTATTCGCTACAGCACTTCTTATGAAAAGTATAAAAGTAGAGATATTCTAACAAATAATATCACTCCCAATACACTAGTTCTAATGGGTTCCTCAGAGTTAGTTGCGACGATAAATGAAGATTACCATCCCAATAAAATTTTTAACTACAATGATTTTAATATTATGCAGATAGGAACCAGTTACTCTCAAAATATCATTCAAGCTACAACCTTGAGCTCGATTGAGGGGGCTATGAGTAAGCGAAAAGTAGCCATCGTAGAGTCTGTTCAATGGTTCGAAAAGGATGGGACTCATCAAGACGCCTTCTTAAACAAGGCCTCTCAGGAACATATTTTTCACATGCTAGATAACGAGAAAATCAGTAAGGAAACGAAAGAAAAACTGATTAATCGCATTATTGAGATTACCAAAGGAAACAAACAACAAAATGATATCTATAAAAAGTATAAAAGCTATTTTATAGAAGGAAAAGGAACAATCATTGATAAAAAACTGTTGGAGTTTGACAATGCCGTTTATTCCTTTAAGCTTAAACGAAAATTCTATGAAAATCATGCCAAATCAGACTATCCTGCACTAGGGGATGAAACTCCGGATTATAATTGGGAGCAGATGACAGATCAGTTTGTAGAAGAAGTTAAAAAGAAAACAGATAACAATGATTATGCTGTGGATAATAACTACTACAATACCTACTTGAGAGACCGCTATGCTTCGTTGAAAGATTCTAACAAAGACTTGAGTTACATAGAGTCACCAGAGTATTCAGATATGGAACTCTTCTTGACAGTTGCTAAGGAATTGGGAATTGAAGTTGAAGTCATTATCTTTCCTGTAAATGGTAAATGGAATGATTACACAGGTGTTTCACGAGAAATGCGTGAAGAAACTTACAAAAAAATAGAAAATATTGCCAAAAACCACGGTGCTACGGTGTTAAACTATGGAAATAAAGAGTATGAAGATTACTTTTTATTTGACGTGATGCACGTTGGGGTGAAAGGATGGATGGAAGTTGAAAAAGAACTTTACAAATTTGCAAATGAAACTAACTGACACACATCGTTTACTATTGTGGACCTTGTTTTTCTACACAGTTATTTTAAGCATCGTAATCTACTGTTTTGTGACTGATTTTTCGAACATTCAAGATTTCATCTATAGTGAATTTTAAGATTACATATTATAAAAATCTCTAGATAAAGGGAATTCTACCGATAAAGTGAGACATAAGATAAGGCTCTATAATATTTATAGTGGGGAAGTCCTCTATAGGTAGTATAGAGCCTACTTTGTTGTAGCTCCCAATATAATCTATACTGGGAAACATTAAAGCTATCAGTAGAAGGTATCATATGGAACGATTTAATGATGTTGAAATGTAGTGGAAATGGACGGAAAACAATTGAAAAAATAGTTTATAAAGTGGTATAATAGCAGAAAATAAGTTAGTAAGAAATTGATTTTATTTTAGTTGAAAATTACAGGAATGAAAGGTTTTTCTTGATGAAACAGAGAAATGAACTCTATCTCTTTCTTGGTCGGACAGCCTTGTATTTTATCATTTTCTTGGGCCTGCTTTACTTTTTTAGTTATCTCGGTCAGGTTCAAGGTAGCTTTATCTATAATGAATTTTAACTTAAAGGAGAACCCCTATTGTGTCAAATAAACCAATAGTAGATATGATTGAAACCATTGAGCATTATGCTCAAAAGCAGCCTAATTTTCCGGTCTACAATGTCCTTGGAGAAGAGCATACCTATGGCCAATTGAAGGCTGATTCAGATAGCTTAGCAGCCCATATTGACCAAATGGGACTTCCTGAAAAGTCACCTGTTGTGGTCTTTGGTGGCCAAGAATATGAAATGTTAGCAACCTTTGTGGCCTTGACCAAATCTGGCCATGCCTATATCCCAATTGATAGCCATTCTGCCTTGGAGCGCGTGTCTGCCATTCTTGAAGTGGCTGAGCCAAGCCTGATCATTGCCATCAATGAGTTTCCAATCGAAAACCCAGCTGCTCCGATCATGTCCTTGGAGCAAGTGCGTGAAGCTTATGCGGCTCAGCATGCCTATGATTTGCAACATCCGGTCAAAGGGGATGATAACTACTACATCATCTTTACCTCAGGGACAACTGGGAAACCAAAAGGGGTGCAAATTTCGCATGATAACTTGCTCAGCTTTACTAACTGGATGATCACAGACAAGGAATTTGCGACGCCAGAGCGTCCGCAAATGTTGGCGCAACCGCCCTATTCTTTTGACTTGTCTGTCATGTATTGGGCACCAACCTTGGCTCTTGGTGGAACCCTTTTTGCTCTTCCATCAGCCATCACGCAAGACTTCAAACAACTCTTTGCGACCATTTTTTCTCTTCCGATTGCAATCTGGACTTCGACGCCATCTTTTGCAGATATGGCCATGCTGTCTGAAGATTTCAATGCTGAAAAGATGCCAGGCATTACCCATTTCTACTTTGATGGGGAAGAGTTGACCGTGAAAACGGCTCAGAAATTGCGCGAGCGTTTCCCAAATGCACGTATCATCAATGCTTATGGTCCAACGGAAGCAACTGTTGCTTTGTCGGCAGTGGCTATCACAGATGAGATGTTAGCGACTCTTAAACGCTTGCCAATCGGCTATACCAAAGAAGATTCTCCAACCTTCATCATTGATGAGGAAGGGAACAAATTGCCAAATGGAGAGCAAGGGGAAATCATCGTGTCTGGACCAGCTGTTTCAAAAGGTTATATGAATAATCCAGAGAAAACAGCAGAAGCCTTCTTCGAATTTGAAGGTCTTCCAGCCTACCATACGGGAGATGTCGGAACCATGACAGATGAAGGCCTCCTTCTCTATGGTGGACGGATGGACTTCCAGATCAAGTTTAATGGTTACCGTATCGAATTAGAGGATGTTTCTCAAAACTTGAATAAGTCTCAGTACATCGACTCGGCTGTCGCAGTACCGCGCTACAACAAAGATCACAAGGTTCAAAATCTCTTGGCCTATGTCATCTTAAAAGATGGGGTCAAGGAACAATTTGAGCGCGAGATTGATATTACCAAAGCGATCAAGGAAGATTTGGAGCACATCATGATGTCTTATATGATGCCTTCAAAATTCCTCTACCGTGACAGCTTGCCGCTAACTCCAAACGGGAAAATCGACATCAAAGGGTTGATTAGCGAGGTTAACAACCGATGATCGAGTTCTTGAAACAGCTCCCTCATTTAGAACCCTATGGCACCCCGGTCTACTTTATTTATCTGATTGGGGCCTTATTGCCTATCTTTGTTGGTCTCTTCTTTAAGAAGCGTTTCCCAGTCTATGAAGCCTTGGTCAGCTTAGCCTTTATTGTTTTGATGTTGACAGGGACGGATTTGAAACAAATCTATGCGGTTCTTTTCTACCTCTTTTGGCAAATCCTTTGGGTCTATTCTTATAAAATCTATCGAAGCCAGCGTGATAACAAGTGGGTCTTTTACCTTCACTCTTTCTTGGTCGTTTTGCCCTTGGTTTTTGTGAAGGTGCAACCAGCCATTGATGGGACCCAGTCTTGGATGGGCTTCCTTGGGATCTCCTATCTGACCTTCCGAGCGGTAGGGATGATTATCGAGATGCGAGATGGGACCCTCAAAGAATTTAGTCTCTGGGAATTCTTGCGTTTCTTGCTCTTTATGCCGACTTTTTCAAGTGGGCCGATCGACCGCTTCAAACGCTTCAATGAAGATTACCTAACGATTCCAGATCGGGATGAGCTCCTCGATATGCTGGAGCAGAGCGTCAAGTATATCATGCTTGGCTTTCTCTATAAGTTTATTCTAGCTCATATCTTTGGTCATCTCTTGCTAGGTCATGTCAAGACTTATGCCCTTCTTCAAGGGGGCATCTTTAACCTAGGAACCTTAGGGGTGATGTATGTCTTTGGTTTGGACCTCTTCTTTGACTTTGCAGGCTATTCCATGTTTGCCCTTGCGGCGTCCAACTTGATGGGGATTAAGAGCCCAATTAACTTTAACCTCCCTTTCAAATCGCGTGATTTAAAGGAATTTTGGAATCGTTGGCACATGAGCTTGTCTTTCTGGTTCCGTGACTTTGTCTTTATGCGTCTGGTCATGGTCTTGATGCGCAACAAGGTCTTTCAGAGTCGGATTACAACGTCAAATGTTGCCTATATCATCAACATGTTGGTCATGGGCTTCTGGCATGGAGTGACCTGGTATTATGTTGCTTATGGTCTTTTCCACGGTCTAGGTCTCGTAATCAATGATGCCTGGCTTCGGAAGAAGAAGACACTGAATAAAGAGCGCAAAGCAAAAGGACTTGAGCCCCTGCCAGATAATCGCTGGACTCAGGCTCTTGGAATCTTTATTACCTTCAACACCGTTATGCTGTCCTTCCTGATCTTCTCAGGTTTCTTGGATCAGCAATGGTTTCCAAAAATGAAATAAGAAAAGGAAAAATGAAAAATGGATGTAAAATCACAAGTAATTGAAATTATTGACGAATTGTTTATGGAAGATGTCTCAGACATGATGGATGAGGATCTCTTTGATGCCGGTGTTCTTGATAGCATGGGAACCGTTGAGTTGATTGTTGAATTGGAAAACCGCTTCGATATTCGGGTTCCAGTATCTGAATTTGGTCGTGATGACTGGAATACTGCCAACAAAATCGTAGAAGGTGTCATGGAGCTTCAGAATGCTTAAACGATTGTGGCTGATTCTGGGTCCAGTCTTTTGCGCCATGGCTCTTGTCGCTGCTCTTCTCTTTTTCTATCCGATTAACCACAAACATAATCTGACAGAGGAGAAAAAGGCCGCAGTGAGCTTGACGGCAGAAGGCTTTAAAAGTCGTGCCCGTAAGGAAGAAGCGCTCGGGGATCCCAACTATCGTTTTGTACCCTTCTTTGGTTCCAGCGAATGGTTGCGATTTGACATCGTCCACCCAGCAGTACTAGCAGAGAAGTATGATCGCTCTTACCGTCCATATTTTCTAGGTCAACGAGGGGCAGCGTCTTTGAACCAATATTTTGGGATGCAGCAAATTCTTCCTCAACTAGAAGGGAAAACGGCTGTTTATGTAGTATCGCCCCAGTGGTTTACGAAGGACGGTTATGATTCATCGGCCTTCCAGCAATACTTTAACAGTGATCAATTAACGAGTTTTTTGGCCAACCAAGAAGCTGGACCAGCAAGCCAGTATGCGGCATCTCGTCTCTTGCAGCAGTACCCTAATGTAGCTATGCAGGGAGGAGTTCAGAAGCTAGCCAAAGGTCAAAATCTATCTAGTTTTGAAAAAGGTCTCAATCAGACCCTCATGCATTTTGTTCGTCGGGAGGATGCCTTCTTTAGCACCTTTACGGCAATGAACAATAGCAACTATGAGAAGAAAGTTCTCTCTCGCTTGAATGATTTGCCAGATACATTTTCTTACGAAGTCTTGGAAGAGGTGGCGACGGCGGAAGCCAAAAAGAAAACCAATAATAATAAACTAGGCATTAGTAATAGCTTCTATACCCATCGCCTTGCGAGTAAGCTCAAGAAACTCAAAGGATTCCAAAAGAATGAATCCTATGAACAATCCCCAGAATACAATGATTTACAACTGGTCTTGGATCAGTTTGCTCAATCTAAAACCAATGTCATCTTTGTCATCCCTCCAGTGAACTCTAAATGGATGGCTTATACAGGCTTGAGTAAAGAAATGTATCAACGGACAGTTGAAAAAATTCGTTACCAACTAGAAAGTCAAGGCTTTACCCATATTGCTGATTTTTCTAAAGATGGTGATAAACCTTACTTTATGCAGGACACCATTCATATGGGCTGGAATGGATGGTTGGCATTTGACAAGGCAGTTGATCCTTTTGTCTCCAACCCTCAACCGGCACCTGAATACAAGATTAACAATCGTTTCTTAAGTCAGGACTGGGCTAACTATAAAGGCCAGCCGGATCAATTTAAGTAAGATGCGAAGAGGTTGAGAATACCCAGTCTCAACCTTTTTTCCTATGGTTTTGAAGAAACTTATCCCCATATTCACAGACTTATCCACAGACTTGTGGATAAGTCTATCTACTAGAAAGAGAGGAACTAGTAAACCATGAAAACAATGAAGAAAATAGCTGTTTATGCGATTCTTCAAGGAAGCGTGATTTTTCTTATTACGGGCGTCATCACCCAATTAGTCAGAGGAGATTTCTTTTTCCGTGGCTTGGCT
>ERZ1699239.468-NODE-468-length-10737-cov-2.695947_pt1 | contig 10737 bp, 7 predicted proteins | sample MGYA00581536_ERZ1699239 | MGnify/ENA primary metagenome ERZ1699239 (study PRJEB42319, sample SAMD00040333) | human oral metagenome | material: saliva | host: Homo sapiens | study: EMG produced TPA metagenomics assembly of PRJDB4115 data set (Metgenomic analysis of...
GGATAAAGCATGTCAGGCTATTCTGAGTCAAAAAGCAGAGCTACTCGAACGAGCAAATCAAGCCTATCCATCTATTGTCAAACGTGGTGGTGGAGCCAGAGAGCTAACAGTTGAGAAAATTTCTGGTGAGGCTGACTTTTTAGTGGTTTATCTCCATGTCGATACTCAGGAAGCCATGGGAGCCAATATGCTCAATACCATGCTTGAGGCTTTAAAACCTAGCTTAGAGGCTCTGAGTCAAGGGCAAAGTTTAATGGGCATTTTATCCAACTACGCCACAGATTCTCTAGTAACTGCAACTTGTCGCATCGCCTTTCGTTATTTGAGTCGCCAGAAGGATGAAGCGCGTGAACTAGCTGAAAAAATGGTTTTAGCCAGCCAGTTTGCTCAAGCAGATCCTTATCGAGCAGCCACTCATAACAAGGGTATCTTTAATGGCATTGATGCTCTCTTGATTGCTACTGGAAATGATTGGCGTGCTATTGAAGCGGGAGCGCATGCCTATGCGAGCCATGATGGCGCCTATCGAGGTCTCAGTCGTTGGAGGATAGATCTGGAAAGTGAAGAGCTAATTGGAGAGATGACCATGCCGATGCCGGTTGCTACCAAGGGTGGATCAATTGGTCTCAATCCTCGAGTCGTGCTCAGCCATGAGTTGCTAGGTCATCCATCTGCCAAAGAATTGGCTCAAATTATCGTTTCGATTGGTCTTGCACAAAACTTTGCAGCTCTTAAAGCTCTTGTTAGCACAGGGATTCAGCATGGACACATGAAACTTCAGGCAAAATCGTTAGCGCTTTTAGCAGGTGCGACTGAGGCAGAAGTGCCTAAGTTGGTAGAAAGCTTGATTGCTGAAAAAACTTTTAATCTAGAAAAAGCACAGACTCTTTTGAAAAAATTAAGATCATAAGAAAAACTCAGACGAAACTAGTCTGAGTTTTTTGTTTATACTCAATGAAAATCAATGAACAAACTAGGAAGCTAGCCGCAGGTTGCTCAAAACACTGTTTTGAGGTTGTAGATGGAAGCTGACGTGGTTTGAAGAGATTTTCGAAGAGTATTAAATACTTTTACCTGGTAAGAGACTAACTGGTAAGAAATAACCAGTCGTAGCAACTTCTTTCCCCTCGATTTTTTGAAGTAGTAAATCAACTGTCAGGCGAGCAATTTCTTCCAAGGGTTGTTTAATGGTAGTGAGGTGAGGATAGAAATTCTCGATAAAATAAGTTCCATCGTAGCCAATAACCTTAAGTTGTTCTGGAACAGAAATACCAAGTTCCTGAGCGATCTTCATCACCAAGATGGCTGTCAAATCATCCGATGCGAAAATCGCATCTGGTTTTTGTTTGGTCAGGATATTTTTAATTTCCATTTCCTTACGAAGGGGTGAAAAGTCACTGGAAACATTGATAATAGGAGCCTTTGGTAAGATAGAAGCAAAACCAGCATGACGAAGTCCAGTTGGTGAATTGGAGTTGTCATTTCCTGTAATCATGATGATAGACTTGGCTCCAGTTTTAGCCAAGGTTTGAGCTGCAAGGACTCCACCAGCATAGTTATCAGAGGAAACAACAGGAATGTCCGGTGATAGGTTCCGGTCAAATGAAATAATCGGAGCGGTCACACGATTGTAATCCTCAATCCCAAGGTTATGACTTCCAGAAATAATACCGTCCACTTGATTGGCTTCCAACATTTCGATGTATTCACGTTCTTTTTCCGAATCGTGTTCACTATTACAAATGATGGTCTTGTAACCTTTTTTGAAGAGTTCGTGTTCCAATTTGTCAATCAATTCAGCATAGAAAACATGGCTGATTTTAGGGAAAATCAAACCGATTAACTTGGCTGATTTTCCTTGAAGACTTCGAGCTAAGTTATTGGGTTTATAGCCCAGCTCACGCATAGCATCATTAACCTTTTGAATGGTTTTTTCTGACAGATAACCCTTTTTGTTGATGACACGTGAAACAGTAGTAGGGCTGACGCCAGCTAATTTTGCGACATCAGTTAGTTTTGCGACCATATTCTAATTCGTAGTAAGTTCCAGTTGGGTTTCCAGATTTAATCACGATTCCATTTTGGTTCTCATGTGGGAAGACACGACCAGAAAATACTTTTTCTCCTTTATTAATGAAAATTTCAAAGACTGAATTATCGATGAAGATATTTACGGTAGTAGCTTGATTATCAATTGGACATGAGCGAGTAGTTCCAAATTCTTGAGCGTATTGCTCACCTGCCTGACTGCGGTCAACGGTTACTTGGCCATTGACAAGATCGAAATTGATAGAGAGCCCCTTGCCGTCTTTATCAGCAAGAAGGATGATTTCACTTTGACTATTAGCCTCTAAGTTCAGTTCAAGTTCGTAGGTGTTCTTAGTTTCAGAACGATTTGAAAATTCCTCTTCTGAAGCACGGAGTTTCTTGATGGCTGCTACAGGATACTGATAGAGTTTGCCATCTTTAATGGTTAATTCTTTGACCAATGAGAAAGTTCCTTGGTGATCAAAGCGATCAGATGGATAAGAAACATCTGGTAAGCCAAGCCAACTTACAGCTAAGGTACGTCCATCAGGAGCGTTAAAGGCCTGAGTGGCATAGGCTTCGAAACCATAGTCTAGATTGTGTAGTTCAGACACATCTACCATACGTGCATTTTCAGGATCGAAGGAAGCACCAATTTTATACATATTTGGATAGATATTGTCATATTCTAGAACCTTTTTATCCAAACCTTGTGGACAGTAGAGAAGGACAGGTTGTTCTCCAACAAAGACAAGATTTGGGCACTCCATCATATAAGCGGTACGGTCGTTGTTGAAGTCCAAATCACCAACTTCTTGCCAGTTTGTATAATCATTATCGACAGCTTTGTAGAGACGGACAAATCCTTTTTTCTCTAAGTCTTGTCCACCAACGATTGCGTAGTATTGTCCTTTAAAGTTAAAAATCTGTGGATCGCGGAAGTGGTCAGTAGCATCAGCAGGCTGATCAATCAAGATCTTATCAATCTTTTTAATATTTCCATCCTTATCCATCAAGGCACCGATCTGATAAGGGTGACGGATCCAGTTTTCATCACGGACATTTCCTGTATAAAATAGGAACAAGTTATCGCCAAACTGCATAGCAGATCCAGAGTAAGCACCGTGGCTATCCAGAGGAGTATCAGGTAATATTTTTACACCTGTTTCAGTAAAGTGAACCAAGTCGTCGCTTTCAAGCTGAACCCAAGATTTCAAACCGTGAGCTGCACCAAAGGGGAAATTTTGGTAAAAAACAACCCATTTGCCATCAAAATAAGAAAAGCCATTTGGATCATTAAGGAGTCCTTCTTTTGGCTCAATGTGATAGCTGACGTGCCATGGGGATTGTGCCATCTTTTCTTGGATTTCTTTTCTTTCTTCTTGTGTCCAATCTTCATAGCGTCTATAACGACGCTCGGTAGTCCATTCCATTTATATTCCCTCCATAAATTCTACTATCTTTATAGTAAACGTTTCCTTATAAAAAAGCAAGTCTTTTATATCGAATTTAAGAAAAAAATGTCAAACGATTGACAGATAATTAGAAGCCTATTTTTATGAAAATTAATGAAAATATGAAAGTTTTTGAAAATATTCACATAAAATCACGTAGAAACAGGCGTTTTTGAGACGAATTTATCAAGAAAGAAGCAAAAACTATCAAAAATTTTAACAATCAAAAAACTTTTTCTGCAAAACGCTTGACATATTTTTGAAAGATGATAAAATAATACTCGTAGGGCGAGTAAAATCGCTTTCAAACAAGAACAAATTTTTTTATAAGGAGATTTTTGCAAATGACCAATACAGAAATTGCAAAAAAAGTCATCGAAGCCTTGGGTGGACGTGAGAACGTCAACAGTGTAGCTCACTGTGCGACTCGCCTCCGTGTGATGGTGAAAGATGAAGCGAAAATCAATAAGGATGCTATCGAGAACTTGGAAAAAGTTCAAGGTGCTTTCTTTAACTCAGGTCAATACCAAATCATCTTTGGTACTGGTACAGTAAACAAGATGTACGATGAAGTCGTAGCTCTTGGTTTGCCAACTTCTACAAAATCTGAAATGAAAGCAGAAGCTGCTAAACAAGGAAATTGGTTCCAACGTGCCATCCGTACTTTCGGTGACGTCTTCGTTCCAATCATTCCAGTTATCGTAGCAACTGGTCTCTTCATGGGTGTTCGTGGTCTCTTGACTGCTCTTGGAATGACACTTCCAGAAGATGTGACAACTTATACTCAGATCTTGACAGACACTGCCTTTATTATCTTGCCAGGTTTGGTTGTTTGGTCAACTTTCCGTGTATTCGGTGGTAACCCAGCTGTTGGTATCGTTCTTGGTATGATGCTCGTTTCTGGTTCACTTCCAAATGCCTGGGCTGTTGCGTCTGGTGGTGAAGTAACTGCAATGCAGTTCTTCGGATTTATCCCAGTTGTAGGTTTGCAAGGTTCAGTTCTTCCAGCCTTCATCATCGGGGTTGTCGGAGCTAAGTTTGAAAAAGCAGTTCGTAAGGTTGTTCCAGATGTACTTGACCTCTTGGTAACACCGTTCGTAACACTCCTTGTAATGTCAATTCTTGGATTGTTTGTTATCGGACCAGTCTTCCACGTTGTTGAAAACTACATCCTCATTGGAACTAAAGCAATTCTTAACTTGCCATTCGGACTTGGTGGTTTCTTGATTGGTGGAGTTCACCAATTAATCGTCGTATCAGGTGTTCACCACATCTTCAACTTGCTTGAAGTTCAATTGCTTGCTGCTGACCATGCTAACCCATTCAACGCTATCATCACAGCTGCCATGACTGCTCAAGGTGCTGCAACAGTAGCCGTTGGTGTGAAAACTAAAAATCCTAAACTTAAAACACTTGCTTTCCCAGCTGCTCTTTCTGCCTTCCTAGGTATTACTGAGCCTGCTATCTTCGGGGTTAACTTGCGTTTCCGTAAACCATTCTTCCTTTCATTGATTGCTGGTGCAGTCGGTGGTGGACTTGCTTCAATCCTTGGACTTGCTGGTACTGGTAATGGTATCACAATCATCCCTGGTACAATGCTTTACATTGGTAACGGACAACTTCTACAATACCTTCTTATGGTAGCTGTATCATTCGCTCTTGGTTTTGCTCTTACTTACATGTTTGGTTTTGAGGATGAAGAACCAGTAGTTGTTGCTGAAAGTGCTACAACAGATCGTTTCGTTGAAGAAGAAGCAACTGGAACTGTTCCAGCATCTCTTCAAGATGAAACCATCATCTCTCCAATCGTTGGTCAAGCGGTTGCTTTAGAAAATGTGAATGACCCTGTATTCTCAAGCGGTGCTATGGGTCAAGGGATTGCAGTGAAGCCATCTGAAGGTGTCGTTTATGCTCCTGCAGATGCAGAAGTAACCATTGCTTTTGCAACAGGTCATGCCTTCGGTTTGAAGACAGCCAACGGTGCTGAAGTTTTGATCCACGTTGGGATTGATACAGTTTCAATGAACGGTGAAGGATTTGATCAAAAGGTTGCGCAAGGTGACAAGGTCAAAGCTGGCGATGTTCTTGGAACATTTGATTCTGCTAAAATTGCAGCAGCTGGTCTTGATGATACAACAATGGTCATCGTCACAAACACAGCCGACTATACTTCAGTAACTCCAGTAGCTACTGGTGCAGTTGCTAAAGGCGATGCTATTATTCAAGTAAAAGCATAATCGAATACATGATTGCTCAAGGACTGGTTAGGGTATCCTCCAGTCCTTGAATTTTGTTTGGAGGTGAGGCTTGGAATAAAAAAGTCGCTCACCTAATGTTTAAACATAAATAAGAGTAGTTTTTTCTATAAGGAATAGAAGTGAACCGTTTCCCTTTGTGATATAATAGAAAAAAAGAGAATTGAAAAAGAGGTTTGATATGACTAAATTATATGGAAGTCTTGAAGCTGGTGGAACAAAGTTTGTTTGTGCTGTAGGTGACGAAAATAATAACGTCATTGAAAAGACACAGTTTCCGACAACAACCCCAATTGAAACCCTTGATAAATGTATTGAGTTTTTCTCTAAATTTGAAAGTCTTGCTGGTTTAGCCATTTGTTCATTTGGACCGATTGATATTGATAAGAATTCAAAGACCTATGGTTTTATTACAACAACTCCAAAACCACATTGGGCCAATATTGATGTGGTAGGTGCTTTCCGTCGGGCATTAAATGTACCGATTTACTTCACAACTGACGTAAATAGCTCAGCTTATGGTGAGGTCGTCGCTCGTAATAATGCGGGTGCGCGGATTGAAAACCTAGTCTACTACACAATTGGTACAGGAATTGGGGCTGGTGTCATCCAGCGTGGTGAATTCATTGGTGGAGTAGGACATCCTGAGATGGGCCATTACTATGTTGCCAAACACCCAATGGATGTTGAAAAAGAATTTAATGGGGTTTGTCCATTCCACAGAGGCTGTTTAGAAGGTTTTGCGGCTGGTCCAAGCTTGGAAGCTCGTACCGGTATTCGTGGGGAAAATATCGAACTCAATAGCACTGTATGGGATATCCAAGCCTACTATATTGCCCAAGCCGCTGTCAATGCGACTGTAACCTTCCGTCCAGATGTGATTGTATTTGGTGGAGGAGTGATGGCACAACAGCACATGCTGGATCGCGTTCGTGAAAAATTCACAGTATTATTGAACGGCTACTTACCAGTTCCAGATGTTCGAGACTACATCGTGACTCCTGCGGTGGCTGGAAATGGTTCAGCAACCTTGGGTAACTTTGTCTTAGCAAAACAAGTCAGTAAAAAAGACTAATCAGTTAAGGCTGAAATAACATACTGTATCAAAATGCTAGGGGAGGGAGTTCTTCGTCGGGAAGATGGATGAATAACCTTCTCTTTTTTAAGCAAGAAAGGAGAAATGATGGAAAAAGCCATTATGAAGGATCCCTTCTTTTTGAGTCAAGTATCTGAAGAAGCGGCTAAAGAGGATTTGTATTTGGCGCAAGATTTACAAGATACCTTACGAGCTCACCAAGATTCCTGTGTTGGCATGGCTGCTAATATGATTGGTGTACGCAAACGAGTGATTATTATCCAATTTGGCGTGATGCCCTTGGTTCTCTTTAACCCTGTTCTAGTTAAGAAAGAAGGAGCTTATGAGACAGAAGAGGGGTGCCTTTCTTTGGCAGGGAGCCGAAAAACGAGCCGCTTTGAAAAGATTCAAGTCTCCTACTACGACATCAATTGGAAACCTCAGCTCATAAACTTAGAAGGTTTTGCGGCCCAGATTTGCCAGCATGAGCTGGATCACCTAGAAGGTATTTTGATCTAGTTGGACCTTCTGACTGCTAATCAATCTATTGAAAAAGAAATTACATATGGAAAAAGAATATTTGTTCTATGAACGGGTTAGACCATTTTTGGTGTCCCATCCCCCTTATCTTTCTTTATTAAGGTGGGTCAACCGCCTCGTCACCCTACTGATGCCACTCCTTTATTTTTATGTTCTTTGGGCAGCCTATTTGAAGGCTTCCGAGATTTGGGTTGTTCTTGCCTATCTGTTGGTTCCGGCATCTGGCTTTATTTTATTGAGTGTCATTCGAAAAGCAATCAATTGGCCCCGTCCTTATGAGCTTGGCGCGTTTCCGCCTCTTTTAGAGAGAGAAGGCAAGGGGAGTTCCATGCCAAGTCGGCATGTCTTTTCGGCGGTAATCATTTCGACAGTAGCCTGGGGAGTGAATCCTCTTCTATCGAGCATAGGTCTCTTCTTGGCTCTGCTATTGGCAGGAGTTCGTGTTCTGGCAGGACTCCATTTTGTCCGTGATGTCGTAGTCGGATTTGTCGTTGCACTCCTATGGGGAATCGTCAGTTTTTCTCTATTAGGAATTTTCTGAGAGAGGCTGTATGAGAGAAGAAAGAAATGATTAAAAACTGCCTAAGTTTGTTAGGCAGTTTTTAATTATGTGAGTTTTGGTATTGGAATTTTTGGAAGAACCGTTCACGTTCTTCTATAATAGCTGGAGTTGGGTTTTTGAGGGAAGTTAATAAATCAACCAAGTCAGGTGTGACTTCTCGAATCAGCTCCCCCAGTGACCAAATGGCTGTTGCAATATGAATCTGGTTTTGCGAGGTTTCGATGATTTCTAACAGTTTAGGAATAGCAGATCGGTCGTTAGCATTGGCCAAAGCAATGATGGCATTGCGCTGGAGAATATTTTTTCCCCGCCAACTGCCAGCGACCATTCCAAATTTTTCTTTGAATTGTCCATTGGATAACTCGATAAAGGGGATCAATTCTGGGTGCGCTAGTTCAGGATCGATATCAGTGGCTAGCGGATTGTCCAGACTACGATTGTAGGGGCAACAGATTTGACAGATATCACAACCGTAGATGACCGTTTTAATCTTTTTACGGAATTCCAGATCCATCATTCCCTTGTCTTGGGTCTGAAAGGATAGGCAACGTCGGGCATTCATAGAGCCATCTCCGATTAAACAAGAAGTCGGGCAGGCTTCTACACAGCGGTTACAATCTCCGCAACCATAGTCAACGGCTTGATCGGGTGCAATCTCTAGGTTGGTGATAAGCTCCCCTAAAAACATATCAGAACCGTCTTCTATTGAGATGACGAGGCCGTTCTTTCCGATAAAGCCAATCCCAGCTCGTTGAGCAACCGCGGTATCCACTAAGGCACCGGTATCCACCATGCCCTTGTATTCGAAGTCGGCGGTCAATTCTTCAATCCCTCGTGCTAGGCGGTCTAATTTATCTTGCAAGACATAGTGATAATCAAGGCCCCAGCTATTGGGGGTGAATTTTCCGCGTTTATAGGCCGTCTTCTGAGGTTGTTGTTTTAACTTGTGGGGATAGGCAACGGCAATGGAAATAATCGTTTTAGCAGAAGCTAAACTTAAGCGTGGTTGGATTCGTTCTTCAATATTTTTGTGCTCAAAACCAGAATTTCGGCCTTCTTCCACAGCTAGGCGGAGGGATTTTTCTAAATAGGAAAAATCATCTGCCGTGGTAAAGCCAATTTTTGAAATACCAATGGAGTGAGCCAATTCAATAATAGATTCTTTGAGATTCATATACCTATTATAGCGGAAAGCTGGTAAAAATGCGAAAAACGTGCAAAAAATTAAAAAGGGTCGAAACAGCTTGGCAGGGCTTTCAAAAATGAGTAGAATTTGGTATAATAAGGTATTGAATACAAGGATATATGGAGGCAGGTATGTCACAACCGTTATTTTTACAATCCGTCATGCAGGAAAAGATTTGGGGTGGAACTAGATTACGAGATGAGTTTGGCTATGAAATCCCGAGCGATCATGTTGGTGAATACTGGGCTATTTCGGCCCATCCACATGGTGTTTCTGTTGTTAAGAATGGACCTTATGCTGGAATGGGCTTAGACCAACTATATGCAGAGCATCGCGAATTATTTGGAGATCGAACAGAACCGGTTTTTCCATTGTTGACAAAGATTCTAGATGCAAATGACTGGCTCAGTGTTCAGGTTCACCCAGATGATGCCTATGGAATGGAGCATGAAGGAGAACTTGGAAAAACCGAATGCTGGTATATTATTGCTGCTGATGAGGGGGCAGAGATTATCTATGGTCATCACGCCCAGTCCAAGGAAGAATTGTGCCAAATGATCGAAGCCAAAGAATGGGATGATCTTTTAGCACGGGTTCCTGTGAAAGCGGGAGATTTCTTCTATGTACCAAGTGGAACCATGCATGCGATCGGTTCAGGTATCTTGATTTTAGAAACCCAGCAATCGAGTGACACGACCTATCGAGTTTACGACTTTGATCGTAAAGACGATCAAGGGAATCTTCGTGAGTTGCATATTGAACAGTCCATTGATGTACTGAACTTAGGTGCTCCGGCAAATAGCCGACCAGTTGAGGAAAAAGTTGATCACTTGTCATCGACTTTGTTAGTGGCAAATGACTTCTTTGGTGTTCACAAGTGGGTAGTTAATGGGGAAGTTCGATTTGAAAAGACCCATGATTATAGCTTGGTGAGCGTTCTCTCAGGGCAAGGAAGTCTTCAAGTAGATGGGGAGAATTATCCGATTGGAAAAGGGGACCACTTTATCTTAACGAGTGATATCCAGAATTGGACCTTGTCAGGAGAAGAGATGGAATTAATTGTTAGTCATCCATAAAGAAGAAAGAAGGTTGAGTCATCATGTGCTCAGCCTTTTGTTGTTTTAAGGAATTTTCTGCTAGATGGGGGAATGGAAGATTGCTGAGGGAAAAAGAGAGGAAAACCATATCCTAATCAATGGAATTTCTTGATGGATAAGCTACAGTGTGCTATAATAAAAAGAACGTTTAAAATTTTAAAAAATTGAAAAGTAAGGATACTAATGGCTAATTTATTAAAGACAATTATCGAAAATGATAAAGGTGAATTAAGACGATTGGAAAAGATGGCAGACAAGGTCTTTTCTTATGAAGATCAAATGGCTGCCTTGTCAGATGATGAACTGAAAGCGAAAACGGAAGAGTTCAAACAGCGTTACCAAGATGGTGAATCTTTGGATGATCTTCTCTACGAAGCTTTTGCAGTAGTTCGTGAGGGTGCTAAGCGTGTTTTGGGCTTGTTCCCTTATAAAGTACAGGTCATGGGGGGTATTGTTCTTCACCACGGTGACGTTCCAGAAATGCGTACAGGTGAAGGGAAAACCTTGACTGCGACCATGACGGTGTATTTGAATGCCCTA
>ERZ1699239.471-NODE-471-length-10682-cov-1.827854_pt1 | contig 10682 bp, 8 predicted proteins | sample MGYA00581536_ERZ1699239 | MGnify/ENA primary metagenome ERZ1699239 (study PRJEB42319, sample SAMD00040333) | human oral metagenome | material: saliva | host: Homo sapiens | study: EMG produced TPA metagenomics assembly of PRJDB4115 data set (Metgenomic analysis of...
GTGCCAATCAAGATAATTAATTGCCCAAAGGATAAGAAGTGTGAGCCCGAACCATACAGTAAAAATAGAGTCCTTGAAGACAATTTGTAAAAATATAAATCCTACCCCAACACTTAAAAAATACCTCAAAATATGACCGCACTTTTTTTGTTGAATAGAGGCAAAGTGCGGTTGAAATGGAGAGAGAAATTTTATTCATTTTCATCGTACACTCCTCATAAATAACACTGATGAAATAATAAAAACGAGCACATCGTAAGCGAAAACGAAAAAAAATTCCGTGAACTACTTCACAAATTTAAAAAATTTAAATAAAAAAGAAAGATGAATTTAAACTGATTTTTCTTTATAATCCTTGTAATTTTTACCTTCCGTTTTTGAGGTCGTTCTATGTCAGACTCATCTTGTATTATCATCGCTATCACGGGGGCATCCGCTTCAGGCAAAAGCTCCATTGCTTCCACCGTTCATAAAGAACTTTGTAACGAGTTAGGATGCCAAGAAATTGGGATTATTGCTGAAGACAGCTACTATAAAGATCAAAGCCATTTAGAGATGAGTGAGCGCATAAAAACAAACTATGACCACCCGAGTTCAATGGACAGAGATTTACTCATTCAACACTTAAAAGACTTAAAAAACGGAACCGCCGTAGATATTCCTGTCTATAGTTATGTTGATCACACCAGAACAGGCGAAACCAAACACTTCACGCCGAAAAAAATTGTGATTTTAGAAGGGATTTTATTGCTTACTGATGAGCGAGTTCGCCAATTAGCCGATATTTCTGTATTCGTGGATACCCCATTAGATATTTGCTTTATCCGCCGTTTACAACGTGATATGGAAGAACGAGGCCGTTCGTTACAATCTGTTATTGATCAATATCGTGCAACTGTTCGTCCAATGTTCTTACAATTTATCGAGCCATCAAAACAATATGCGGATATCGTGATTCCTCGTGGTGGTAAAAACCGTATTGCGATTAATATGTTAAAAGCTCAAATTCTTCATTTTTTAAACCAAAAATAGGAAAAATCATGCGTCTTTGCGATACCGATATCGAACGCTATCTAGATGATGGCATTATTTCTTTAACGCCTCGTCCTGAAAATGACAAAATCAATGGTGCGACCATTGATGTGCGTTTAGGCAATTCATTTCGCGTATTTCGTGAACATTCCGCGCCTTATATTGATTTAAGTGGTCCGAAAGAAGAAGTCTCTGCTCAACTTGAATCAGTGATGAGTGACGAAATTGTTATCGGTGATGATGAAGCCTTCTTCTTACATCCTGGTATGTTGGCGTTAGCAACCACATTAGAGTCTGTGAAACTCCCTGCCAATATTATCGGTTGGCTAGATGGTCGTTCTTCACTTGCTCGTTTAGGTTTAATGGTACATGTAACCGCACATCGTATCGATCCAGGTTGGGAAGGCAAAATTGTGTTGGAATTCTACAACTCCGGCAAATTACCTTTAGCATTACGTCCTAATATGGTGATTGGTGCATTGAGTTTCGAAGTGTTAAGCGGCCCGGCAGCGCGCCCTTACACCAGTCGTAAAGATGCCAAATATAAACATCAGCAAAATGCAGTGGCAAGCCGAATTAATGAGGATTAATCCATGAAAAAGATCGCAATTAGCCTGTTGATCGTGCTGTTTGCGATCTTTGCTTTTTGCTATACACGAATTCAAAAACTGGAAACAGTTATTACTACCACGCTAGCTCAGCATGAAACAACCTTCCAAGAGTTTAATGTGGGTATTTTCCCTGAGCCGTATATTTCCTTTGACAAAGTTCAACATAATCAAATAAGTATTGAAAAAATAACTGGAAAATTTTCTCTGCTATCATTAGTTTTGGGTAATGCTCAACTACAAGAATTAGTTGCTCAAAATATCAAGTTATCCCCAAAGGCACAAAACTCAGCAAATGTTCAAGTGCATTTCAACGGTTTCCCACTTAATTATATTACTAGTGATGATATTCCATTTAGCACAACAACTCTCATTACTGTTGAACTAGCAAAACCACTTTATGGCAGTAATAGAATCTTTAATTTTCGTTTTCTCAAAGGTCATGTTACCCTCCGTCGGGAAAGTGAATCACTTATTCAATTTGATCATGTTCAATTCAATCAGCAAGACCTGGGCTATATTGAAATTCATGCAGATTTAACAAAGCCACAGAAACGTGCCATTGCTTACATTAAACCTGTATGCACCACAAATTGTCTTGCTGTACTCAAATTTGATAGCTATCTACAAAAAAGCGCTGTCAATTTTTCTGGTAAAAATTTTCCTTTAACGCAGTTGTTAGCTTTACTTAATTTCCCGCAAACCATGACAGGTACGAGTGATTTTAACACTCAATTAGCCTTTACAAACTCAGAATTAATCGAAGGGAAATTTGATTTTAATGCGCGTGATGGCGAACTTTTAGGATTGAATTTATTAGATATGACGGCACAGTATTTACCAATTAATTACAACAGTGATTTAACCGCCAGCAGAAATATGAACACCCCTTACGAGCGTCTTGAGTCACATCTTTTATTTGAAAATCACTTACTCAAAGTGGATAAAATAAGCTTAAAAACAACCGCACTTTTAGGTGAAGGTTCTGGAGCCATTGATTTAGATAATGTACAATGCGACGTCAATTTAACTTTAAGATCAACTGACGAAAAATACAAAAAACTCGCATTGCCAATTCGCTTTTTCGATAGCTGTTACGCTCCACAATATAAGTTAAATATTGATAAAAATTTCCGCCATCAATTGAAAGAATTAATTAAAGAGAAATTAAAATAATGTCATTTTATCAGAAAGCAGAAAGAACCCAATATTGGCGCGTAGTCATCATGGCTTGCGCCGCTTTTATTTTTAACACCACGGAATTTGTGCCAGTTGCGTTACTCACTGACATCGGACAAAGTTTTGATATGCAAAGCTCCGATGTGGGTTTAATGATGACCGTTTATGCTTGGACGGTTATGATTATGTCTTTACCCGCCATGCTCGCAACAGGTGATATGGAACGTAAAGGCTTATTGCTGAAACTTTTCGTTATTTTTATCATCGGCCATATTATCTCGGTCATTGCGTGGAATTATTGGATTCTTCTCATTGCTCGTATGTGTATTGCGGTAGCGCATTCACTCTTCTGGGCAATTACCGCATCATTAGTGATGCGTGTGGCACCGAAGAATAAGAAAACACAAGCAATTGGTATGCTCGCTATCGGGACATCCCTTGCAACTATTTTAGGCTTACCATTAGGCCGTTTAGTCGGTCAATTAGTTGGCTGGCGTATTACTTTTGCAATCATTGCCGCATTAGCTTTGGTTGTAATGGTATTCATTATGCGTTTATTACCAAATCTACCAAGTAAAAATGCCGGCTCGCTCTCTAGTCTACCGATTTTGGCAAAACGTCCATTACTCATTGGACTTTATGCTACAACGGTAATCATTGTTTCAGCACACTTTACCGCTTATACCTACATTGAACCCTTTATGGTTCAAATCGGCGAACTCGATCCAAATCTTGCAACGATAATTTTGTTAGTTTTTGGGGTTTCTGGCATTACCGCAAGTGTGATCTTTAACCGCTTATACCGTTTCGGTCCAACTCAATTTATCAGTGGGGCAATGATTTTACTGGCTATATCTTTAACATTTATGCTTGCCTCTGCGAGTTATACCGCCACGATGTTTACCCTTGCCTTTATTTGGGGTATTGGCATCTCTTGTATCGGACTCGCCTTACAAATGCGCGTACTACAACTTGCTCCTGACGCAACGGATGTAGCAAGTGCTATTTATTCCGGTATTTTCAATGCGGGTATCGGTGCAGGTGCACTGTTTGGTAACCAAATCGCTCGTCATGTCGGTCTTGAATATATTGGCTTTACGGGGGCAGCATTAGCGATGATTGCACTTGGCATCTTTGTCTTCTTCAATTTCCGCTATCGTACTCAAAACCTCTAAAAAAATGACCGCACTTAATCAACAAGTGCGGTCATTTTCTTTTCTCTTTCTAATCGAGATGGAAACAAGCAATTAACTTACCATCAGGATATTTTTCCAATTTAGGCTGCTCATTTCGACATTTATCGGTCGCTTTCCAACAACGTGGATTAAATGCACAACCTTTTGGCGGATTAATCGGGCTTGGTAATTCGCCCTTTAATTTAATCCGCTGACGACGTAATTCAGGCGATAATCTTGGCGTAGCCGAAAGTAACGCTTGTGTATAAGGATGCTGAGGATTATTAAAGATCTGCGCTTTTGTGCCTATTTCAACACAGCGACCTAAATACATCACCATCACTTCATCAGCAATGTGTTCAACCACCGAAAGATCATGTGAAATAAACACATAAGATAAACCAAGCTCAGCTTGTAAATCCATCATCAAATTCAGCACTTGTGCACGAACAGATACGTCTAAAGCTGAAACAGGTTCATCCGCTACAACCACGTCAGGATCAAGCATTAGACCACGAGCAATCGCGATACGCTGACGTTGACCACCTGAAAACATATGTGGATAGCGATCATAAAACTCTGCACGTAATCCCACTTTTGCCATCATGGACAATACTTTTTGTTTACGTTCTTTAGCTGATAAATTCGTATTAATGACTAAAGGTTCTTCCAAAATTGTGCCGATTTTCTTACGCGGATTTAGTGATGCATAAGGGTTTTGAAACACTATTTGGATTTTCTGACGGCGCAATGCTTTCGTTTCGTGATCATTCTCTAAGAAATTTTGCCCGTTGTAGTACAACTCACCTTCTGTCGGTTCTTCTATCATCGTCAAAAGACGGCCTAGTGTGGATTTACCACAACCAGACTCGCCTACCACCGCAAGGGTTTTACCACGTTCTAAGGAAAAAGACACACCATCTAATGCTTTCACTTGCTGTGTTTTAGCAAACATCCCTTTTTTGACAGGATAATATTTCTTCAGCCCAATGGCATTGAGCAATGGTGCATTTTCTTGTGCGACATTAGACATTGCTAGGTTCTCCTTGGGCATTTAATGGGGTGTGACATTTTACTTGTCGATTTCCTATTTGACGCAATTCAGGTTCAACACTTCGACAAAGATCGGTCGCATACGGACATCGTGGATTTAACAAACAACCTTGTGGGCGATCGTATTTACCTGGCACCACACCAGGTAAAGATTGCAAACGAGATTTACCTTCTGCGAACTCAGGTAAAGAACGCAATAACGCTTGAGTATAAGGATGTTTGGGTTCACGGAAAATATCTTCTGCTCGTCCTTCTTCCACTACTTGTCCTGCATACATCACAATAATACGATGTGCCGCTTCTGCAACTAACGCAAGATCGTGCGTGATCAGAATCAACGACATACATTCTTTTTGCTGTAACTCAAGCAACAAATCTACAATTTGAGCTTGAATAGTCACATCCAGTGCGGTGGTTGGTTCATCTGCAATGAGTAATCTCGGTTTACATGCAATCGCCATAGCAATCATAACGCGTTGGCTCATCCCACCAGAAAGCTGATGCGGATAAACATCAATACGTGATTCAGGATCAGGAATACCGACTAAACGTAATAGCTCTAAGGTGCGTTCACGACGTTCTTTTTTGCTGCCGCCTTGATGCGCCTTAATCGCTTCCATAATTTGGAAACCTACTGTATAAGCAGGATTTAAGCTTGTCATCGGGTCTTGGAAGATCATGGCAATATCTGCCCCAACTAATTCCCGCTTTTCTTTTGGCGGTAAGCTTAAGAGATCTTTTCCTTCAAATTCTAGCCCTTTCGCTGAAACACGCCCAGGAAAATCAATTAAGCCCATCACAGCAAGGGAACTTACTGATTTCCCTGAACCTGACTCGCCGACAATACCTAATACTTCGCCTTGATTGACTTGGTAGCTAATACGATCCACCGCTTTAAAAGGTGCTTTTTCATCACCAAAGTGAACAGAAAGCTCTTTTACATCTAATAATGCCATTCTGCCCCCTATTGTTTTAATTTTGGATCGAGTGCATCACGCAACCCGTCACCCATTAAGTTAAATGCTAAAACAAGCGATAAAATTACTAAACCTGGAATGGTAACCAACCAGTTTGCTGCCTGCATAAAGCTACGTGATTCAGATAACATAGTGCCCAATTCCGGTGTTGGTGGTTTTGCGCCGATACCTAAGAAACCTAAGGTTGCTAGCTCTAAAATCGCGTTAGAAATTCCCATCGTCATTTGCACGATAAGCGGTGCAAGACAATTCGGTAAAATCACAATAAACATTAAACGTAATACGCTAGCTCCCGCCACTCGTGAAGAAGTGACATAATCTCTGTTTTTCTCATTCAATACCGCCGCACGTGTTAAACGCACATAACTTGGAATGGATACCACGGCAATCGCCAACGTCGCATTCGTTAAAGAGGGCTCTAAAATTGACACCACCACAATGGTTAAAAGCAAGTTTGGGATAGCCAACATGATATCAATGAAACGAACAATTAATGTATCTAATGCTCCACCATAATAGCCTGCAAGCAAGCCAAGACTCGTACCTAAAATGCAAGATAAAATGACAATAATGAAACCTGCAAAAACAGAAATGCGCGTACCATAAATAATGCGAGAAAGAATATCTCGACCAATGTCATCCGTACCCAGTAAATAAGCTGAATTTCCGCCTTCATACCACGCAGGCGGTAACAATAGCGCTGAACGATTTGGTTCTATAGGATCAAAAGGTGCAATCCAAGGAGCAAAAATACTGATTAATGCTACGACAAGAATAAAAGTGAGCCCAATCACCGCCCCTTTATTTTGTTTGAAATAAAACCAAAACTCCTGCAACGGTGTGCGAGGCGCAATCGTTTCAATAGATAAAGTTTGTTCCGTCATTAATAAGGCTCCTTATTGATGGCGAATACGTGGGTTTACCACGCCATAAAGTAAATCGATCGTCAAATTCACCACAATAATAATTGTAGCGATAATCAACACAGCGCCTTGTAAGACTGGATAATCACGATTAGAAATCGCATCAATAATCCATTTACCAATACCCGGCCATGAGAAAATTGTTTCGGTTAAAACTGCACCGGATAATAACTGTCCTACAATCAATCCCACCACGGTCACAACAGGGATCAGTGCATTACGTAGCGCATGAACAATCACAATTCGGGTATAACTTAAGCCTTTGGCTTTCGCTGTACGAATATAATCTTCACCTAACACTTCCAACATCGAAGAACGTGTCATTCGGGTAATCACCGCAAGTGGAATGGTACCTAGTACAATAGATGGTAGAATCAATGACTTAATGGCATTTACAAAGGCGCCTGGCACGCCTGAAAGCCAAGTATCGATTAACATAAAACCGGTTGGTGTATCGATCCAGAAACTGTCTTCTAAACGTCCCCCTTGTGGTAAATCTAACCAAGGTGAAACATATAAGATCAAAATTAATCCCCACCAGAAAATTGGCATGGAATAACCCGTTAATGACATAGCTGTCACGGTATGAGAAATCCAGCTATCTTTCTTGACGGCAGCAATCGTTCCTAGCGTAATGCCGGCAATTAATGACCAAAATAGTGCAAAGAAAGCCAATTCAAACGTGGCAGGGAAAAGTGTGAAAAACTCAGTCAGAACAGGTTGTTGAGTACGGAATGATTCACCAAAATCGCCTTGTATTACATTACCAATATAATTGAAATATTGCTGATACAACGGTAAATCGAGACCAAGTTGTTTCATCATTTGTTGATGAACTTCTGGCGTTAAACCTCGCTCTCCCATCATGATCTCCACGGGATCCCCCGGAATAAAATGAATGAGAGCAAAAGTCACAAAAGTAATGGCGATAAAGGTAGGAATCACCATTAAAATACGTTTTAAAATAAATTTAAACATCTACTTCCCACATGATAAAAGTGCGGTCATTTCTTCGAATGCTTTCGCACTTGGCACCTTGAGCATAAACATCAATATTCATACTCGTTGCAATAAAATCCTCCCGATTCTACCGCACTTTTTCTAATTTTGCCAAATGTGCAATCAACCACTTAATTCCTTGAGCTTGGAAAGCAATTTGTAAACGGGTGTTATTATCTGAGCCTTCAACGTTTATAACAGTGCCAAAACCAAACTTTTCATGTTTCACTTTTTGCCCCATTTTCCATTCATTTTCTGGCAAACTCGTGCTTAAACTCCCTACTTTCGCTTGGTTTAATGCTCGGGTGACTGTTCCGCGTAAACGGATTTCTTGAATGCACTCTGATGGCAATTCTGCAATAAAACGCGAAGGTAAATGGCGTTCTTCTTTCGTGTAAACACGACGACTTTCAGCATAACAAATAGTAAGTTTTTGCTTCGCTCGAGTAATGCCCACATAAGCAAGACGGCGTTCTTCCTCCAAACGACCAGGCTCTTCAAATGAACGGAAACTTGGGAATACGCCCTCTTCTACCCCCACCATAAATACGCGCGGAAATTCCAAGCCTTTTGCTGAGTGTAAGGTCATCATTTCCACACAAGATTGATGCGGTGAAGCCTGCTCTTCTCCCGCTTCTAAAGAAGCATGAGTTAAAAAGGCGGTAAGATCGGTCATATCCTCTGCTTCATCAGGTTTGATAAATTCTCGGGTTGCCGTCACCAATTCTTCTAAGTTTTCAATACGCACTTCACCTTTCTCGCCTTTTTCCTGTTTATACATATCGTATAAGCCAGAATGTTTAATCACGAAATCAGTCTGTGCAAACAATGACATTTCGGCTGTATCAACCTGCAAAGAATTAATCAACTCTTGGAAACGCAACAATGCTGTTGAAGCACGTCCCGTTAGCATATTTTCTTGTGTGGCCACTTGCACTGCTTGCCATAAGGTAATTTGACGCTCACGGGTTAAATTTCGTAACACATCTAAAGTACGATCGCCAATACCACGCGTAGGCGTATTAATCACACGTTCAAACGCGGCGTCATCTTGACGATTATTAATTAAGCGTAAATACGCCAATGCATCTTTAATTTCTTGGCGTTCGAAAAATCGCATCCCGCCATAAATCCGATAAGGAATTTGGCAACGAATCAAGGCTTCTTCAATAACACGAGATTGGCTATTACTACGATATAAAACAGCACAATCATCTAATTTCCCACCGTCATCTACCCAATTTTGGATTTGAGACGCCACAAATTTTGCCTCATCTAATTCATTAAATGCTGCATAAATACCTACTGGCTCCCCCATTTCACCGTCGGTCCATAAATTCTTACCGAGGCGATCACTATTATTCGAAATAAGTTGGTTGGCACTTTTCAGAATATTGCCGGTAGAACGATAATTTTGCTCCAAACGAATAGTTTCAGCGTTGAAATCTTTTAGGAATTTTTGAATATTTTCGACTTGCGCACCACGCCATCCATAAATGGATTGGTCATCATCGCCCACAATCATCACTTTACCCGTATTACCGGCAAGAATTTTGATCCAGGCATATTGGATTTTATTGGTATCTTGAAACTCATCCACCAAAATGTGCTGAAAACGTTGCTGATAGCGTTGCAAAATCACAGGCTTTTTAGCAAATAATTCATACGCACGAATTAACAATTCAGCAAAATCCACCAAGCCTGCACGATCACAAGTATCTTGATAAATTTGATAAATCTTAATCCACTCTTTTTCCTGACGATCACCAAAATCATTAATATCTTGCGGTCTTAAACCTTCATCTTTTTTATTATTGATATACCAGCACGCTTGTTTGGGTGGAAATGCTTTATCATCATAATTGTGCAATTTCATCAAGCGTTTTACTAAACGAAGTTGGTCTTCAGAATCCAAAATCTGGAAATCTTGTGGCAAGTTTACATCTAAATGGTGAGCGCGTAATAATCGATGGGCAATGCTATGGAATGTGCCAATCCACATACCAAATAGATTCGATTGAGAATGTTTAGATAAGGTATCTTGAATACGATGGCGCATTTCAGCAGCGGCTTTATTGGTAAAGGTTACCGCCATAATGCTGCCTTCAGAAATATTTTCTACGGCAATCAACCAAGCAATACGATGAGTCAATACACGAGTTTTACCACTTCCTGCACCAGCAAGCACAAGGTAATTACCAAGTGGTGCTGCCACTGCTTCACGTTGTTTATCATTCAAGCCATCAAGTAATTCTGAAATATCCATCGCTCTTATTTTAATCTGGTTAAATTTACAGGGATTATAGTGGGAATTATATTTTTAAACAACCTGATATTTACAAATTTACTCCTCCCCTTTATATTAGCAATATCAAATAATTACTAAATATTGACGAAGTTAAAGGAGACACAATGTCAATTAAAACAACACTAAAATTAACCGCACTTTCTACCCTTGCGGCTCTCGCCTTCACATCTCACGCACAGGCTGAAGGTAAACTCACTGTCTATTGCAGCGTACAAAACGTAGTATGCGAAAAAGTCACTCAAGCCTTTAGTAAAAAATACAATGTAGATGCACAATTTGTACGTAATAGTACAGGCGTCGTATTAGGCAAAATTAAAGCTGAAAAAGAAAACCCACAAGCTGATTTATGGTTTGGCGGCACAATTGAGCCACATCTTCAAGCGGCTGAATTAGGCTTAATCGAACCTTATAAATCTAAACACATTGAT
>ERZ1699239.474-NODE-474-length-10649-cov-2.878065_pt1 | contig 10649 bp, 11 predicted proteins | sample MGYA00581536_ERZ1699239 | MGnify/ENA primary metagenome ERZ1699239 (study PRJEB42319, sample SAMD00040333) | human oral metagenome | material: saliva | host: Homo sapiens | study: EMG produced TPA metagenomics assembly of PRJDB4115 data set (Metgenomic analysis of...
ATGCTGAAGAGCATGACCGAGTGACTTCTCAGATTAGTCATTTTCCGCATATCTTAGCATCAGGATTGATGGAACAAACTGCAAGCTATGCTGAAGAGCATGAAATGGCGCGACGCTTTGCGGCCGGTGGATTTCGAGATATGACTCGGATTGCCGAAAGTGAGCCTGGTATGTGGACTTCTATCCTCTTATCCAATCGAGAGACCATTATTGAACGCATCGAGGATTTCAAGGGGCGTTTAGACGAGGTTGGACAAGCTATTAGTAAGGGTGACGAAAACCAAATCTGGAATTTTTTCAACCAAGCACGTGAGCAACGCCAAGCTATGGAAATCCATAAACGTGGCGGTGTTGACAGTTCTTATGACCTCTATGTCGATGTTCCCGATGAGGAAGATGTTATCTTGCGCATCTTGGAATTGCTAAGAGGAACTTCCTTGGTCAATATCCATATCAATGAGGAAAACCGTGAGGATGTTCACGGGATTCTGCAAATTTCCTTTAAGAATGCTCAGGATTTAAAACGTGCTGAGCAAGTCATTACAGAAAATACAGACTACACAGTCGTTATTAAATAAGGAGGACAATTATGTCAAATATTTATGATAGTGCAAATGCACTAAGTCGTGGACTACGCGAATTGCCTGAATACAAGGCAGTTAAAGAAGCTAGAGATGCCATCCAAGCGGATGCAGAAGCTAGCAAGATTTTTGCAGATTATATTGCTTTTCAACATGAAATCCAAATCATGGCACAAACTGGTCAAATTCCAGATGCTTCTTTCCAAGAAAAAATGGAAAGCTTTGGTAAGCAGATTCAAGGTAACTCTCTCTTGTCAGAATTCTTTGCCAAACAGCAACAACTTTCGATTTACCTTTCTGATATTGAAAAAATTGTCTTTGAACCAATTTCAGAACTTTTAAAATAAGAATTTACCTCATAAAGTCAGGAATTTTTAAGAAATTTCTGACTTTTTATGATAAAATAAGAAAAAGTATTGTCAGTATGAGGTCTAGTATGAAGTTAAAAACAAACATTAAGCACTTAAATGGTAGTATTCGCGTACCAGGGGATAAGTCCATCAGTCATCGCTCTATCATTTTTGGGAGCTTGGCTGAGGGTGAAACGAAGGTTTATGATATCTTGCGTGGTGAAGATGTCTTGTCAACCATGCAGGTATTTCGTGACCTCGGCGTAGAGATTGAGGACAAAGACGGTGTTGTTACCATTCAAGGTGTTGGCATGGGTGGATTAAAAGCCCCTCAGAATGCCCTGGATATGGGGAATTCTGGGACATCTATTCGTTTAATTTCAGGTGTCCTTGCTGGTGCAGACTTTGAAGTAGAGATGTTTGGAGATGATAGTCTTTCTAAACGCCCCATGGATCGTGTGACTCTTCCCTTGAAAAAAATGGGAGTTAGCATTTCAGGTCAAACAGAGCGAGACTTGCCACCGTTGCACTTAAAGGGAACGAAAAACTTAAGACCTATTCAATACGAATTGCCAATCGCTTCTGCACAAGTCAAGTCAGCCTTGATTTTTGCGGCTTTGCAGGCTCAAGGACAGTCAGTCATTATCGAGAAGGAGTGCACTCGTAATCACACAGAAGATATGCTCCAACAATTCGGAGGTGATTTGAGTGTCGATGGTAAGAAAATAACTGTTCAAGGGTCACAGAAACTAAGTGGACAAAAGGTTGTCGTGCCAGGAGATATTTCTAGTGCAGCATTTTGGTTGGTAGCAGGTTTGATTGTGCCAAATTCTCGAGTGGTACTTAAGAATGTCGGCATTAACGAAACTCGTACAGGGATTATTGATGTTATCCGAGCTATGGGCGGGAAATTAGAGATTACTGATATGGATCCAATTGCCAAATCTGCAACCTTGACTGTTGAAACTTCAGATTTGAAGGGAACAGAGATTGGTGGAGTCTTGATTCCACGTTTAATTGATGAATTGCCGATTATCGCCCTCCTTGCTACCCAAGCTCAAGGTCAAACAGTTATCAAAGATGCAGAAGAACTAAAGGTTAAAGAAACGGATCGCATTCAAGTTGTCGCAGATGCTTTAAACAGCATGGGAGCAACTATTACTCCTACAGCAGACGGAATGATTATCAAAGGGAAATCTGCCCTCCATGGAGCCAAAGTCAACACCTTTGGAGACCACCGAATCGGAATGATGACAGCCATTGCAGCTCTCTTGGTTGCAGATGGAGAAGTTGAATTGGATCGAGCCGAAGCTATTAATACTAGCTACCCAAGCTTCTTTGATGATTTGGAGACTTTGATTCATGGCTAAGGTTTTACTAGGTTTTATGGGTTCAGGAAAAACTACTATTGCTAGAAAGCTAGATCCTGACTTTGTAGACATGGATGCCTTGCTGGAAGGCCGACTGGGGATGCCGATTGCTCGTTTCTTTGAAGAAAAAGGAGAAGCAGCCTTCCGCCAGCTAGAAGAAGAAGTCCTAGCTGATTTGCTAAAGACAGATAAAGTTATTTCTACAGGCGGAGGAATAGTCATTTCTCCTCGTAATCGTGCCTTGCTCAAGCAAAATCCAGACAACATCTACCTTAAAGCAGATTTTGAGACCCTTTACCAGCGAATTTCAGCTGATAAGGACAATCAACGTCCACTATTTTTAAAGAATAGCAAGGAAGATTTGGCTGCGATTTTTAAAGAAAGACAGGCTTGGTATGAGGAAGTGGCTAGTCAGATTGTAGATGTATCAAGTTTAAACCCAGATGAAATTATAGAGGAACTGAGATGAAAATTGCCTATCTAGGTCCCAAAGGATCTTTTTCGCACCATGTGGTGCAAACGGCTTTTCCTCATGAGGAACTAGAGCCTTTTTCAAATATTACGGACGTTATCAAGGCCTATGAACAGGGATTAGCAGACTATTCAGTAGTGCCGGTTGAAAATTCCATTGAAGGTAGTGTTCATGAGACCTTAGACTATCTTTTTCATAAGCTCGTATTCAAGCTGTGGCGGAGATTGTGCAGCCAATTCATCAACAGTTGATGGCGGTACCAGGGCAGGTTAAAATTGAGAAAATCTTTTCTCATCCGCAGGCCTTGGCGCAGGGAAAGAAATTTATCGATGAGCATTATCCAAATACTCAACTAGAAGTCACTGCCAGTACAGCATACGCTGCGCGCTATGTTTCCGAGCATCCAGATCAGCCTTTTGCGGCCATTGCCCCCAAAAATTCGGCTGGAGAATATGGTTTGGAATTAATTGCTCAAGACATTCAAGAAATGGAAGCCAATTTCACTCGCTTTTGGGTTCTCGGAGCTAGTCTACCAGGCCTGCCATTAAAAATGTCAACTGAAAAGATGAGTTTGGCTGTAACCTTGCCAGACAATCTACCGGGAGCCTTATATAAGGCGCTTTCTACCTTTGCTTGGCGCGGGATTGACCTAACTAAGATTGAGAGTCGCCCGCTAAAAACAGCACTAGGTGAGTACTTTTTTATCATTGATGTGGACTATGCTGATAAAGAATTGGTCCATTTTGCTCAAAAAGAATTAGAAACGATTGGGATCCACTATAAAGTACTAGGAGCTTACCCTATCTATACCATACAGGATAAAGGGAAGGAGAAGGAATGACTAGAGAAAATCCTCTGACACACCATGAGAAACTACGTTACGACTATCTATTAAAAAACATCCACTATCTAAATGATAAAGAAAAGAGAGAGTTTGCTTTTTTACAAGCTAAGCTGGATGGTCAACAAGAAGCTCGTTCAGTTGTCGTAGAAGAAGCAGAAAACCAAGACTATACGGAACCTAACACAGGTCTTCCGAGTTATACTAATCGAAGTCGAGCTAGTCGACGTAGTAGTCTACCGCAACCAAAAGCTAAGATTCCTAAGCAGAAGAAACCAAAGAAAAAAAGAGTCTTTCGCTTTAAACGCATACTTGCTTGGTTAGGAATACTGTTGCTTTGTGCTGCAGTAGGAATGATTTTTATGTTCTTGAAAGGTTTCCAGTCAGCCAATCCGAATGGCTCAAGCGGGTCGAAAGATGCCAAGGCTGCCCAAGTTGAAGTTTTCAATGGACAGGATACAAGAGATGGTGTCAATATTCTTATCTTAGGAACAGATGGCCGTATTGGACAGAATAGTTCAGAAACACGGACGGATTCTATTATGGTTCTAAATGTAAGTGGTAAGGATAAAAAGCTTAAGCTTGTAAGTTTTATGCGTGATAACCTAGTATACATTGATGGCTACAGTCAGGTTGTTGATGGTCAAAAACAAGCTGACCATAAGTTGAACTTGGCCTACGAATTAGGGGAACAAGAAGGAAAACAAGGGGCTGAAATGGTACGTAAGGTCCTTAAAGATAACTTTGACCTAGATATCAAATACTATGCCCTTGTTGATTTCCAAGCTTTTGCGACTGCCATTGACACGCTTTTCCCTGATGGTGTGACTATTGATGCTCAATTTTCAACTCTAAATGGAGTTCCAGTTACAGAAGCGACAGTTGGTGATGACTTGCATGCGACAGAAACCGAATCCCCTACACAGACTATTAAAGTTGGAACGCAACAAATGAATGGTTCTACTCTTCTCAACTATGCACGTTTCCGCGATGATGATGAAGGGGACTATGGTCGTACTCGTAGACAGCAACAAGTCATGACTGCTGTTTTACAGCAAATTAAAGATCCTACAAAACTTTTCACAGGTTCAGAAGCACTTGGTAAAGTATTCGCCATGACATCTACAAACCTTCCTTATACCTTCTTATTGACCAACGGTTTATCCGTCCTCGAAGGAGGTCAGAACGGTATTGAAAGACTAACAGTACCGGAACTTGGAGACTGGGTAGATGACTATGATGTATATGGAGGTCTAGCACTTCGAGTGGATCAAAAAGCCTACCAGAATAAACTAGCCCAAATGGGATTTAGATGATAAAAACATTAAAATCAAAGCTTGAAACATCTAATAAAATAGGTGCTTCAGGCTTTGATTTTTACATAATCAGATGGATTTTTGGGTCATTTTTATGGTATAATGAAATGATGTAATTCTATAGAAGAGGATGAGAATGAGATGAGTGATTTAAAGGCAATTCAAGCCCGTAGCTTAGAGATGGCTGAATATTTTGTCGCCTTTTGTAAAGAACATGGATTGCTCTGTTATTTGTGTGGTGGAGGAGCCATTGGTGCCCTTCGTAATAAGGGCTTCATCCCTTGGGATGATGATTTGGACTTCTTTATGCCACGAAAGGACTATGAAAAACTAGCAGAGTTATGGCCTCAATATGCGGATAAGCGTTACTTCCTATCAAAGAGTTCTAAAGACTATGTAGACCGTAACCTCTTTATCACCATTCGTGATAAGGAGACGACTTGTATCAAGCCTTACCAACAAGATTTGGATCTTCCCCACGGCTTGGCTTTGGATGTATTAATATAGAAGCATTATCTAAAACATCATCTTTTAGTTTTGTTCAAAAAGAACAATGGTGGAGTTTAAATTAAACTACAAACTTGTAGAAGTGGAGGAACAAATTTGAACAGAAATTTTATTGAGAAGTTAAGATTAATTTCTATTAAAGATATTACTTCGCTTATTTTTATTTTTCCTATAGCCTATGTTATTTCTCTATTCTTTAGACGTAGAAATAAAAATCTAATACTAATATGTGAAAGTGAAAAAGAAGCTAGAGATAATGGCTATTGGTTGTTTAAATATATTAGAGAAAATCACCCAGAGGAAAATGTAATATATGTTATTGATTTGAAATCTCCTGATGCTCATAAAGTCAAAGAGTTAGGAGAATGTATACAGTATTGGTCTCTGAGACATTGGATTTATTATCTAAGTGCAGGAGTAAATGTAAGTACACAAAAAGCAGGAAATCCTAATGCAGCTGTTTTTAATCTTATGGAAGTATATTTAGGGTTAAAAACAAATAAGGTATTTTTGCAGCATGGAATAACAGTTTCGGATGCCAAATGGTTATATTATGAAAACACAAAAATGCGTGGCTTTATATGTGGGGCAGAGCGAGAGTATAATGTAATAGAAGAAAAATTCGGGTATCCAAAAGGGTATGTACAATATTTGGGATTTCCAAGGTTTGACAATCTTCATCATAATATTGTAAATAATAATCAAATTCTTGTTATGCCTACTTGGAGAGAATGGTTAAATTTAAATACTAAAGCTAGAAATAAATTTAATGAAGGCAGTATTTTTACAGAGAGTGAATATTTTAAAAAATGGAATGAGTTTTTATTAAGTAAGGACCTAAAAAATTTTTTAGAAGAAAATGACTTAACTTTAATTTTTTATCCGCATAGAAATATGCAAAAAAATTTACAAGATTTTCAAACTTCTTCAGATAATATTATATTGGCTGATTGGAAAAATTATGATATACAAGAATTATTAAAAGAGTCAGCTTTTTTAATTACAGATTATTCAAGTGTATTTATGGACTTTGCTTATATGAGAAAACCAGTATTATTTTATCAATTTGATTATAAAAAATTTAGGGAAGGCCAGTACGAAGAAGGATATTATAACTATAAAGATGGATTCGGAAAATCTATAGATACCCTAGATGAATTGATAACAGAGATAAAAAAACAATTTAAAAATAATTGGATTTTGGAAGATAAATATAAAGGAAGAATTGATAAGTTTTTTAGAATACATGATGATCAGAATTCTAAGAGAGTATATTCGTTTATAAAAGAAATAATAGGAAAAAAATAATGAAACTAACTATAGGTGTACCAGTATACAACGGTGAAAAATATATATCACGTTGCATAGATTCTATCGCAAAAGAGTATGAGGCAGTGAAAGATAAAATAGAATTAGAACTGCTAATTGTAAATGATGGATCAAAGGATAGTAGTGAAACAATGTTAAAAGGATATAGTGTAAAATTATCCTATCTAAAAGTTATATCTCAAGAAAATAGGGGATTAGCCCATGTTAGAAGAGTAACTTTAGAGGAGGCAAGTGGAGACTATCTATGGTTTGTTGATGTAGATGATGAGATAGAAAAAGGTGCACTAAAATTTATAGCTAATCAAAAATTAGAAGAAGTAAATATTTTTGATTATAGGGTAGGATACGAGAATAGTGAGTTGGACTATATAAGTATGGGAATAGAAGAAAATACTATACTAAATCCGAATAAAGAAAGAAAACTTTTTACCCTACCAAATGCTGTATGGCATTATATATATGATTTAGAATTCTTAAGAAAAACTAAATTAACATTTAAAAGTGGCTATTTATATGAAGATTTCGAGTTCATGGCAAGACTTTGGCCTAATGTAACTAAAGCAAAATATTTTAATTTTAGTGTATATAAATACTATTTAACTGAAGGTTCTATTATGCGTGGCGGAACAGCTATTAATAAAATAAGAGATATAGAAGTAATGTTAAACAGTGTAGAAGAATATTATGTGGAAAATTACCCAGGGGAATATAAAGAAGAGTTAGAATATTATAACTGGTACCATATTTTATATGGTGGATACGCTAATATTTTAAGAATTGATGAAAAGTCTCCCTTATTAAAAGATTATCTTGAAAAAGTAAATAAAAAATATCCTAATTGGATAAAAAATAAATATTTAAAGATTCAACCTTTAAAGAGAAAACTACTGATGTATTTAATAAAATATAATCAAAAAAGTATAGTAAAAAAACTATTGAAATAGGTAAAATATGAGTAAAAAGAAAATTTTATTTATAACATGGTCTTTTAGTTTGGGTGGTGGATCTGAAAAAATTTTGGAAAACATTTCCAATGGATTAAGTGATGAATATGAAATTGATGTTTTAGAGATAAACCATCACGGTATTGGAGAAAGTAACAATAGAAAAGTCAATGTATTAAAACCTATATTCAAAAATCTAGAGAACGCCAGTTTTTTTAATAAAATTAATTGGAAGCTATTTTTGTTCTTTCCAAAATTTTTTAGAAATAGAATAACTCGAAAAAAATACGATTATGAGATTGCTTTTAATTATCTTTATCCAGTTTATTTACTTAATGATGATGTGAAAACAATATCGTGGAATCATGGAACAATTTATAATTTAAAAAATCATAAAATATCTAGGATTAGGCAAGGTAAAAAACTAAGATATATTAACAAAATAATAGCTATTTCAGAAAAAACAGAAGAATCCATCAAAGAAATTTATCCTGAGTATAAGAAAAAAATAGAACTAGTATATAATGGATATGATTTTAATGATATCAATGCTAAATCTCTTGAAAATGCGAAAATTAAATTTGAAGAGGATAGTCTTATCTATATAGGACGAATAGAAGAATCAAAAGGCATAAAGAGACTGTTAGAAGTTTTTAAGAATGTGGTTGAAAAGATTCCCGATAAAAAATTATATTTGTTAGGCAAAGGAGATTTAGAGGAATATGTTAGTAAATTTATACTTGATAATAAATTAGAGAACAATGTTTTTATGTTGGGCTATGTTAAAAACCCGTATCCATACATAAAAAAATCTTCTTATGTTATTTTATTATCAGAAGCAGAGGGCTTTCCTACCGTTTTAGTCGAAAGTTTAGCTTTGGGAAAGGGATTCGTTAGTACACCTGTAGGGGGAACAAATGAACTATATAATTCTCAAAAATGTGGCTTTGTTTCGGATAACAATGAGGAAATTACCAATTATATTGTAGAAGAACTTAGTAAAAATAAGGAAAACAGAATTATTAAATCAGAAGTGTGTAGAAAACATGTAGACAAATTTTCCTTAGATAAACAAATTGCTAGTATAAAAAAAATCATTAAAGAATTATAGGATGATAAAAATATGGATAAAATCATAGTTCCTATGAGTTATATGGGAAGTGGATCCTCTGCTGTGACAGATTTATTAAAAGAATATGAAGGAATAAACACAAAAAATTCAGATTTTGAGTATGTATTTTTATATGCACCTGATGGATTATTTGATTTAGAATATAAATTACTTTATAATAATAATGCTATAAGAAGTGATGAAGCTGTAAAGAGTTTTAGAAGACTCATGAAAAAACTGTATATTTACGAAGGTTGGGGAATTGCTAACTATAAAAATAAAATCTCTATAAATTTCATGAATATAGTAGATAGTTATTTGGATTCTATAATAACGAGTAAATATCAGGGGATTTGGTATTATCATCAAAAACCTACAAAAATGGCCTGGATTATAAGGGTTATAAAGAGAATTATCTTTAAAAAGACAACAAAACCAAAACAAGTACAATTAGAAATTAGTCTGTTATCATCACGTGATTTTTATGAAAAAAGTAGAAAATTTATTTTGAATGTAATAAAAGAAATTTCGGATAAAGAAGAGTATATAGTTCTAGATCAGCTCTTATTGCCTCATAATCTTAATATAATTGATAATTATAAAATTGAAGAGTTATTTCCAATAATAATTTCTAGAGATCCTCGTGATGTATTTATAATGAATAAATACTTTTGGAAGCCCAGAAATCAAGAGGTGCCATATCCAACCGATGTTAAGGAATTTTGTAATTACTACAAAATGATGAGAGAAAATGAGAAAAAAACAAATACTTTAGCATTACGATTAAATTTTGAGGATTTAGTTTTGAATTATGAGGAAACAAAACAAGATATAGAAAATTTCATCGGTATAGATTCTATCCATCATAAAGCAAAGTTTGAGTATTTCAACCCAGCTATTTCTGTGAATAATTTACAAGTTTACAATAGAGACGATAAATACAGGGAGGAAGTAGAAGTGATAGAGTTAGAATTATCAGAGTACCTATATAATTTTAAGGAACGTATTGTTTCTACTGGGGATGTTTTTTAAATTTTCGTGTAAAGGGATGAGGTGAGTATTTGATATTAGATTGGAAAAGAGTGTATTATTTAATTACGCTATTTAGCTATGTTATAACTATTTTTTTAGGTATTACATATATATATAATAACTCGATTATTACGTTACTGATAACTTTAGTTATGCTTCTTATAAGTAGTGTTTTATATTGTTTTAACAATATAAAGTATTATGTAATCCACCTTATTTTTTACATTACAATATTTCTTTTTTTAGTATCTAGACCAACAATAGATTATTTCAAATACGGACTAATAAATACCTATCAGGAAGATGCCTATAGATTTTCATTTATAGCGGTTATTGTTTCTATTATTGGGCTAACTATAGGAGGTTTATTAGTTTCTAAAAAAGAAAATAATAAAAAAGAGGGATATGAAACCCAAAAATCTAGATTATTCATACATAGTATAAGAAAGGTATCTCTAACAGTATTTTTAATTTCATATCCGTTCTATTTAATTAGGTTAATCGAACGGCTAATGTATAGAATAAATGTATCATATTATGAATATTATGCAGAGTTCAAAAGTGAACTGCCCTATTTTACATATACATTATCGACGTTTGTAGTTTATGCTATGTGTATTTACTTAGCTACTAAACCAAGTAAGCGTCATTCTACAATAGTATTAGGCCTGTTTGTTACGGCTAATATAATAAACCTTTTAATAGGAACAAGAAATCCATTTGTACTTAGTTTGATATTTTCATTTATTTATTATTTTATGAGAAATCAGACAGAAAAAGGAGTATGGATAGGTAT
>ERZ1699239.482-NODE-482-length-10582-cov-2.565758_pt1 | contig 10582 bp, 13 predicted proteins | sample MGYA00581536_ERZ1699239 | MGnify/ENA primary metagenome ERZ1699239 (study PRJEB42319, sample SAMD00040333) | human oral metagenome | material: saliva | host: Homo sapiens | study: EMG produced TPA metagenomics assembly of PRJDB4115 data set (Metgenomic analysis of...
GACACTGCCTGGGCAGCTGTTAGGGTATTAAAGGCACATAAAGACAGGGTGCACACCATCACCATGGATAACGGCAAAGTTGGATGTGAAATTATAAGGTTTACTTAGCATAAGTATCGTTGAAAAGACAAAAAGTGCGGTCAGTTTTTGAGAGCTTTTAAAACGCTTTAAAAATTGACCGCACTTTATATAGATGTTTTAAATTATATATCCATTAACTCATAAGAAACATTTCCAGTTTCTAGTAACTCAATAAATACTCTTTTAATAAAATCAAAGTCTTCTATCACCGAACAAGCTGGATAGGGTTCTCCCTCAAAGTAAACCAATCCAGGAGTACCATTAAAGTCAGATTTTGTTCTAATTAGGAACTCCCCATCTTTTCCATACTCAATTAAAGTAAATAAATATCTTTCACCGTCACATTGAACTGATAATCCTGAGATTCCAACTTCTGGCTCTGGGATAAACTCTAACCCCGCAGCCCCCTCATTTAGTTCAATATTATTAAGTATAGATATCATTTTATCTTTATCAATAGAAGATACTCTCTCCCTATTAGATGCTATAATCCAGTCCTTTCCTCTTTGAAATCCACAGGTAAAAAATAAATTACTTGTCATTTTTTGGTTCCTTTATTGATCGTTGACCTTTAGACCAAACGTACACTTTGGGTAACTTAGTTCTATTATCTATTTCATGAACAGTAACAGATTTTAACCCAGCTTTTTCAGCAGCTGTAGCTATATCATTTTTACAATAATCACAAACATCCTTACCTTGAACATTAATGACCATACTTTTACCTTTAGTTACACCTCGGTCATAAGCCTGTTGAATAGCTCCTATTTCTGCATGAGCATTTTCCATATTACTATTTGGATAAGACGAGCCGTTTTTTAAAGGCGGTTTCGCTGCCACATTTTCTGCAATTAGTGTCAGTTTATTTGGATCTGAAAATTTATCCGCCCTAGCCATCTGATTGGTATCAACATAAACCCTGCCATTAACATCCACTCTCGCAATGACATCAATCTTCTCAAGTTTTGTGCCTTGTGCTTTAAGCATTTCGTTTGATAGCTGCTCTTTTAATGGGATAGATTTAGCATTATTCTCCGCACCAGAAGAAATTTTAATCTTATGGTTTTCATATCCTTTTGTTTTCCCAACAATCGGCAATTTTTCGTTTGCATTGGCTCCTTTTGGCAACTTAGTTAAGGCTAGTCCCCCTAACCCCGCAGCTTCAGCAGCACCTTTTCCTACATTAGCTGCGAGTTCTACCAACACACCAAAATAACCAAAGCTTTGAAAGCGGAGACTTATTTTTGCCGCCCTTACCATTCTTGGGAGAAAGGGCTGAATGAGAACACCAACGGACTCATCCGGCAATACTTCCCCAAACAAACCGATTTCCGCAACATCAGTGATCGGGAGATACGCAGGGTTCAAGATGAGTTGAACCACCGACCAAGAAAAACACTTGGCTACGAAACGCCAAGTGTTTTATTCTTGAATCTGTTCCAACCACTGGTGCCCTAGTGTTGCACTTGAAATCCGAATCCAAGGTCGTCTGAAAAAGTGCAGCGGCAGGGCAGCACTTTTCCAATCGACGGTTTGATGATGCGGCACAGAAGATATTGACAAACCGCCGCCCTTGCATATAGATTCATTAAAACATAACCAAAATGAACAACAAATGAGAATAGAGATCACACCAATCAGCGAATCCGCTTTGGTCTGCCGACTGAATGCACCTTCCGAACTGGGCAAACAGCAAAAGTTGTGGGCGTTTGCCGCTGCGCTCGGGCAGCACGACAGGATTGAGGAAGTGGTGGTCGGCATGAACAATCTGACCGTGTTCACCCGTTTCGATACCGATTTGGCGACGCTTGCCGATGAATTGCAATATGTGTGGGAACACACCGCCGTTACAGACCATCAGGGCAAACTGGTGGAAATTCCCGTCTGCTACGGCGGCGAATACGGCCCGGATTTGGCGGAAGTCGCTGCTTTCCATCAGACGGTTATTTCCGAAATCGTCCGCCGCCATACGGCGCAAACTTAAACCGTATTTATGATGGGCTGCCAGCCCGGTTTCCCTTATCTGGGCGGCTTGCCCGAAGCATTGCACACGCCCCGCCGTGCCGTGCCGAGAACGTCCGTTCCTGCCGGTTCGGTCGGTATCGGCGGCAGTCAGACCGGTGTGTATCCGTTCGCTTCGCCCGGCGGCTGGCAGATTATCGGCAGAACCGAATTACCCTTGTTCCGAGCCGATTTGAATCCGCCGACCCTGCTGGCGGCGGGTGACCAAGTCCGCTTTGTTGCAGAAAGGATTGAGCCATGATTCACGTTTCGGCAGTGCAGGCACCGGCGCATATTCAGGATACCGGACGCTACGGACACCGGCGTTACGGCATCGGTCATGCCGGTGCGATGGACACGGTTGCTTTGGCGGCGGGCAATATTTTATTGGGCAACGACGAAGGCACGGCCGCAATCGAAATCGCTTTGGGCGGGATAATGCTGGTGTTTGAACGGGATACGCCGTTTTGTCTCACCGGTGCCGTGTATCAGGCGGAATTGGACGGCGAACCGGTCTATTCGTATTGGCGTTATACCGCCCGCAAAGGGCAGACCTTGAAGCTGGTGCGTGCCGTGCAGGGCATGTACGGCTATGTGTGCGTGGCGGGCGGATTTGATGTGCCGGAAGTGATGGGTTCGAGAAGCACCGACCTGAAAGCCGGTTTCGGCGGACATCAGGGCAGAATGCTGCAAAAAGGCGATTGTCTCCCCATCGGCAAAGGTGCACAGGAATTGTCCAAAGTTGGCATTGCCCCGATACCGTTTACCGATACCGTCCACCTTGTTCCTTCGTCGGAATATGCCGCTTTCAGTGAAAAAGGGCGTCTGAATCTGGAACGGGAAACGTGGACGCTGCAAAGCGATAGCAACCGCATGGGCTACCGCTTCGACGGACAGCCGCTGACCCTGTCGCAACCTTTGGAAATGCTGTCCCACGCTGTTCAGGCAGGAACCGTGCAGGTGCCGCCCGGCGGCAAACCGATTATCCTGCTGGCCGATGCGCAAACCACCGGCGGTTATCCGAAAATCGCTACCGTTGCCGCCGCCGATTTGGGCAGGCTGGCACAGGTGCGCTTCGGCAGCAAAGTCAAATTCAAAATAATCGGCTTGAAAGAAGCCACCGCCCTGCGGCGCAAAAACCAAGCCTATCTGAACCAAATACGGAGAATCACCCATGAAGCAGGTTGATTTAAACGCCGATCTCGCCGAAGGCTGCGGCAGCGACGAAGCCTTGTTGCAGCTGATTACTTCGGCCAACATCGCCTGCGCCCAACACGCCGGCAGCATTGCCGATATTCGGGCGGCATTGGCGTATGCCCAACAAAACGGCGTGCGCATCGGAGCACACCCCGGCTATCCCGATCGGGAAAACTTCGGCCGTACCGAAATGAATCTGTCCGAAGCCGATTTGCGGGCGTGTCTGAATTACCAGTTGGGCGCATTGCAGGCCTTGTGCCGTGATCAGGGTTTGGAAATGGCTTATGTCAAACCGCACGGCGCAATGTACAACCAAGCGGCGAAAAACCGTGCGCTGGCGGATACCGTTGCCCGAATTGTGGCGGATTTCGACCCGAAATTGAAATTGATGGCACTTTCCGGCAGCCTGCTCTTGGAAGCCGGAAAAGCCGCAGGCTTGGGTGTGATTTCCGAAGTATTCGCCGACCGCCGCTATATGCCCGACGGTACGCTGGTTCCCCGCAGCCGCCCCGATGCGCAGGTGGACAGCGACGAAGAAGCCATCGCCCAAGTATTGCAGATGGTGCGGGACGGGCAGGTCAAAGCAGTGGACGGCAGCCTGGTTGCCGTGCAAGCCGACAGCATCTGTCTGCACGGAGACGGGCCGCACGCCGTGGTGTTTGCCGAAAAAATCCGGCAGGAACTACTGGCGGCAGACATCAAAGTTTCTGCTTGAAAAACAGTTCATAGGCCGTCTGAAAACCGCAGGTTTCGCCAAAACGAGCAAAGCGAGTTTCTGCGTAGCTAAAACCGCAGGTTTCGCCCAAACACAGCAACAACCAATTTTATAGAGGATAAGCGATTATGTCTGATCAAAAAAACCGCAGAAATGCCTTAATCGGCGCTGCATTCCTGATGGCGACTTCCGCTATCGGCCCGGGCTTTCTGACCCAAACCGCCACCTTCACCCAAGCACTGGCGGCAAGTTTCGGCTTTGTGATTCTGCTCTCGATTCTGCTCGACATCGGGGCGCAGCTCAATATTTGGCGGATTGTCGCCGTTTCCGAAAAACGGGCGCAGGATATTGTCAATCAGGTCTTGCCCGGCGCAGGCTATTTCTTGGCTGTGCTGATTGTGATGGGCGGTTTGGCGTTCAATATCGGCAACGTCGGCGGCGCAGGCTTGGGTCTGAACCTGCTGACCGGACTGTCGCCGGAAACCGGTGCCGTGATCAGCGGCGTGATTGCCATCGGTGTGTTTCTGTTTAAAGAAGCAGGCAAAGTGATGGACAAATTCGCCCAAGTGATGGGTTTCGTAATGATTGCGCTGACGGTTTATGTGACATGGCAGGCGAATCCGCCGCTGGCAGATGCCGCCGTGCATACCTTTATGCCGGAAAAACTCGATGCAATGGCGATTGTTACACTGGTGGGCGGCACGGTCGGCGGCTACATCACCTTCGCCGGTGCGCACCGTCTGCTGGACGCAGGCATCAAGGGCAAATCGGCGTTGCCGGAAGTGAGCCAAAGCTCGGTGCGGGCGATCCTGATTGCCTCGATTATGCGGATTGTATTGTTTTTGGCGGTTTTGGGCGTGGTCAGCCAAGGCGTACAGCTCAATCCCGACAACCCTGCTTCCACACCGTTTGAATATGCGGCGGGATACATCGGCCTGCTGATTTTCGGCGTGGTGATTTGGGCGGCTTCGATTACTTCGGTGATTGGTGCGGCTTATACTTCGGTGTCGTTCTTCTCCGGTCTCAGCCCGTCTATCGAACGCAATAAAAACAAATGGATTATTGCCTTTATCGCCGTGTCCACCGCCGTATTTTCCACCATCGGCAAACCGGCGCAGGTGCTGGTGTTCGTAGGCGCATTAAACGGCCTGATTTTACCGATTTCCCTCGGTCTGATTCTGATTGCCGCCTACAAAACCAAAATTGTCGGCGACTACAAACACCCGCTGTGGCTCACCGTTTCCGGCGTGATTGTGGTCGGTTTGATGGCAGTACTCAGCGCCATCACCATCAGCAAATATATCGGCGGCTTGTTCGGCTGAACCTTGTAGCGCAGATGTTTGATTTTGTATATTATCCGAAGTTTGCCGCCTGATATGGAAAATTCCTGTTTCAGACGATCTACCCTATTCCACTAACCAATAATTAAGTGGTAGAGTTACGGCAAGATTAAACTGCCAAATTTATCTTATAAACCTATTGATTCTATACCAAAAATTGGAGTACTATGAGCACACTCTCTAGAGTATCATTAACTCTCAGTTAACAATCAGGAACAAAAAGCGATTTTGATGTGGGAATAGGGAAAACATCCTTAATTTATATTATGTTAAATTCATAATACTAGTATTTTAGCCTGCCACCTCCTATTTCTCTCAGTAGTACAATCACTTACAAAATTCAAAAGTAAAAGGCCGTCTGAAATTTTTCAGACGGCCTCTTTGTTTATATCCCCCAGCTTTTTCTCAACAAATCCCTTGTTGTTAAATCCCCGGTTCTTTCAATTTCATCCAGCGTTCTTTTGGTTGTAATAACAAAAACGGCTGTAGTGCAGCCAGCTTTCTTCGTCGTAATACTGACCCTTGGAAGCGGAACGGGATGTCGGCTTTGAGGCCGTCTGAAACGGTTTCGTTACGGATTCTGCCCCATGCTTCGTATTCGACCGTCCATATGGCTTCGCCTTTTACATTGTGTGCTGCAATCGGCGTGCCCAGATGGTCAATGATCAATTAATCATATGATCCTAAGCCTACGAATTTCTTAAGAATTTAGCTAATTTAATGTAGTGATCAAAAGAGTTATTGCAGCTTGCTTTGCATCATAAGTGAAACTTAAATAATCCCATACGATATTCGAATTCTTAAATTCTAATTTCATTGGGTTGATAAGCTCATAACTTGAAGCCAAAATAGGATATTTCTTAATAAACCTACGAACAATCTTCGAATTAAGTATAGTATTATCTAAATAAACATAATCTTTAAATATGATATAAATTTCAATTTTATGAGAGATAACGATTATTATATTTGCTTTTTCACTTAGGTATGTAATTTCCCTATCAAATACATAGCCGTTTCCAGAAAGTGTAAAAAACTCATTTAATTTATTAGGAAATTTATCCATAAAATCAATGGCTATATTATTATCTATCGTAATTCTTTTATGATTCATAGATACTTGTAAGTTATTCATATCATTTTCCATAATTAATCAATTTAGAGGCCTTCTGAGACAGTTTCTTGACGGATTCTACCCCATACTTCGTATTCGGCCATCCATGCGGGATTGGTTTCGGGAGCGTAACTGTACGGCTCAGTGGATGCCCAAAATGTCTTTACTTCATGCGATACAATATTTTTAACTGAAAAGGCCGTCTGAAAAGAAGGCAAGCTTTTCAGACGGCCTTGATATTTTGCATTTTTAATCCAATCTACTTTTTACTCAGCATCCTTAAGATTAAACTTATGCCCGAATACCATGGTAAATGAATATGTACTCATCATCTTTTTTATGAATAGAACCTTCTAATGTGAGGTCAGTTTCTTCAGTATCTGCATATAAACAACTTTCGACCCCTATAATTTCTTCAGTATTATTCATTTTATATATTTCAAATATTGGTCTGTTATCATTTTGCGCAGTTAACGCAATTTCTTTAGGTGCTAATGATAATTTTTTATCTGAAATATTTTCATAATCTAATTCTTCCAAAATTTCATCATACACATTTTTATTAAGCTGAAATTTAATTTCAAGCTGTTTAAAATCTCTTTGATTCAATAAATTTAAAAATTCTTCTATAAGATCAAAAAAATTCTCTTTTATTTGGAATGTAAACATATTTATTTCCTTCTACTTGGACCACAGCATAGGTGTAATTGTCTTCGCTACCGTCAGGATGAAAGTGAGTGCTTTACTTGAGCAGATCGGTATGTTCAAGCAGTCTGCCTTCTACATCATACAGGTAGGGTTCCCTCATGCCGTCTACTTGAACAACAGCCTCGGGAGAACACATCCTATTAGTTTATTAAAGTTTTAATTCTTCAAAATGGCTGTTTATCAAAATATCTGAAGCAGAAGATAAATCCATTAATGCTTCATTAATTATACAATCTTCTAAATTTTCTGTAGAACTTGAGTAGTAAACAGTTGTTGCCAAATTTACAAAGTATCTTTCACCACTTATAGATATAATTTTATCGTCATCCGTAATAAAATAAATACCTTTCCCTTCAAGATAAATTATATGATTTTTTCTTAAATCTACAGTCCACTCTTCAACTAATTTATTCACACATGCATTTTCAATATACAACTCAAAATAATGGCTATAAGAAAAATCTATACCAGCTTTAATAAATAAATTTTTTCCAAAGAATTTAGACTCAAAATCAGCCCAAAATTCATCTTGAAATTTCTTATTTACTTCTTTTATAAAATTTTTAAATTCAATCATTTAATTACTACTGATGGCAGCTTGATATGCGTCATATCTGCTGCTTTATTAGCTAGTGGATTGATATTAGCTGTTTTAAAAATTTATTTGGATACCAATTACCTAATGCATCGCCATATTCCCATCCGTACCCTTGTTTTGTATTACACCTGTAACATACGATTATTTATATCTCAATACATATACTTTTAAATTTCTAATCATTTTCAATATAGATATAACAACTAAACCATTTCCCAGATTGAATAAAACATAAATCATTTAATTCATGTGAAAACGGAGTACCATACTTGGTAAGTAATAAATTATATTCTTGTAACAAAGAAAAAGTATCTTCAGATATTGAAATAGTAAAACAACTATCAGTTATATTAAATTCATCCTCATCATTTGGATTTAGAAAAATCTGCAATAACAAATGATATTCTCTTTTTTTCTTTGTTAGACAAACATTTGTACTCCAATAATTTCTATTTTTATTTAAAACAAAAATTATTTCTTGCAAATGAATAGCCTTGATATGCCAATAGATGGTATCACGCCTAATTTCTAGATTCATAATTTCCTCTTAACAACAACAGTCTAATGGAACATGTATATTTTTCACTACATTGAAGTGAATACTACTTCCTTTCGGTTGCAAAAACTCAAAATGCACATGTGGCGTATTTGGTATTACTGGTTTTCCCATACCATGAGTACCTAGATAATCATCAGGTTTTATTCTAAATTGCCTATTTCCATCTATGCTTCTCCATTTGCCGGGAGCAATTTTCACAAAATTATCTCCAAGAAATTTACGCCTTTCTTCTGCTATTTTACTTCTACAGATTTTTCTTCTCCATTCACTTAAATTTTGTGTACTTTTATTGGTTCTATCCTTACCTGACAAAACATTTTGACTTCTTCCTATTGAGCGATATTTTAGCCCCAGTGGATCGACCCATAACGTCGGATTTGGCGCATACTCAAACAGATTCATTCCGCCCATCAACCCAATCGGATCCTGACTCACAAACCGCCCGATTTCAGGGTCGTAATACCGGAAACGGTTGTAGTGCAGCCCGCTTTCTCCGTCATAATACTGACCTTGGAAGCGGAACGGGATATTGACTTTGAGGCCGTCTGAAACGGTTTCGTTACGGATTCTGCCCCATGCTTCGTATTCCGCTGTCCATACGGCTTCGCCTTTTGCATTGTGCGCGGCAATCGGCGTGCCAAGATGGTCGAGTTGGTAATAAACCAATTCGGGCTGCGCTTTGGACTGCCCTTGGGGTTCTGGCGAGATTTTCAGCAGCAGATCGGTTTCGGGGTTGTAGCTGTACGGTTTGGCGGACGCCCGAATGTCTTTACTTCATGGCGATCCAATACTTTTAACTGAAAAGGTCGTCTGAAAGAGGGCAAGCTTTTCAGACGACCTTTTCAACCCCCCCATACACATGAATTAAAATTTCAAACGGGGTACAGTTTTCTCATCATTTATTCATTATATTAGATTTTGAATTCAATAAATCCTTACTTCCGTATTGATATTCACAGTAAAAGTCTAAAGAGTTACTGACATTATATCAATGAAATAATTTTAGTCTTCTTATATTAAGAAAACAATTAGCATTCAGATGTAAGCATACTCAAAAAATCTTTAAAATTATTTGAAACGCATTCTATATTTTCAAAATATTGAATTCCACTTTCCTCTGCCTCAAAATCATGAAACCAATAAAATATTTTAGAGGCATACTCGCCTTTTATACCAATTAAAATTAAATCTCCACCTCCTGCAGATGCAATAGGTAACATTGATGATGGATATCTATCATTGTACATATTTAAATGCCACTCAATAGATTCTTCTAATTTAGGATTATTAAACAATCCAAAAAAGAAATTTAAAACCCTACCATCTAAAAAACAACTATCATCTGGTATTCCTCCATTATGTTTTTCTAAAAATTCCTTATATTCATCTGGTAATAATAAATTATGCTCATTTTCAAATTTTAAAATATCATCACATGAAGCTGTTTGATGGGCATTTAAAAATAGATACCTTTTGATAGCTTTCTTACTTAACTGACCTTCATTACTCTCTAAATCTTTAATTTCTTCTTCTGACTTACCAAATTTTAAAATTTCAACCATTTATATACTCCATAAATTAATATTAACGTTTTCTTGTTCCACATACCGCAGCACCACCAGTATGTTTAATTGCATCATGGAGATCATATGGAATCAACTGAATTTTTCCATTTTTTTCTGTATGATGCCAAATGTATCTCTTGCCATCTATTATCATATTTCCTTTATCCTTATAATTATTACTATTACCAAATGCTATCCTATTTGCTTGACTAAAATCCTTACTATCTGAAATGAATCCTCCGGGTAAATTAACTGTTCTTATTGCATATCTGGAAAAATCTGGAAATCCCATCATATTAAAAGGAACCCCATGTTGATATTTTGATGATAATCCTGGGTATTTTTTTAAAATATTTTGATTAACATCTTTCATGGTCATAGTTTTACCTGCAAAACATGAATTTATAGGGAATTTACCATTTATTTTTTGGGGAGCACTAGGACCATGTCGAACTGCAAAACTAGATTTTGATGCTAATCCAAATGGATCAACCCATTCTATTGGATTAGAAGCATAAATATAAACATTTATCCCGCCCATCAACCCAATCGGATCCTGACTTACAAACCGCCCGATTGCAGGATCGTAATACCGGAAACGGTTGTAGTGCAGCCCGCTTTCTTCATCGTAATACTGTCCTTGGAAACGGAACGGGATGTTGGCTTTGAGGCCGTCTGAAACGGTTTCGTTACGGATCCTGCCC
>ERZ1699239.483-NODE-483-length-10575-cov-6.970808_pt1 | contig 10575 bp, 6 predicted proteins | sample MGYA00581536_ERZ1699239 | MGnify/ENA primary metagenome ERZ1699239 (study PRJEB42319, sample SAMD00040333) | human oral metagenome | material: saliva | host: Homo sapiens | study: EMG produced TPA metagenomics assembly of PRJDB4115 data set (Metgenomic analysis of...
AGACGCAGTGGTTGAGTGGGCTCTACTACGCTGATTTCATCAGCTTTTACAGCCCTACTCAACTGTGCGGAGGTGGGACGACGAAATCGAATTCTAACGAATTACCGATTTCTGTCCCACTCTCTTTATTTTAAAGATGATACAAATCTTCTACAATGGCGGCTACTTTTTTAATATCTCCCAACATCCCCCGCATTTCAAAATCGGCTAACATGGGGAAACCAAAGCGTTGGCTGTATTGCTTAGCGGTTAAACAATATTGATTGTTAAAATTCCGATTGCCTGATCCAACCACTCCTAAGCACTTGCTGGCATTGTCTCCATAAGCAATAAAATCCGCAACATCTGTCGTCAAAATTTCCACATCGCCATTGTCAACACCATTTCCACCCTCCAAATAGGTAGGCAAAAAAGTGATAAAAGGATTGGTCATTTCAAAGAAGGACTGGCCCTCTTTGACCATGTCTTTCACATGCACTTTCTCGATTTCAAGTCCGGGATGGGCTTCCAGCAAATAGTCACTTAAGCGGCGGACAAAACTCTCTGTATTCCCACTCAGACTAATATAAACAAAGGATACTTTCATCTTTTTTCTCCAATCAAGAAGCTCTCTTATCCTCTAAGAGAGCTCCATTCAAACTTATCTATTATGCCGTAGCTTGAGCTTTTCTCAAACGCAAGGTTTTATACAAAACAATTCCAAGGAAGAGAAGAGATAAAGCAGTCAAGAGCAACAAAGCAATGGACGAAGATGCTAGATATCGTTGACGAAGGGACGGGTTTGAAAAACTAGCCAATAGCGGACGCCCTGCAAAATAATTATAGCAAGAGAAGGCTTGACTTAATAAAATCTGCCCCATGTAAGTATAATGGGCTGTTAACAGATCCTGCTTCATAAAGAGGAAATAGAAAGTTGCCAGTAAGGCAATCAGAATCAGGGAAACAAATAAAAAGGTTAGTGGAGACTGATTGAGTTGGGCTGATTTCTCATAATATGTCACATAGTCCGCCTTGTCTTGAGCCGTTGTTAAACCAAGTTGTTTCGCAAAATCATCTGTCAGCTCAAAACTCTTTGAAGCTCCAAAGGTTGAGACAGCTGAAGTCAGGGTTCCAACCGTAGAGAAAAATAACAGGATGTAAAGATAGATAGGTTTCTTTTTCATACAAACTCCTTTTCATTTCTTACACCCTATTATATCGCGATACAGATAGAAAGGCAAGCGCCTCAAAACAGTGGAAGCACTTGCCTGATCACTGATACGTTCAAATGAAATTCATTTGGAAAATAATGTGTGCAAAAGATGAAAAAGACATCACAACTGTATCATTGGAATGATTAGAGATATAACGGAGTCCTATAAACTTTCATTCGAACACCACCAGTATACCTCATTCTCTTCTTCTTGTGTCATCCATTTCTATTCTGCTTCATTTCGACACGATTTGGTCTATAAAAGCCATTTCCTCTCCTTATCCAAAAACTATTCTGTTCTATTTCTCAACTATTTGGTCATCACTCCCATCAAAAAAGCCAGAAGGACTTGCCTTCTGACTTTCTTTATTTAGATGAATGGACGAAAGAACGAAGAATTAATCTTCTTTTTTCTTGCGTGCAAGACCCAATCCAAGCAATCCAGCCATCGCACCTGCAAGAACAGCTGCAGTTGAGCTTTCTGTACCTGTATTTGGAAGCGCAGGTGTTTGTGGTTGCGCAGGTTGTACAGGCTGTTCCGGAACTTCAGGAGTTGGTTCGGTTGGAACCTCTGGAGTTGGTGGAACGATTGGTGTAGGTGGAACAATTGGTGTTGGTGGGTTATATGGTGTTGGTGGAGTTGGAGGAACTGGCGTTGGTGGGGTTGGAATATCTGTTTCCGTTACCACTTTATTCTTATGCCATTTCACTTCAGCTTCCGGTTTCACCGGATTCGTATTTGGAACAACTTCAGGAGTCGGTGGGGTTGGCTCTGTTGGTGGAGTTGGTGATTTTGGTTCCTCCACATCGACCGTAATCACAGTGTAGTTAGGTGCTGTTGGCGGAGTTGGTGATTTAGGTTCTTCTGGTTTCGTTGGCTCTGCAGGTAGATTTTCCACTGTAATCGTTGGTGGAGTTGGAGCCTTTGGTTCTGTTGGTTTTGTTGGCTCTTTCGGTTCTTCTCCTGGCTCTTTAGGAAGACCTACATTTGAGTTGATGGCAAACCAATAAACCGTTGGTTGACCAGCCGCATTGGCACCATTAGCCGTAAAGACTAAGTGTCCATCTGACATCTTCAAGCCTGCTCCACCATAATAGAGGTATGGAGAAGATGGATTATCCCAACCTTCAAGAGTTGTTGAAGATTCACCGTTAAAGACAGAGCCATGTTCAATATATTGGTTATCTTTAAAGGAAGTCACTTCTTTAGTAGCAGCATCATAAGAAACACTTGAGTTTGGAATTGGAATAAATTTATTATTTCCAACATTTACAGACTCTTGGTGTTCCACGTTTTCAAATTTCTTCTTAGGCGTGAACGTAATTTGACCTGTAGTTGCATCTACTTTGTATGATCCGATAACATCATCCTTACCTTCAAAGGTAAATTCTTCTGTACCAATAGAATGAACACTTCCTGAACCCGAAGCATTTACAGTTAAGGCATCTGTTACTTCTTCCTTCTCAGGTGTCGTACCAGGAACCCATTTACCTGTGTCATCTTTAACATAACCATATTTCTGAGTCACAATTTTGAGAGGGTTGTCTGCTGAAATGGAAACAGTTGCAGTACCAAAGTCTGCTTTTCCTGTTTTAACCTTCACTTCATTGTTTTCAATGCTCATGGATGAACCATCTGCATATGGATCCCAAGTTCCACGAACAGTGTTGCCATTTTTATCTTTGGCTTCTACTGTAAGGGCACGAGGTTTGTCTCCACTATCGACATAGGAAGCACCTGTCCAGTGGTTGAGCGAGTTCAAAGCGACAATGGCATTGCGTTGAGTCAAATCAAATTTATTGCCATCACCATCATAGAATTCAACATCGACAGCAACCTTAACAGGTTTGTCTTGGTCTGTTGAAGCACCCACTGTCATGGTTACCGTTGGATCTGCGTTGACTGCTGCAATCCCTTTGCCATCATTTGATGGAAGACTTAAAATCTCATAACGGTAAATCACACGTTTGATTGGATGCATATCCGTATTTTCACGCATGCTGGACTGATTCAAGTTATCATAAGTAACGACAAATTTATCGCCTTCTTTCACTTGAATGTACTCAGTTTCATTATTGGCCCAAGGACTAGTTGCTACAATATCTGAAGCTTCCAATTTATTAGAATCATATTGATGGACATTGCTTGTATTTAAACGAGCTTGAGCATCACGAGTAAGATAAGTGCTGATGCCGTCAATGGTGTGAGTTGCACCACCTTCACGTTGGAAGGTCAAATCTTGAACAGTTGAAACATTTTTAAGGTCAGCATACGCATTGTCTGTCATATATTTGTCGTATGCTTGTTTCGCGTCCGTATATTGTTTTTTAGCAATTTCGTATTCAGCTAATTCCTTTTGATAAGCAATATAGTCATTTTCATACTGTGCTTTTTTAACATTGTATATGTTAAGATCAGAGTCGTATTTTTTCTTGGCAGCATCTTCTTCTGCTTTCTTAGCAACTAACTTACCATAAGCTTCTTTATCTTTATCGTATTGAGCTTTCTTAGCTTGATATTCTTGTAAATCTTTGTCATATTGCGCTTTAGCTGTATTGTAAACAGCCATTTCCGCATCATACTTAGCTTTAGCTTCTGCATTCGCTTGATCTGCTGCTGCTTTTTCTGCTACTTTAGCATCGTAGGCTGCCTTTTTAGCATTGTACTCTTCTAAAGCTTTATCATAAGCTGCTTGTTGGGTTTTGTAGTCTTCTACTTGTTTCTTGTAAGCCGCTTCTGCTTCTGCATTTCTCTTTTCAATCAATGTGATTTCTTGAGATTTTGCTTCATACTCAGCTTTGGCCTTTTTGTAGTTTTCAACGACTGTGTTGATTTCAGCTGTTTGAGCTTTATTATCTGCTTCTGCTGCTGCGATAGATGGTTGGACTTTTTCAGCTTCTTCTGTAACGGTCACACCTTCTGTAGCTGCATCAGCTTTTGCTTTTTCAAGTTCTGGTGATTCTACATAAGTCGTCGTAACTGTTTTATTTCCTTCTGTCACAGTTGTAGATGTCAACTTAGAACTTGTTGCAACAGCTGCATCGCTTGTTGCTGTATCCGTAGTAGTCGCTTCAGTTGCAGGCGCTGTTGCCTCATCTGCTTTCACTTCTGCTCCGTAGGTATTAACAGTAGCTAATCCAGCGATAGCCAATGAAACAACACCGACTGATAACTTACGAATTGAAAATTTTTCCTGCTTCGAAACATGTTCACGATAGCTTTTCATTTTCAAAACTCTCCTTTTTGTTTATGTTTAAAAAAATCTCACTGTAGAGGCAAAAATATGCTACTGCCAGTTAACTCTATTGTATCACAATCAACCATTTTTAAATATTTGTCTATTTAATTTTTTATTTTACTTTAAAGATATAACAACTTGAAACGCCAAACCTTCCGGACCTTCCTCATCTTTTAGTTGAAAATATATGTAAACACCTGTGAAAAATCCTTTATTTTCAAGGATTTTCATCCCGGTTTCTCTTTTTATAAATTTCACCGGAAGGCTTTTTTAGGGGAAGTATTTTTTTATACCAATAGATTAGATTTGAAGGTTAAAATAAAAAATTATGTAATTTTTTCCCTGCCGGCTCGGAAAAATTCAAAAAAACAACACTGTTTACAGAAGTGTCCATTCTTTAAATTCCTTCCTTTTTCTTCCCAAATAACAAGAAATGAAAAAGACCAAGGTCCTAAGAACCTTGGTCTAATAACTAGTGATTAGTTTAAGTGCCAGATATCTTCGTTGTACTGAGCGATCGTACGGTCAGATGAGAAGAATCCTGCTTTCGCAATGTTAACGATGACTTGATCCAACCATGCATCACGGTCTTCGTAGTCAGCCAACATACGTTCTTTGGTGACAATGTAGTCTTCCAAGTCAAGAAGAGTCATGAACCAGTCTTTGTTGATCAATTCCTTGTGAAGACGAGTCAAGCGTTCCTTGTTACCAACTGCAAGAACGGCATCGCTGATAATGAAGTCTACCAATGGTTTGATAGCTTCACGTTCATAGAAGTCCGCTGATTTGTATGCTGATTTCTCATATAGATCGATTACAGTTTCTGAATCTTCACCGAAGATGTAGATGTTGTCACGTCCAACCAATTCAGCGATTTCCACGTTTGCTCCATCCATAGTACCAAGTGTTAACGCACCATTCAACATGAATTTCATGTTACCAGTACCTGAAGCTTCCTTAGAAGCAAGGGAGATTTGCTCAGAAATATCGCTAGCTGGAATCAAGTAGCTTGCAGCAGTCACGTTGTAGTTTTCTACCATAACGACTTGCAAGTGTGGAGCTACTGCTGGATCGTTTGCAATCACTTCAGACAAGCAAAGGATCAAGTGGATAATATCTTGTGCAATGGTGTAGGCAGGAGCTGCTTTACCACCAAAGAGAACAGTGATTGGGCGAGCAGGGATATTTCCAGCTTTGATGTCCAAGTATTTGTGGATCACATACAAAGCGTTCATTTGTTGACGTTTGTATTCGTGGAGACGTTTGATTTGGGTATCAAAGATAGAGTTAGGATTGATTTCCACACCTTGATGGTCTTTCAAGAAACGAGCCAATTTCCGTTTGTTGTGAGACTTGATGTTTTCCAATTTTGCTTTGACTGCATCTTTATCTTCATAAGAAAGAAGGTCTTCCAATTTAGATGCGTCATGGTGCCAGTCACGTCCGAGGATATCATCCAAGTAGTGTGACAAGGTTGGGTTGGCATGCATGAGCCAACGACGGAATGTGATACCGTTTGTTTTGTTGTTGAATTTTTCAGGGTAAATGTCGTAGAAGGCTTTCAACTCAGAATTCTTCAAGATTTCTGTGTGAAGTGCTGCTACCCCGTTTACGCTAAATCCATAGTGGATATCCATGTGCGCCATGTGTACGCGATCATTCTCATCGATGATTTGAACAGCTGGATCTTTGTATTCAGCGCGAACACGGCGGTCCAATTCTTCAATGATTGGAACCAAGTGAGGAACCACTTCTTGCAAAAATTCAAGTGGCCATTTTTCAAGGGCTTCTGCAAGGATTGTGTGGTTAGTGTAAGCCGTCATGCTACGAACGATAGAGATGGCTTCATCCATTCCAATACCACGTTCTGTCAAAAGACGGATCAATTCAGGGATGACCATTGATGGGTGAGTATCGTTGATTTGGACAACAGCATAGTCAGCAAGGTCATGCAAGTTGCTTCCTTTTTCGATGGCTTCGTCGATGATCAATTGTGCACCGTTTGATACCATGAAGTATTGTTGGAAGATACGGAGCAATTCCCCTTGACGGTTACTATCATCTGGGTACAAGAAGAGGGTCAAGTTGCGAGCGATATCTGTCTTGTCAAAGTTAATACCATCTTCAATAATAGATGAATCAACTGAATCCAAGTCGAACAAACGCAAACGGTTCTTGGTATCAATCTTGTAACCAGGGACATCGATATCATAAAGGGTAGAAGTCAATGTGAAGTGTGCAAATGGCACTTGGTAGCTACGGCTTGAACGAACGAGCCAGCTTTGGTCAGTCAACCATGCGTTTGGAATCGTTTCTTGTTGGTTGTTTTTAAGGACTTGTTGGAACAAACCAAAGTGGTAGTTCAAACCAACCCCATCCCCTGTCAAACCAAGGCTTGAGATAGAGTCGATAAAGCAGGCTGCCAAACGTCCCAAACCACCGTTACCAAGTGATGGTTCCAATTCCACTTCTTCGACTTCGATCAAGTCTTTACCAGCATCTGACAATTCTTTTTTAACATCGTCGTAAAGACCCAAGTTGATCAAGTTGTTAGACAAGAGTTTACCGATCAAGAACTCAGCTGAGATGTAGTAAACTTTTTTCTTACCAGTATTTAATTTCTTTTGAGCGCTTGCTTGCTTCGTGTAATTTAGCAAGGCAATGTACAATTCTTCATTTGAACATTCAGCAATTGTTTTTTGATGATGATCAATCACATATTTTTGTAATGATTCCATGTTGGGAGTCTCCTTTGTTTCAACAATTTTAATAGGGGGGAAAGATTATTTTTTTGCTTTCTTAACTTCTTTTTTCAAGTCTTTGTTTTCACGACGATAGATCGTAGTGAAATCAAGCAATTCTTGCTCGACAACTGGAGTCAATTGATCCGCTGTCATTCGCCATGACCAGTTGCCACCGAGAGTAGATGGGAAGTTCATCCGAGCTGAGCCATCTAACTCAAGCAAGTCTTGCATCGTAGCAATCGCCATGAAGCTGACGGAAGCAAAGACGGTGCGAAGCATCGCATGCGGTACAGATTCGTACTCTTTCCGGTTGGTATAACGAGCAAGATACTCACGAGTTGGATCGTCGATTTCATTGCGGTACCATCCAAGAACTGTGTTGTTATCATGTGTTCCAGTGTACATCACAGAGTTGTTTGGTGCCAAGTGAGGGCTATCGATACTTTCATCGTCAGGATTGAAGGCGAATTGAAGAATCTTCATTCCTGGGAAGCCAGTACGTTCGCGAAGCTCAATAACTTCATCCGTCATAAAGCCAAGGTCCTCAGCGATGATGTTCAAATCACCGAGCTCTTCCTTCACGGCTGCAAAGAGTTTGTAGCCAGGACCTTTGACCCATTTACCTGGTGCTGCAGTTTCAGAACCAGCAGGGATTTCCCAGTATGATTCGAAACCACGGAAGTGGTCGATCCGAACGATGTCATAGATCTTGAAGCTTTCACGCAAGCGTTCAATCCACCATTGGTAGCCATCTTTGTCCATTGCTTCCCAGTCATAGATTGGGTTCCCCCAAAGTTGACCAGTTGCTGAGAACTCATCTGGCGGGCATCCTGCAATGCAAGTTGCTTTTCCGTTTTCATCTGTTTTGAAGAGATGAGGATTAGCCCACATGTCACTTGAATCTTCCGCTACATAGATTGGCATATCTCCCACAATTTCAATGTGGTGGTCGTTGGCATAAGCTTTCAAGGCCAACCATTGTTGGAAGAAGAAGAATTGAGTTACACGATGGTAAGTCAATTTATCAGCCAATTCTTCACGGTATTTAGCCAAAGCTTTTGGCTCACGCGCACGAATAGCTGCATCTGGCCACTCTGTCCAAGCTTTCAAATCAAAGTGTTCTTTAATAGCCATGTATTCTGCGAAGAGCTCCAACCAAGAAGCATTGGCTTCACAAAATTCTTGGAATTCTTTTTGATCACTTGATTTTAAGAAATTCGCAACTGCTTTTTCAAGCAAGGGACGACGTTGTTCGAAAACCTTTGCATAATCCACTTGAGTAGGATCTTGACCAAAGTCCACTCCTTTAAGGTCTGCTTCTGTTAACAAACTTTGCTCGATCAAAAGATCGAAATCAATAAAATGAGTGTTCCCAGCAAAAGCTGAGAAAGATTGGTATGGAGAATCTCCATAACTAGTTGTACCAAGCGGCAAGATTTGCCAGTAACGTTGCTTGGTCCGAACGAGGAAATCAACAAAATCATATGCTGATTGTCCGAATGATCCGATTCCGTATTGTCCAGGAAGGGAAGAAATGTGCATCAAAACACCACTTTGACGTTTTTTCATGGGTTACCACCTCTTTTTATTTCTTTGAAGCCTGCGATTCGGTGCACGGTATGGGTATCGTTGCAGAGTCGTATCCAGCTCTCAAGCGGCTCTACTCTTTGTTAAAATCGAACAGGCGCAACTCAGTTTACGCAATTTTGCGAAAACGTTTGCGTACCATGTCATTATAAACTTTTTCCATATTTTCTGCAAGGGGTTTCTTAAAAAACTTTATATCTTTTTTAAAAAAGCCCCTTATCACTAGTTTAGTATTTATTATTAGCAATGTCAATGAATTAGCGGTTTTTATAGAAGAAAGTTTAGAATTAAAATATTTTTAAAAAATTTTCTCAAAATCACTTGCAAACGTTTTCGCCTTGTGATATACTTAAGTCGTTTTAGGAAAACGTTTGTCTAAAACGGTTTCTAATTATTATCTTTTTTTATTCTTTAGGAGGAATAAATCATGAAACGTACAATTTTACGTAGTGCTGCTGTACTTGGTACAGTTGGTTTTGCCGGCTTCTTACTTGCTGCTTGTAGCAATAGCTCTTCAGGTTCTTCTGAAGCAAGTAAAGAAATCAACGTCTATGTAGACAAAGGCTACAAATCTTATATTGAAGAAGCTGCAAAAGCTTTTGAAAAAGAAAATGGCGTAAAAGTTAAAATCAAAACTGGTGATGCCCTTGGTGGATTGGATAACCTTTCTCTTGATAACCAATCTAAAAAAGCTCCAGACGTTATGATGGCACCATACGACCGTGTAGGTGGTCTTGGTAGCGATGGTCAATTGGCTGAAGTGACATTAAACAAAGATAGCCATACAGATAAAACAACTGAAGCTCTTGTAACAAACGGTGGTAAAGTTTACGGTGCACCTGCTGTCATCGAAACATTGGTTCTCTACTATAACAAAGATCTTGTAAGCGAAGCTCCAAAAACATTTGGTGATCTTGAAAATCTTGCAAAAGATAGCAAGTACGACTTCGCTAGCGAACCTGGTAAAACAACTGCCTTCTTAGCTGACTGGACAAACTTCTACTACACTTACGGTTTACTTTCAGGTAACGGCGGTTATGTGTTTGGTAAAGACGGTACAGATCCTAAAGATATTGGATTGAACAACCAAGGTTCTATCGATGGTATCGAATATGCAAAAACTTGGTATGCTAAATGGCCAAAAGGTTTGCAAGATACAAAAGCTGCTGCTAACTTCATCCAAACACAATTCCAAGAAGGTAAAACAGCTGCTATCATCGATGGTCCTTGGAAAGCTGCTTCATTGAAAGAAGCTAAAGTAAACTACGGTGTCGCAACGATTCCAACTCTTCCAAACGGAAAACAATACTCTGCCTTTGGTGGTGGTAAAGCTTGGGTTATCCCTGCAGGTGCGAAAAACCTTGATGGCGCTCAAAAATTCATTGACTTCTTGACAAGTACTGACCAACAAAAAGCTTTGTTTGACAAGACCAATGAAGTTCCTGCCAACACAGAAGCTCGTAAATATGCGGTTAGCAAAAACGATGAATTGACAACTGCCGTTGTTGATCAATTCAAGAATGCTCAACCAATGCCAAATATCTCAGAAATGAGTGCTGTTTGGGATCCAGCTGCTACTATGCTTTTCGATGCTGTAAGTGGTAAAAAATCTGCAAAAGCATCTGCTGACGATGCAGTGAAATTGATTAAAGAAACCATCGAACAAAAATTCGGTAGCAAATAAGACAGTTTTTAGGTGTGAGTAAGAGGTTGGAGACAAAGTCCCAACCTCTTATGTTCAATTTTCAAGCACAACTTACTGTCTGACTTGTCTTCTTGCTCTCTAGCAAGGACATTATAAGGAGATTTGAAT
>ERZ1699239.499-NODE-499-length-10373-cov-2.638591_pt1 | contig 10373 bp, 8 predicted proteins | sample MGYA00581536_ERZ1699239 | MGnify/ENA primary metagenome ERZ1699239 (study PRJEB42319, sample SAMD00040333) | human oral metagenome | material: saliva | host: Homo sapiens | study: EMG produced TPA metagenomics assembly of PRJDB4115 data set (Metgenomic analysis of...
GGCTTGTGACGAGTCAAAAGCAATAAGGCTTGAACAAAGTGAAAGCCAGCGTCTTTAGGCGCTGGCTGGTAATATGGGCTTATAGCCCTTGATCAAACCACCCGTTAGACGGGTGGTTATGATTTTAGAAATAGTCACGAGAGGAATTCAGTTTTTTTCAAAAATTGTGATTTTGTAAGTCGCTTTATTTTACAATCTATTAGAATATTATCTTGGGCACAATCTACGGAGTTTTTACAGCACTCTAAATTGTGCCCTAATTAGCTTTATAATCTGAAAGCGGTATCATATAATTTAAGTAGAAAGGTTAAAAAATGATTGATCATAAAATTATAGTAGTCTTGATAACCTTACTGGCTAATCAAAATCTTTCATTATATGAGTTATCTGTAAAAACTCGATTCTCTATAAAGGATGTTAGAGATTGTATCGATCAATTAACTATCTATCTCTCTAATCGTGAAATTAAAATTGAACAAGATAAAGGGAGGTATTATGTTACAGGTATACTAGACAGAGAAAATATAACGACATTAATTGGTTCTGAAGAATTGCAGCTTCCAAAAAGGATTCGTTTACATTTAATTTACCTTTACACTTTTTGTCGTACTGATTTTGTTTCGAATTGGCACTATCAAGATTTTTTAAAGGTTAGTAAGAATACCACTTTGTCTGATATTCGTTCTTTGAGAAAGAATCTGCAAACTCATCACCTGGATATAGAATATTCTAGATCTCAAGGATACATTATACTTGGTGATGAAAAACAGAAACATTTGATGGCTTTTAAAGTCGTTAATGAGTTGCTAAACTCTCCTGTCGGACTTTGGGGACTTGAATATGTTATTTCTGCTTGGCCTCATGGCATTACCTTTGAGATTTTAAATAAACTTGTTCAGGATTATTCAAAAATTTTGCACCTTACGCCAATTTCCGATAAGTTACAAGAATGTTTGTATGGAATAACGCTTATTCTATGTCGTTATCAAAGGCAAGTTTCCAGAGTAGTTTCAGAGGAGATAGCGGTTCCTTCTCAGATACGTAATTTGGCAGATATTTTATTGGATAATGCTTATGATTTAGGGGGATTTGATAGTAATTTTACTCGATCAGATCGCCAATATATAGCTGGGCTCTTATCTAGTGGTTTTGAAGGAAATACCTCTGTTGATTTTTCTTATTTCAAAACTTTAACTGATCAAATTGTAGAAAAAATGGAAAGTATTTCACTCTTACAATTTTCTCAGCAAGTCACGCTCAAAGAAAATTTGATTAAGCATTTGATTCCAGTTTACTATCGTTTAAAATTTGGTCTTCCTAGTTCAAATGATTATACAGATAGAATAAAAGAACAGCATCCAGATTTATTTGAATTTGTTAAGGAGTCCTTGGAGCCATTGTCAAAGGTTGTAGGTTTATCTATTCCAGACAGTGAAATAGCATACTTTGTCGTTCATTTTGGTGGTTATCTTAAGAAGAATGAGACGTCGACTAGAAAAAACTACAGAGCTGTTATTGTTTGTCCGAATGGTACGAGTTCTTCACTAATGATAAAGGAAAATCTACGCATTTTATTTCCTCAGGTTAGCTTTATCGGAGTCACTCGAGTGGATCGTTTGCATGAGTTTAAGGATGATGAATTCGATTTAGTATTTTCAACAGTCAAGGTTGAGACTCAAAAACCTCAGTATTTAGTATCAGTAATGATGTCTGTTGAGCAATCTTCACAATTAGTGCAATTAGTCTCAAAAGATTTTCCAGAAATGGATCCCAAAGATATTGAGCTAGAGAGATTGCTTGAGTTGATTAAACGATTTGCTTCAGTATCACAAGAGTCAGAATTACGCATTGCTCTGAAAAATTTTATATACGAAGAAATGCAGAGAAAGGAAGTGTTACCTTTGTTACAAGATTTAATTACAGAAAAAATGTTTCAAAGAAGTTCAGAAAAAATGGGGTGGAAGGATGCTATTCGAAAAGCATCTCAACCAATGCTAGAAAGTGGCCAAATTACTGCCGGCTACCCAGAAGCAATGATTGGAAAGGTTGAGGAATTTGGACCTTTCATAAATTTAGGAAAGGGGATTGCGATTCCTCATGCTAGACCTGAAGATGGTGTTAATGAAGTGGGGATGTCTATGCTGGTTTTAGACCATCCAATTTATCTGCTGGATGATCCAGCACAAGAAATTCGTTTATTAATTTGTATTGCTGCTGTCGATAATCAAACTCACCTAAAAGCATTAAAACATCTTACGATGATTTTACGTGATAATGCGAAGGTTGAAAGATTGTTAACAGCTCAAGAGTTTAATGATATCAAAGAAATTATTCAACAGGAGGATTAAATTATGTTGAGAATTGGTACAGCGTGTGGTTCAGGATTAGGTTCTAGCTTTATGGTTCAAATGAATATTGAATCTATTCTTAGCGAACTAGGAGTGACTGGTGTTGAGGTTGAACACTATGATCTAGGTGGAGCAGATCCAAGTGCTGCGGATATTTGGATTGTTGGACGTGACTTGGAAGATTCAGCAGGACACCTAGGTGATGTAAGGGTACTAAATAGCATTATCGATATGGATGAGCTGAAAGAATTAGTTACTAAAATTTGTGAAGAAAAGGGTCTTATTTAGGAGGTTCTATCAATGATTAAGTTCTTATTAGATATTGTAAGTACACCAGCCATATTGGTGGCTTTGATTGCTATTCTAGGTTTGGTGCTTCAAAAGAAAGCAATACCAGATATTATTAAGGGTGGTATTAAAACGTTTGTAGGTTTTCTAGTTGTATCAGGTGGTGCTGGAATTATTCAAAGTTCTTTGAATCCATTTGGAACAATGTTTGAAAAAGCATTCCATCTATCTGGTGTTGTACCGAATAATGAAGCGATTGTGGCGGTTGCCTTGACAACCTACGGTTCCGCTACAGCTATGATTATGTTTGCAGGTATGGTCTTCAATTTCCTTATTGCTAGCTTTCATCGTTTTAAATATATCTTTTTGACAGGTCACCATACATTGTATATGGCATGTATGATTGCTGTAATTCTATCAGTTGCTGGATTTACTAACTTACCATTGATTTTATTGGGTGGTCTAGCTTTAGGTATTATCATGAGTCTATCGCCAGCTTTCGTTCAGAAATACATGGTTCAATTAACTGGTAATGATAAAGTTGCCTTAGGTCACTTTAGTTCATTGGGATATTGGTTAAGTGGATTTGTTGGTGGTCTTGTTGGGGATAAATCAAAATCAGCAGAAGATATAAAATTCCCAAAAAGTTTAGCATTCTTACGTGATAGTACTGTAAGTATTACAATTTCAATGTCAATTATCTATCTAATCGTTGCCATTTTTGCAGGTTCAGGTTACATTGAAAAAGAATTGAGTAGCGGTACTAGTGGTTTAGTTTATGCCCTTCAATTGGCTGGACAATTTGCTGCTGGGGTCTTTGTCATCCTAGCTGGTGTTCGTTTAATTTTAGGTGAAATCGTACCTGCCTTTAAAGGAATTTCTGAACGCTTGGTTCCAAATTCTAAACCAGCTCTTGACTGTCCGATTGTTTATCCATACGCTCCAAATGCTGTCTTAATTGGTTTTATCTCTAGTTTCGCTGGTGGTTTGGTAAGCATGGCACTTATGATTGCTACTGGATCTGTTGTCATTTTACCAGGCGTTGTTCCTCATTTCTTCTGTGGAGCAACTGCAGGGGTTATTGGTAATGCCTCAGGTGGTGTTCGTGGAGCAACAATTGGTGCCTTTTTACAAGGTGTTCTGATTAGCTTCTTGCCAGTATTCTTGATGCCGGTTCTTGGTTCTCTTGGATTCCAAGGTTCTACCTTCTCAGATGCAGACTTTGGTTTATCAGGAATTATTCTTGGTGTTCTTAACCAAGTTGGCTCACAAGCTGGTATTATTATTGGTCTTATCGTTATACTTGCAGCTATGGTCGGCATCTCTCTCGTTCACAAAGCACCTTCTAAGGAGGAATAAGCTATGGCTCTAAGTCCAAAAGAGATACATGAATTAAAGTATTTTGCTACCGAAATTAGATTAAATACACTGGAAACTTTGAATCATTTAGGATTTGGACATTATGGTGGTAGTTTATCTGTCGTGGAAATATTAGCTGTTTTATACGGAAAAGTGATGGACATGACACCAGAGCAATTTAAGAAGAAAGATCGAGATTACTTTATCTTATCTAAAGGACATGCAGGTCCCGCCCTATATAGTACCCTTTATTTAAAAGGATTTTTTGATAAAGACTTTCTTCACTCTTTAAATACGAATGGTACACGGCTCCCGTCACATCCAGATAGAAATCTAACTCCTGGAGTTGATATGACGACTGGCTCTTTGGGTCAAGGAATTAGTGTTGCTACTGGAATAGCTTATGGTCAAATTATAAATGATTCTCCACATTTTACTTATACAATAGTTGGTGATGGTGAGTTAAACGAGGGCCAATGTTGGGAAGCAATTCAATTTGCAGCACATCATAAATTAAGAAATCTGATCGTATTTGTAGATGATAACAAAAAACAACTTGATGGGACGACAGAGGAGGTCTGCAATCCTGGTGACTTTGTTGAGAAGTTTAAAGCCTTTGGATTTGAAGCACTTCATGTAGATGGCTCGGATATTAAGGGAATTTACGATACGATTTTTGAATTGCAATCTTCGACCTCTAACCAACCAAAATGTATTGTCCTAGATACTGTGAAAGGACAAGGAGTTCCTGAGCTTGAAACTATGACCGCTAATCATCATTTACGCCCTTCAGATGAACAAAGAGCAATGTTAGAAAAAGCAGTGTTTGACTTGCGTAAGCAGCTGGAGGATATGGTATGAAAAGAGAAGCAAAAGAAATGCGTCTAGTGTACAGAGATTTCCTACTTGATGTTAATAAAAGTCATCCGGAAGTTGTTGCATTAGAAGCGGATCTATCGAGTTCAATGGGAACAAATAATTTAGGGAAAGCATTTGGCATGCGATACATTAATGGTGGAATCATGGAATCAGAGATGGTCGGCCTTGCTGCTGGTTTATCTATCCAAGGGTTTAAACCTTATTTCCACACGTTTGGACCATTTGCTTCAAGGAGAGTATTTGACCAGTTGTTTATCTCACTTGGCTATGCTCAATTAAGTGCAACTGTTATTGGATCAGATGCTGGAGTTAGTGCTGAGATGAATGGTGGAACCCATATGCCTTTTGAGGAACTTGGTCTTCTTCGCTTAGTACCTAATGCTACTGTTTTTGAAGTGAGTGATGATGTTCAATTTGAGTCAGTATTGCAACAAACTTTACAATTGAGTGGCTTAAAATATATTAGAACTATTCGGAAAAAACCAGTCCCTCTATATAAGGGAGATGAAGATTTCTCTAAAGGGTATATAGAGCTTAAACGAGGAAACGATCTCACTTTGGTTTGTTCTGGAATAATGGTTGCACCTTGTTTAGAAGTAGCGAATTCTTTGGAAAAAGAAGGTTATTCGGTTGGTGTCATTGATCTCTTTCGTGTTAAACCCATTCATCCTGAAGTGGAAACTTTGCTGTCAGATAAACCAGTACTAACTGTTGAAAATCACAATGTTATAGGTGGTTTAGGTAGTGCAATCTGTGAAATGATGGCGACCAAAGTCAATACACCAGTTTATCGACTTGGTATAAAAGAACGTTTTGGCCAAGTAGGACAACAAGATTATCTTCTTAAGGAATATGGTTTAGATAAAGATAGTATCAGACGAGAAATCCAACAGATTCTATCTTAAGTTTAGACATATCTGAAAAAGGCAAACATCTTTCAGTAGATGTTTGCCTTTTATAGTTTTGAATTAGTAATTCACGGATGTCGACTGATTCTCACCCAAAAATTTCTTTTGCGAGTGCCTTTCCTTTCGGAGTTGCTGCTAAGCCACCTTCAGCAGTTTCCCGAAAGGCAGTTGGCATGGCTGAACCAACCTGATACATCGCGTCAACAACCTGATCGACTGGAATGGCAGATGTGATGCCTGCCAAGGCCATGTCCGCAGCTACTAGGGCAAAGCTTGCTCCCATGGCATTACGTTTGACACATGGGACCTCAACCAATCCGGCTACAGGGTCGCAAATGAGTCCCAACATATTCTTAAGCACAAAGCAGATAGCCTGGCTGGCTTGGAAAGGTGTACCACCAGCAGCCATTGTAATAGCAGCAGCAGCCATAGCAGAGGCGGAACCGACTTCGGCTTGGCAGCCACCCTCGGCACCAGAAATCGAGGCATTATTTGCGATGACTAAGCCAAATGCACCAGCAGTAAAGAGAAAATCCAATTGTTGTGATTCGGTTAAGCCCAGTTTTTCGATAGCAGTTGTAAGAACAGCAGGTAGACAACCAGCTGATCCAGCAGTTGGTGTGGCACAAACCAAGCCCATCTTGGCGTTAGATTCATTGACTGCCATGGCATTTCTAGCAGCACCTAAGACGGCAGAATCAGCCAAGGTCTTTCCATTTTTGATATAGGCATCCAGTTTGGCAGCGTCTCCCCCGGTTAAGCCAGTTGGTGATTTCTCAGGAGACAAACCAGCCTGAACAGACTCCTTCATCACTTCAAGATTTCGAGCCATCAGAGCTAGGATTTCAGGACGTTCCCGTCCAGTTAGCTCTGTCTCTGTAGCAATCATGAGTTTGGCGATATTACCTTGGTAATCTCGGTCAGCTTGTTGAACTAATTCTTCAATAGTGTAAAACATGCAATCCCCCTCTTAGCTGAAAAAGTTGACATTATGTAGATGAGGAATTCTAGCGATTTCAGTGACGGCCTCATCACACTGGTGCGAGTCAATTTCGATAATCATAATGGCCTTTTCACCGGCGTTTTCCCGAGTAACAGTCATTTGGGCGATATTGATGCCATAACGCAACAAAATATCTGTGACAAGGGCAATCATTCCTGGAACGTCTTGGTGGACAATGATGAGAGTCGGTGTATTCATCTTGAGATTGACCGCAAAACCATTGAGTTCAGTTACTTGGATATTCCCTCCGCCGATAGAAACACCTGTGGCAGAAATGGTTTTTTTATCATTTTTTAAGGTAATACGAGTCGTATTGGGATGTGGCGCATTACTATCCTTGTTGATTTTCCAGTAGACCTTAATGCCTTTTTCGTATGCGATATCCAGAGCGCGTGGAATGTCAGGGTCGTCCGTTTCCATACCTAAAATACCAGCCACTAGAGCCACATCAGTCCCGTGACCTCGATAGGTTTTGGCAAAGGAATTAAAAAGTTGAAATTCTACCTCAGTCGGTGTCTCGCCAAAGATGGCAGAAACAATCTTGCCAATACGAACAGCTCCTGCAGTATGACTAGAGGAAGGCCCGACCATGACAGGTCCGATGATGTCAAAAACGGATTGAAATTTTAAATTTTTCATAACACGCCTCGTTTGATTAATCTTGTATTTTCAGTATACCACGAATTAGAGAGATTCGCTGTTTAAGTAAAAATCTATAGGAATAGTAAAAAACAACCGACTTTAAGTTTTCTTTAAGGTTCAATGGATATAATAGCAGTCTATTAAGTAAGCAATACTTATTTTTCATAAATCTGAGAGGGCGGCCTGCGGGTCGTCCTTTTGTGTTTCTTTATTTATATATAGCTGGATGTGGTAAAATAGAGCCTAAAGATTTCCAGTTAGAAAGGACATACCATGACCTACACTCATTTACTTTTCGACCTTGACCACACCCTCCTAGATTTTGACCGTGCTGAAGATTTGGCTTTGACCTACCTTCTTGAAGGGGCTGGGGTGGCTTCACGAGATCTTAAAGTTTACAAGGATCACTATATCCCCATGAATCGTTCCATGTGGGAAGATCTCAATCATGGTTTAATCACTAAGCCGGAATTGCTTCGCACTCGCTTTTCTCGTCTTTTTGAGCATTTTGGACAGGAGGTTGATGGCAGACACTTAGCTGGCCGTTACCAGCATTTCTTGAGCCAACAGGGGCAGGAGTTGCCTCAGGCCCATGCTTTCTTATCGAACGTTAAAAATCGCGGTCACAAGATTTATGCAGCAACTAATGGTGTTAGCTACATCCAACGTGGTCGTCTGCAAGCCTCAAGCATCTTGCCTTTCTTCGACGATATTTTCATTTCAGATGAAGTGGGTGCCCACAAACCGTCTACGGACTTTTTTGAAAAAATTGCGGATCAGGTGAATGACTTTCATCCCGATTCGGCCCTCATGATTGGTGATAGTCTAACTGCTGATATTCAAGGTGGTAATAATGCAGGAATTGACAGCATTTGGTTTAATCCAAAAGGTTTGGTTAATGAGACTCCAGCTGTTCCAACCTATCAAGTCAAAAACTACCAAGAAATTTTGACGATTTTGAGCAAATAGACCTCTTTTCAAATTGTATTTACCCATGACTATTAAGAGCTTTTCAGCTCTTTTTTTGCTACAATGAAAGCATGAATAATCTGATTAAACATAAGCTGGAATTGCTCCCAAACAACCCGGGGTGCTATCTCCACAAGGACAAATTCGGCAATATTATCTATGTCGGTAAGGCTAAAAATCTAAAAAATCGTGTGCGTAGCTATTTTCGTGGAAGCCATGATACCAAGACGGAGCTATTAGTATCTGAGATTGCAGACTTTGAATTTATCGTAACCGAGTCTAATATTGAGGCCCTGCTCTTGGAAATTAACCTCATCCAAGAGAATATGCCCAAATTCAACATTCGCCTCAAGGATGACAAGTCTTACCCTTTTATCAAGATTACTAAGGAACTCTATCCAAGGCTCTTGATTACTCGTCAGGTTAAGAAAGATGGTGGTCTTTATTTTGGCCCTTACCCAGACTCTGGTGCAGCCAATGAAATCAAGAAGCTTTTGGACCGTATTTTCCCCTTTAAGAAATGTAAAAATCCTGCCAACAAGGTCTGTTTCTATTACCATATTGGTCAATGTAATGCCCACACCATCTGTCACACCACTGAGGACTATTGGCAAGGTTTGGTTGAGGATGTCAAGAATTTCCTAAACGGTCATGATGATAAAATCGTTAACCAGCTCAAGGCAAAGATGAAGGACATGTCTGACCAGATGGAGTTTGAGCGTGCAGCGGAGTATCGAGATCTGATTGAGGCAGTGTCGACACTTAGGACTAAACAAAGGGTTATCCGTCAAGACATGCAGGACCGTGATATCTTCGGTTACTACGTGGATAAGGGTTGGATGTGCGTTCAGGTTTTCTTTGTTCGCCAAGGGAAACTCATTCAGCGTGATGTCAATATGTTCCCTTATTATAATGATGCTGAGGAAGATTTCCTAACCTATATGGGTCAGTTTTATCTGGATAGTCGTCATCTCAAGCCTAAGGAGATTTTCATTCCAGGAGACATTGATCAAGAGTCTGTTGAGGCTCTAGTTGGAGATGAGGTCAAGGTCTTTAAACCTCAACGTGGAGAGAAGAAGCAGTTGGTTAATCTGGCGACGAAAAATGCCCGTGTCAGTCTGACTCAAAAATTTGATCTTCTTGAAAAAGATCTAGCCAAGACCCAAGGAGCCATTGAAAATCTAGGCAAGCTCATGGGGATTCCGACACCAGTCCGTATCGAGTCTTTCGATAACTCTAACATCATGGGAACTAGCCCTGTCTCTGCCATGGTTGTCTTTGAAAATGGCAAACCCAATAAAAAAGAGTACCGCAAATACAAGATTAAGACGGTTGAAGGGCCTGACGATTATGCCAGCATGCGTGAGGTCATTCGTCGTCGTTATAGTCGTGTCAAACGCGATGGGCTAACGCCACCAGATCTTATTATCATGGATGGTGGTCAAGGACAGGTTAATGTGGCCAAGGATGTCCTGCGCAATGAATTGAATCTCTCTATCCCAGTTGCGGGGCTTCAGAAAAATGACAAGCACCAAACCAACGAATTGCTTTTTGGAGATCCTTTGCGAGTCATTGATTTGCCACGTCAATCCGAGGAATTTTTCCTCCTTCACCGTATTCAGGATGAAGTACACCGCTTTGCCATCACCTTCCATCGTCAAGTCCGTAGTAAGAATAGTTTCAGTTCTAAACTTGATGGCGTGGAGGGGTTAGGACCTAAGCGCAAACAAAAACTTCTCAAACACTTCAAGTCTATGACAGCTATCCAAAAAGCCAGTGCCGAAGACATTCAAGCTCTTGGAATCCCTGAAAAAGTAGCAGAGGCTCTGTTAGATAAATTAAATGATAACAATTAAGTTAGACTTTTCAAGTAACTCAGAAAAACTTGGTAGGGTGATTGATAATTCAATGATTTCCTAGGAATTCTATTTCTTGAGAGTGGGACAGAAATCGGTAATTCGTTAGAATTCGATTTCG
>ERZ1699239.500-NODE-500-length-10356-cov-2.352527_pt1 | contig 10356 bp, 6 predicted proteins | sample MGYA00581536_ERZ1699239 | MGnify/ENA primary metagenome ERZ1699239 (study PRJEB42319, sample SAMD00040333) | human oral metagenome | material: saliva | host: Homo sapiens | study: EMG produced TPA metagenomics assembly of PRJDB4115 data set (Metgenomic analysis of...
CTGCGAGCCAGTGAGGTTGTAATAGCCCATTTACCAATGAATGGGCGCTCAACTTTGCTGGGTTTAACGCTGACCACTGCCTGCTGTGGTGCACCGTCGCCTACCATGTAGCGGACGGTGATGGCGGTGGTGTCGCCGCTAACCATGCCGGTGCTCACGGAGATGAGTCTGAGTTTGCCTTCAGCGCCTTCAGCGGCTTGGGATTTGAGTAGGTTAACCCCAGTATCACCGGGGATCTTGACGGGCACGGCCGCTGTGGCCGCCTCGTATTTGCCTTGCTCTAGTAGCTGCATGTAGGTGCGTACGGCTGCTTCGGCGCCGGTGTTCACTGGGTTGATTAGTCGCGGTAGGGCGACGACGCCTATCACCAGCACTACTACTAAAGCTGCCGCGACCGCATAGACCTGCCAGTTAAGCCAGGCCGGAAGTGAGATGCTGCGGGTTCTACGAGAGCTCATGGTTCTAGAGAAAGGTGCATATTGTTAGGCTAACGATACGCGAGTATATCTGATTGACCTCTAGGTTAACTGAGCTGTCCAGGCCTGTTCAGGCTTGTCCACGCTGTGGCCAGGGCAGGCATCTGGACGCGCTAGCCTCTGCCCGGGCGCGTCCAAGCAGTCGGATTTGCGGTTTACCTGCTACTCAAATAGCCCCCAACCAATTTCCGGCTGCCCAGAGGCATCAAGACTGGAACCCCCAGGCAATTCCCGGTTGCCCAGAGGTATCAAAGTAAATATAACCAGTTATCTCACTTCGCACATGTTCCACTTCCGCAGCTCTATAAGCATAAGAACCATTCTCAGAATAAGATTTATAGACAAGTTTTGACATATAGATGCCAGTGGCTTTAACAACAAAGATGGTTCTAAAAGCATAATTACGCTTATATTCGTTACGATACTTATCAAGCGAGATAGAATCCAGGTTGCTTGGTAGCGTTTTTACTGCAATCTCATTAAGCTCTCCTAATCGCAAGTAAAAAGGACACGTCAAATCATGCCTGTCTGCTTCAGAGGCGCAGCTTTTAACTTTTTCTTGAACTTTATTTAGAGCCCAAGCCTTAAGTTTCTCCGTAGGTTCAACACTAGCATCAATCTGCGTAGTAGATTCGTTAAAAGGTTCAGCGTTATTGTCAGCTACCACTACCTGCTTGCTTGGTAGACTAATAGCAAAATATTCAGGATTAGCGCTTTGCACCTCAACATTATAAACTCCAGGATATACTAGATAGTTAAATTTACCATCAGCTTCCATACTGGAATCTACAACAACCGAACCTATTTTATAAGACTTGAAAAACTCGTCTTCGGGAGTAATTGCCAAATGCGTGACTAACGGGGTGACTATTTTCCAATTATTTACCAGCCAGTCACTCTCATATAGCTTCACTTGCAATGTTTGGTTCACATACTTATCTTTGACCTGCAAACTTACATGAACATTTACTGTCGACGAATTGCGCTCTTGCACAGTTATAGAGTTAACTTTAACCGCGCCTTTAACGCCACTATAAGCTTTATCGCTCAACAGTCTGCGCTGATAGCTATTAGCGCCAGGATCTACCAGCTTGCTTGCTGCATCATATTTTCCGTCAGCAATCAACTGCACATACTCACGCACAGCAGCTTCAGGAGTGCGGTCAGAGTTAATCACTCTTACCGAAACCACACCTGCAATCAACACCAGTACCATTGCTAGCACAACTGCCAGGCAGAGCTTCAGATTCAGTCGTTTGCGAAAAACATCAGCAGTTTTTGCAACAGACCACCCAGAGGAACCTGCCGGCTTGACCCGGTTAGATGGAACCTCAACGTATTTAGGGTAACGATTATTTTCATTATTCATATCAGACATCCCAAACACTCCATTTAAGTACAGGCTGTCTTTCTTTATCAAAATCGACTATACCAACTGCATTGTAATAAAAATCTTCAGTCTCACTTATTTCTTTACCTGAAGTGCCAGCAGATCCTGTAGTAGTCACCCTAATTACACCATCAGCTCTAGCTGCGATCAGGCTAGTACCATTAACATAAGCTACGGAATATAGAGCGGTGGGCAATGTTTTTACTTCCAGAGCTTTAAAGTGAATAACTGGAGACCACGTCTGAACAGGACAAGAATTATCTTTCCTGGGATAAGAAATAGACGCACAAGATTTGATTCTACTCTGAATTTGCGGTAACGCCCAAGTCTTTAGTTTTTCTGTAGGCTTGACAGTAAAATGTTTGTTGAACTCAAAACTGGCATAAAAATCACTTTCAGAGTCGGTACTGCCATGTTGTATAGCAACAGCAACAAACTGTTTATGCACTGAGTTGATCTCAACATACTCGGAATTTACGCTTTGCCCCTCAATGTTATAAACTCCTGGATACATCTTACAAGATATAGACGAGCCGTAACCTACATTTTCTCTATATCCCACATCCAGAACAGCTGAACCAATTTTATAGGAATATAAATATGGGTGACCTTGAAATTGCACATTAACCAACAGTGGACTGACGACCTTCCACTTATTTACTCCTCGATCGGATAACTGTAATTGCAATTCAGATTCTATGGGTCGCCCATTTACCAATACAACTACATTAACAGTTGCAGTGTCGGAATTTTCGTCATGTTTAAAATTATTTATGGAATCAAATTTGACTGCACCTTTAACTCCGCTAAAAGTTTTGCTAGATAGCATTTTACAGTCAGAGCTGGAACTGCTGGGATCTACTAGCTTGCTGGCCTCATCGTATTTTCCGTCAGAAATTAGCTGCACATACTCACGCACGGCAGCCTCGGGAGTGCGCCCAGAGTTAGTCGCTCCTACCGAAACCACACCTACAATCAGCGCCAGCACCACTGCCAGCGCTCCTGCTAGGCAGAGCTTTGCTTTCTTGGTTAACGGCCTACGCGAAGCGGCAGCAAGTTTTGCGGGAGCCCCTTTTGGAACCCCCTCTTGTCTAAGACCTTCAGGTGGAGCCTTGAAGTCTTCAGCATGCCAACCGCTCTCTGTAGCCATAATCAAAACACCCAGTTTGTTAGACCAATGATGCATTCGAGTATAGCCGACCGCACCTTTGTGTGGGCCACAAACAGCACTAGAGACAAAAGTTCCAGGGCTAGAGACAACACTTCCGACAGCCAATAAGGCTGCCGGAAGCACCTAACTTAGGGGTTTACCAACCAGTCCAGTTGATTTTTGGTTGTCTTTGCTCATCGAAAGATATGGAGGCGGTTGCGGTGTACTCCATATCGTTAACCTCACCAGCCGTAGGCCCAGAGTAGCCATACCTCACTGTAATTACAGCGTCACCCTTAGCCTCAATCAGACCATTTTTCTCAACATATTCAATGGACTTCAGTTGGTCGGGCGAGGTTTTTACTTGCACTGAGGCAACATCATTACCTCGCACTTCAAGTGGACAAGAGTGATCTCGCTTGGCACCTATAAAAGAGCCACAGTCCTTAACTTTGTCTTGAATCTGCTGCAAGGCCCATGCCTTCGCAGTCTCCGTAGGCTCCACAGTGGCGTAGCTATCAAAATTCAAGTTAACGTAGGTTGGAGCTCCAACAGCAGCAGTGCTGGTGCGAGACTTGACTACGGCCACAAACTTATTGTGCTTAGGCGCAACTTTAACATATTGGGAGTTTATACTTGTCGGCTCAATGTTATAAACTCCTGGATACATCATGTAACTTACCGAGCCATAATGATCTTGTGATTTCATATTCACAATGGCTGAGCCAATTTTGTAGGAGCTTAAATATGCATGCCTATAAATTTGCACTTGAACCAATAGCGGAGTAAGGATCTTCCACTTACGTAAACCAAAATTATTTGTATATGACTCTACCTTCAGCTCAGCTTCCATAGGATGACCGCTTACTAGTAGATCCACGTTAACAGTTGCAGAATCATCGTCTTTGTCGTACTGCAACCCGCTTATAGAGTCAAATTTTACTGCCCCTTTGACCTTACTATAAGCCTTACTTGTTAGCAGCTCGCTCTGGGTACCAGTAACCCCCGGGTCCACTACTTTATTAGCTTCATCGTACTTACCGTCAGCAATCAACTGTACATAGTCACGTACAGCAGCTTCAGGAGTACTTTCAGAGTTAATTACTTTTACCGCAATTCCACCCACAACCAGCACTAGCATTACCACCAGCGTCGACAATAGCAAAATGGTGGCTTTGTTCCTTGATCGTTTACGCGGAGCTACGCGCACCCTACCTCGCCTAGACCTCCTACTAGACCCCCTAGATGGAGGCATAGTTGAGCGCCCAGGCCTTCTAGATGAAGGCGCAGACGAGCGCCTAGTCTCCCGAACGAGACGATTTTCAGCTTTCATAATCAAAAACGCCCAGATTGCTGGAGTAGTACGAACTTGAGTATAGCTGACCACGCCTTCATTTGAGCCGTAAATAAGGTTAAAGATGGCTGTGGGATGCTGTTTTACAGCATCCCACAGCCATCTTTCAGTCTGGTTAACTAAGCCTTACTACTAAAACATGAACTAGGTTCACGCTTAAACGCTCAGCTCGGTTAAGCCAACTAGCCAGGTTCACTGCAGCATTAGCGCCACGCAATCATAGGTTGACCAGCGTTTGTGAAGCTGATCGTGCCAGAAAGCCCGCAGTCTACATCTTCAAGCTTGCTGTCTCGGAAGAAGTAGGCACCTTCTTTCGCTTTAAAGGTAAGGGCTCCTGTGGCTCCTACTTCTACTTCACCAGACTGCGCATGCACATCAAACTGATCAAGCTTGGTAGGTAATGTTTTTACTTGTAATACCTGCAAGTCAGTTTCACGCACCTGGTAAGGGCATGCGCCGTCCATGTTGGTGCCACCAGACATAGAACCGCAAGCCTTCACCTTCTCTACAGCTTTTTCTAAAGCCCACTTCTTTAAATTATCGGTACCTTCTGCTACCACCTTAATGTCTGCTGCAGTATTTTTGAGATACTTCGTGTATTTACCGTTATTGTAGAAGTAGATCGAAAAATACTTCTCCGACAAACCAACCTTGAGATATTGCGGGCTTCGAGCTTGCCCTTCAATGCTGTACACGCCGGGGTAGATAGGGTATGACTCCAGCTGACTTACATCCTGTGGCGCAGGTAAGGTAACTGAACCAATTTTGAAAGTTTTCAGTGCAGGGGCAACTGGCAGAGTGACCTCTTGTTTCACCATAGGGGTAACAATCTTCCAGGTTTTTAGCAGTCCATATTCCTTATCCCCCTGTTTCACACCCAGGGAGTAAGTAGTGGATTCCCCATTAATCGACATAACTACATCAACAATGGCTTTGTTAGGAGTGTCCTCATCAGCTTCTCGTTGAGTAACAGACACTACCTTTACTGCCTTCTTAGCTCCCGTATAAGCCTTGTTGGTTAGCAGCATCCGCTTAGACTTTCCTACCCCAGGATCTACTACCTTATTGGCTTCATCGTATTTACCATCAGCAATCAGCTGAGCATAGTTACGCACAACTTCTTCAGCGTTACGGCCGGAGTTAATCATATTTATGGCGACCACGCCTACAACCAACACCAACACAACAACTAGCGCTGCCGTTATCGACAATTTGACTTTTTTACTCATCGGTTTGCGTGGCGGCATAGTCGCATACGCAACCCCTTGAGCAGGAACCACCGGTGCAGCTACAGACTCTTCAGCGAGACGATCATTTTCAGCGCTCATATTAAAACATTCAGATTGTAAGGCTAATGATGCATACGAGTATATATGATTCAACTCGAATATGTGCTGATATCAAGCTTAAAGATGGCTGTGGGATGCTGTTTTACAGCATCCCACAGCCATCGTTCAGTCTGGTTAACCAAGCCTTACTACTAAAACATGAACTATGTTCACGTCTAAACGCTCAGCTTGGTTAACCAACTGGGTTAACGTCAGGTCACCAACTAGCTCGTCAGTCTCCGGTTTGGTTAACCGTCAGACCGCCAACTGGTTTAACAGTTTGGCTTACCAGTCTGGTTACCAGCGTTCACTGAGGTTTAGTAGTAGCCCCACTTCATTTGTGGCTGTCCCTTTTCATCAAAGTCGATGTAACCGGTAACCTCGTATTCCAGGTCCCTACGCTCATTCGTAAAGTAAGCGGAGTCCTTGCGCTTATACGTGATAGTGCCGGTACCTTGCACCTTGATCTTGTTGTTATAGGTAGAGTACTCAAAGGTATCCAGGCTGGTAGGCAGCGACTTTACCTCCAACACATCAAGATCCCTGCTGCGCACCTCAAAGGGGCAGTCACGATCCATGTTGGTACCTGAGGTAGAAGCACAAGACTTAACCTTGTCGCGCACCTGATCCAAAGCCCAGCTCTTGAGCTTATCGGTAGGCTCCACCTTAACCTCAAGCCCTGACTGAGACTCCGACAGATACTTACCGTCACCGCTCCTACCATCGGTAGCCACCACAACCTGCTTCTTATTCAAAGAGGTCTTGGCGTATTGAGGGTTACTACCCTGAACCTCAACGTTATAAACACCCGGATACATTGGGAAGAACATTGGCGCAGCACCTTCCTGCGGTGCCGGTACAGTCAGATTAACTGAACCAACCTTGTAGCCCTTGACCTCAGACCTAGCAGGGAAGTTCATTGCGGTGGTCAGCAGCGGGCTCATGATCTTCCAGGTTTTCAACACCCCGTACTCGTTATCGCCCTGCTTTACACTCACATAGTAGGAGCTGCGTTCACCGTTAATGCGTAAAACAACCTCAACGTAAGAAAGCTTAGATTTCTCCCCGGTGTCCTTCTGAGTCACCGACTCCACCTTGACTGCATTCTTAACGCCGTCGTGAGCCTTATCGGTCAGCAGCATCCGCATGTTAGTTGCCACTCCCGGGTCCACTACCTTATTGGCTTCATCGTATTTACCGTCAGCAATCAGCTGAGCGTAGTTACGCACGGTTTCTTCAGCGGTGCGGCCGGAGTTAATCACGTTCACTCCAACTACGCCAATGATTACCACCAGCACTACTGCCAGCACTGCCGCCAGAGAAATCTTCGCGTTCTTGCTCAGCGGTTTACGCGGTGCGCGCGGGTAGGTGGTTGTGTAGGGGTTCATTTGACCCGACGCCGGCGCACTAGCTACCCCTGGGGCGCTGTAGGCGGTGGCACCAGAGGCCACACCAGCACTTCCAGTCAGCGGCAGCTGCTGGTCAGAGGCCACATTGGCGGTGGGCATAGCCACCGCAGCCGGGTTAGTTACCGGCACTGAACCAGTAGCGGCGCTAGGCGCAACCGCAGGCATCGAGCCAGTAACCACGGGAGCCGAACCAGCCACCGGCACCGCGCCGGGCACAGCCGGCACCGCACCGGGCACAGCCACGGTCGGCGTCGTCCCTGCAGCCATAGCAGCCGCACCAGCAACCGGCACCAGCACCGGACGGAAACGCAGGTTACGCAGGTAACGCGGAGCAAACTCAGCAGCCAGAGAAACCAGCGCCGTATAGATCACCAGGTTAAGAACAGTTACCGGAGACAGGCCAACATTACCTTTACCGCCATAACCCAACGCATCCATGTTCAGCGAGAAACGGGCGTAAGCGTAAATGCTGTAACCCCACAGCACCAGCGCGGTTGGCGCAGCGTAAGCGATGTACAGCCAACGAACCGGCCCATAGTTGGGGCGACGCAGCACGGCGACAGCCACGGCGGCCAGGATAAACATAACTACCAGGGCCACCAGCATCAGGCTGATAGCGCCGCCGTCGAACGCAGACATGTCACCCAGGCCGTGTGAAGAACCGCCCCACTTACCTGAGCCATTCAAACCTCTATCAATGTAGCCAAGTGCGGCCAGACCTGCGCCAATAACCCCCAGGTTTAAGGGCATGGCCAGGGCAAGTGCCGGCTTAGCATCCTCAAGCATTAGCACAACGGCCCCAAACAGGAAGCAAACCGCAATACTTACAACAAAAATAACTACCGCATCAAAGATACCCTGATACACAATGGAGCTACGGCCAGTTACCAGCAGGTGCTTATAGGTCGCAAAACGCCCTACCACCAGTGCCAGGAACACCAGCACCAGGGTGTTGAAGAAAACCGCAAAGGGATCAGCCGCAATATGGGCACCTTCGCTATCCACGGAGGCAATCAGGAAGACAACCATGGACACCACGGCCACCCCGAATGCCTCAATTCCGGCACGAGCAGCTACTGCCGCGATATCTACCGGGATAATTTCACCGGCGCGGCGGAACTTAGCCAGCAGGGCAATCGCGATGAAAATCAGCAGGTGGCCGATGGAGGGCAGGATGCGCAGGGTCGCTCCCCCGGCTCGCATACTGGAGTAGCTGGCAGTCAGCTCTGCTTTACCGCCCAGTGCCATACCGGCAAGCGGCCCCAGCAAACTGGGCGCGTCGTCGCGGCTCATAAAACCACCGGCTAGGTCTGTGAGCACAGAGTTAGCGATTGCACCAACAATAAAGGCAACAACTAGCGTAATTACCAGACCCGCTACCCAGGTAATAATTCCAGGCACGCGGAAGCACTGGGTGATGTAGGCGTTACGCGCAGCAGTGCGCGGGTTTACCGGTCGGACAGCGCCCTGCGGAGCCATACCCGGCTGCGGGATCATACCCGGTTGTCCAGCCATCATGCCCGGAGCCATTGCGGGCACGCCAGGCGCAGAGGCAACTGCCGGGGCTGACATGCCAACTGGCACGCCGGGAGCCGGTGGGGCTGGGGCGAACTGGCCCGGAACAGGCGGTACAGCGCCACCCTGACCACCCGCAGCTGCAGGGGCTGGCGGGGCATCCGGGGCCGGCGCGGACGTCGCCGCAGCTGACGACGTCGCCGCAGCTTCTGCCGACGCGGTTGCACCCTCAGCTGGAGTTGACTCAGCCTTAGAGGCACTAGTATCTGTTGAAGGCGCCGAGGCTGCAGACACTGATCCATCTGCAGCTGACGATGCAGGAGATGGCTCAGGGACAGCCTGGGGATTTGGTTCGGACTCGCTCATGAGACCTCCTAAACGATCATGTAACTGTACATGTGTGTTACATAATAGTCTCTGCGAGCTAAATTTTTAGCTAAATTCGCACACGAAAAGTAGAGGTGCTTAACAAACCCAGCGATTACGCTAAGCACCGCTACTTTTTCGGGTTTGAATGCAACCAGATACATTCAAACTCTTATACCTGGGGGATCAGTCCAGGTACCTTCTAAGCGCTTAGCCTCCCTCAAGGCCTTGCCACTTAGACCAGGTCCGTGCCTACTTCTCAGGGCAGCCCGGCGGTTCAAGCCACCCCGATAGTGCAGGTAATCTCAGCCGGCTCCTTCGAGCCAGCGCTAATCATCAGGCCGCTAATGCGCCAGGCGCTAACGCAACCCCGCCAGCCCGTTTAGGCCAGCTGATAGTAAGCCACTACTTGCTCAATAATGCCCTGTGCTTGCTCGTAAGTGGCAGATTCCGCAAAGACGCGCAGTAAAGGCTCAGTGCCAGAGAAACGAATTACCACCCAAGAGTCATCGGCGAAATAAACTTTGCAGCCGTCCAGGTAGGAGACATGGTCTACCGCCTGCGCAAACTCGGGCAGATCGTGGCGCTCATAGATCTGCTCTAGCAGCTGGGCTTTGCGCTCCATAGTGAAGCCGTAATCGGTTTCAATCATTTCCAGCTGACCGTATTTAGCCACAATATCGGCATAGATTTCGCTTAAATGCTTGCCTTTCTTAGCCACCATTTCGACTAGTAATGTGCCCGCGTATACGCCATCTTTACCGGCAATATGCCCCTTAACGGTTAAACCGCCAGAGGATTCACCGCCAATAATGGCGTCATGCTCAGCCATCTTGGAACTAACCCACTTAAAGCCTACGGGCACCTCATAGCACTGCTCGCCGTGAGCGCGCGCCACCCTATCTAGCAGGTGGGTGGTAGCCAGGTTGCGCACTACCGGGCCATGCCAGCCCTTTTCTTCCAGTAGGTACTCATAGAGCAGCACCAGAATTTCGTTGGGGTGCAAGAACTTACCGGTGTTGTCGATAACCCCCAGACGGTCGGCGTCGCCGTCGGTAGCAATACCCATGGCCGCGCCACGCTCAAGCACCTCATTAGCTAGGGCGTGCAAGGTCTTTGACGACGGCGAGGGCAGGCGCCCGCCAAAAAGGGTGTCGCGGCGCTCGTGAATGGTCTCCACATCGCAGCGTGCGGTCATCAAAATGGTTTGCAGGCAGGTGCGTGAAACCCCGAACATCGGGTCTAGCACGATCTTGAGGTGGGCGTGGCGAATGGCCTTCACATCCACCGAGTCAAGGATCGAGTCGATGTACCAGTTCATTGAGGTTTGGGTGCTGATCAACCCGGCGGCTTGAGCCTGGCTAAGCT
>ERZ1699239.501-NODE-501-length-10339-cov-3.116627_pt1 | contig 10339 bp, 7 predicted proteins | sample MGYA00581536_ERZ1699239 | MGnify/ENA primary metagenome ERZ1699239 (study PRJEB42319, sample SAMD00040333) | human oral metagenome | material: saliva | host: Homo sapiens | study: EMG produced TPA metagenomics assembly of PRJDB4115 data set (Metgenomic analysis of...
AGGAGCCGGTGCCGGCCCCCCGAACGAATTAAATGGGCCCACATGGCACCCACACTTGCCTCCGCGTCCAACCGGTTCTTCCCCGCGTCCGGGTCCGGGAGGCGATTTCCCTCCACTCTCCCCCCGCCGCTTTCCAGAAGTCCTGAACAGAATCCGATTCGTCGCCACGCCGCACACTCTTCAGGAAAGTCCGCGTCTGGACGTTCCCGCTACTGATAGTGCCCTCAATGGTCTTTACAATGGTCCGCCACACCCACCGTTTCAACAGCTCTTTGTTACGCCTCTTCGGCTCGGGGAACAACGCGAAGAACCGCGACACCACCACCAGAATCGCGCTGTACGGCAGTAACGTAACATGTGGAATACAACAATTGTCTTGCAGGAATCGCGTCGCTCGCTTCAGGACGAACTCCGTCTGGGCGTACGCTTCGTCGCGGTCCTCATCCGGGAAATCGGAGTTTTTACGTCGTTCATCCCCAAATTCATCGCGTACATCGCGCATATAGTCTGGGTTTCGACGCGCCTTCAACACATTGAGGACTTGATCTTCCGAAAGTAAACCAAAGTTCGTTGAGCGAGCCACAGCATCCGAAATCGAGCGCAGAGTACGCCCATCGGATACAGAGCTGTTGAGCGCTTCAAACACCTCGAAAGACTTGAGCTTCTTACCGCTCTGATTGATGCGATCAAAGATGACTCGGAGCTTATCCTCGTCCGCTCCCTCCAGCACGGTCGCCGGAACACTCACGGCGTTAAAGGTATTGAATGCCTCCTGGTAACGACCGCGCAGCGCTTGGAATTCGGTGTTCTCCTCGAACCACTGCCAAGCGCTCACAAAGTCGAAGAGACGAAAGAGCGGCATGACGGCGCGAGAATGACGCCCCAGAGTTGAAACAACGCAGGCATTTTCCAGGTCGTACCCAACCGCAAAACGAGCATCTCGTTGGCTGCCGGCGTCCATCGCGTTGATGATACTCGTCACGCGTTGCTGCCCGTCGACGAGCCATAGTGCGTCCGGGCGCTGAGGGGCGTCGATATCGATGGAACCAACGGTGAGCCGCTGCGCCGGGGCCTCACGTTTCCACATGAGCAGGTTCCCGATTGGATACCCATGGTGAAGGGAATCAAAGAGGGCAACGACGTCTTGGTTCGTCCACCGGAAGGAACGTTGAAAGTCGGGGATTCGCACTCGCCCCGTCGCCACCAGGTCACGCAATTCGGAAAGCCTGAAGGTTTCGTGTTTCGGCTGCATTGCTTCGCTCGACATGTGTCCATGTTACTCCGACACCGATTCTCGGACGCTGTCACGCGCGCAGCCTCGCGGGAACGTGAAAGCCCGCCCCGGCCTCGTCAATGAACGAGGAGCCCCGCAGCGTGTGGAACGCGCGGTGCGGGGCGCAGATGAGGGTGGGAGCAACTAGGCTTGGAGGGTGACCACAGCTCTGTATCGCCGGTATCGCCCCGACACCTTTGATCAGGTGATCGGCCAGGAACACGTGACGGAGCCGCTCAAGGCGGCGCTGCGCGCGAATCGCGTGACGCACGCGTACCTGTTCTCCGGGCCGCGCGGATGTGGCAAGACCACCTCGGCGCGCATCCTCGCGCGCTGCCTGAACTGCGCGCAGGGCCCCACGGACACCCCGTGCGGCCAGTGCGAATCGTGCCGTGAGCTGGCCACCGGCGGCCCCGGCTCGCTCGACGTCGTCGAGATCGACGCGGCCTCACACGGCGGCGTTGACGACGCTCGCGACCTGCGCGAGCGCGCCACCTTCGCGCCGGTGCGCGACCGCTACAAGATCTTCATCATCGACGAGGCCCACATGGTCACGAACCAGGGCTTCAACGCGCTGCTCAAGCTCGTCGAGGAGCCGCCCGAGCACGTCAAGTTCGTCTTCGCGACCACGGAACCTGAGCGCGTCATCGGCACGATCCGCTCGCGCACCCACCACTACCCGTTCCGCCTGGTGCCACCGGACGTCCTCGGCCCCTACCTGACGGGCCTGTGCGCCGAGGAGCACATCGGAGTCGGCGAGGGCGTCCTGACCCTCGTCATGCGCGCGGGCGGCGGCTCGGTGCGCGACACTCTCTCGGTGCTCGACCAGCTGATGGCCGGCGCGATCGACGGCCAGGTCACCTATCAGACGGCCGTCGCGCTGCTCGGCTACACGGACTCCGCGCTACTGGACGAATCCGTCGACGCTCTCGCGGGCGGCGACGGCGCCGCAGCCTTCCGCGTCGTCGAGCGCATGGTCGAGTCCGGCCACGACCCGCGCCGCTTCGTCGAGGACCTCCTCCAGCGACTGCGCGACCTCCTCATCATCGCGGTCGCCGGGGACGGCGCGCGCGACGTCCTGGCGGACACCCCGCACGACCAGTTCGAGCGTATGCAGCGCCAGGCCCAGAACTGGGGGCCACACGGCCTGTCCCGCGCAGCCGACCTGACCGACGAGGCCCTGCGCGCCATGACGGGCGCGACCTCGCCCCGCCTGCAGCTCGAGCTCCTCGTCGGGCGCATCCTTGTGCCGACTCCCACCGCCGCGCCCGCCCCTGGGCCCGTGCAGGGAACGGTCGGCATGACCGGTGGGGGAGCGCCGCGAGAGGCTTCCGCGCCGTCGTCGCATGAGGCCTCCTCGGGCCGTTTCGGCGCGCGCGAGGCCCGCGAGGCCCTGGCCCGCAAGAAGCAGGAGCGCGCCGAGGTCTCGGCCCCGGCCGCTCAGGCTCCCGCATCGTCTGCCGCGCCTGCTCCCCAGGGCATGCCCGCGTGGGGGAGCGGCCCCGACTGGTCCGCTCGCAAGCCCGCGGCCCCGGAGCCGAGCTCCGCTCCCGCGCAGTCCAAGCCGCAGGAGGCTCCGCGCCGGGAGGTCGCCCACGAAACGGCACCCGCCCGTGAGGCCGCGCCCGCCCAGGCCGAGCCGCGCCCCGCCGCGCCTCCGCAGCAGAGCAGCGAATCCGCCGCGCCCCAGCGCTCGGAGGCGCCCGCCCGCGCAGAGGCCCCGGCTTCGGGCCGCGACGCAGACATGCTGCGCGGTCGCTGGAACGAGGTCGTCGAACGCCTGTCCTCCATCAGCCGCGTCACGTGGTCGATGGTCGGCGGCAACGCCCAGCTGGGCGCCGTCGACGGCTCCCGCGTGGTCCTCCTCTTCCCCGTCGAGGCCATGGTCAACGCCTTCTCGCGCGGCCCCCGCGCGGTCGACGTCGAAAAGGCTATCAACGAGGTCACCGGCCTGACCGTGAGCGTGTCCGCGCAGGTTGGGCAGGCCTCGGGTGGCCCGGCGACGACCGGCCCGTCGGCGCAAGCCTCGCACCCCGGTCCTGCCGCGCAGCCGTCCCAGCCCGGAGGCTGGGTCTCGGAGCCGCCCCCTTTTGATGAGGCCGCCGCGCAGGCGGCACCCCACGGCGACCCCGAGCCGGCTGACACCGGGTGGCCCGAGCCCGCCCGCGCGCCCGAGCTGCAGCCCGCGCCCGAGCCCGAGGACGCCGGGTGGCCCGAGCCCGCGACGGTGACGCCGATCCGACGCGACGAGCCGATCGCGCCCGCAGCGGCACCGATCGCCCAGGTTGAGGATCCCCGGCCCGCCGAGCGTCCCGCGATGCCCGAGCGTGCCGCCCGTGCCCTCGCCCAGGTGTCCGCTGAGGCGCCCGAGGCCTCACAGGCCTCGTCCCCGAGCGGCGACGCAGCCCCGCGCAAGCACTCCTTCACGGTCTTCCGCTACCCGGGCGACCCGGAGCCCACCGAGCAGCCGGCGGGCGCACCTGCGCAGGCCGAGCCGGCCTCGTCCCCCGTCTTCGACGACGCTCCCATCGAGCCCGCCGCGCACACCCCGTCGACCCCGACCGGCTGGGGCGACCCGGTCGTGATCCCGGGCGGCGCGTCCGTGAACTTCGACGACGGCGCGGACTCGTGGACCCCGCCCGAGTCCTCGGCCCCCGCCGACGTGACCCCGATCAGCGCTGCACCGAGCGCCCCGACGCAGGCCCCGGCCTGGCTGGCCGCAGCCCCCGAGCCCACGTCGGATCCCACGCCCGGATTCGGCGCCCCGGAACCCCAGCGTGACGCCAGTCGCGAGCCCGGTACACCCCTGAGTGGGCGCGCCGCCGCCGAGGCAGCCCTGCACGAGAGGGCCCAGCGCGAGGCTGCCGTCGTCTCCCCCCGCACCCACGCGGCCGATGACGATAGCGCCAGCATCGACGACGAAAACATTGAAAACTCGCAGACGATCGGCCTGGCAGCGGTCCTGGAGATCCTCGGCGGACGCGTCATCGAAGAAAAGATGACCGAGGGAGGATACTGACATGTACGACGGCGCCCTGGCCGACCTCATCGACCAGTTCGGGCAGCTGCCGGGCATCGGCCCGAAGTCCGCGCAGCGCATGGCCATGCATGTGCTGGATGCAGAGCCCGAGGACGTCGCGCGCCTCGTCGACGCGATCAACGCCGTGCGCGGGCGCGTGCGCCACTGCGACATCTGCGGCAACCTCACGGAAGAGGACGAGTGCTCGATCTGCCGCGACGTGCGCCGCGACCCCAGCGCGATTTGCGTCGTCCAGGAGCCCAAGGACATCCAGGCGATCGAGGGTGCGCGCGTCTTCCGCGGCCGCTACCACGTCCTCGGCGGCGTCATCGACCCGATCCACGGGGTGGGGCCGGACCAGCTGAACATCGCCTCGCTCATGAGCCGCCTCGCCGACGGGACGGTCACCGAGGTCATCCTGGCGACCAACCCGAACGTCGAAGGCGAGGCGACGGCCGCCTACCTCGCGCGCATGCTCTCCACGATGGGTGTCGAAACCTCGCGCCTGGCGATGGGCCTGCCCATGGGCGGCGACCTGGAGTACGCGGACTCGGTGACGCTGGGCCGCGCGCTCGAGGGGCGCCGACGCCTGTAGGCACCCGCGACCTGCGGCGTTTGTCGCGCTGCGGGCCGCGCGTCCCCCTGTTGGTGACGCACGTGTGACACAATCGTAGGGTCCATGCTGTGACAGACGAGGAGTCCATGATGGCGATGCAGGCGAGCTCAGGCGCGCCCCGAGTGCTGGTTGTTGACGACGAGGCGATGCTGGCGGACCTGCTCTCGCAGGCCCTGCGCCACGAGGGCTGGGAGACGGCCACGGCGAAGGACGGGCTGGATGCGCTGGCGAAGGCGACGAGCTTCCACCCGGACGTCGTGATCCTCGACGTGCAGATGCCGCGCATGGATGGCCTGGAGACGCTGGAGCGCCTGCGCGCTCGCGACCCGGAGCTGCCGGTCCTCTTCCTCACCGCGCGCGACGCGGTCGCGGATCGCGTGCAGGGCTTGCGTGCGGGCGCGGACGACTACGTGACGAAGCCCTTCGACCTGGATGAGGTGGCGGCCCGCGTGGAGGGCCTGCTGCGTCGCGCGGGGCGCACCCAGCAGGCGGCGTCGACGGTGCTGCAGGTCGCCGATCTGACCCTCGATGTGGACTCGCACGATGTGCGCCGTGGCGGGGAAGACATCACGTTAACGAACACTGAGTTCGAATTGCTCCGGTATCTCATGGAAAACGTTGGAATCGTGCTGTCCAAGCAGAAGATTCTGGACGCCGTGTGGAGCTACGACTTCGGCGGCCAGGTCAACGTCGTCGAGCTGTACATCTCCTACCTGCGTAAGAAGATTGACGCGGATCGACCGGCCCTCATCCGCACGGTGCGCGGCGCCGGTTACATCATGCGGGAGCCGCAGTGACGCGGCGACCGTCCCTGGCTGGGAGTCTCTCGCGCGCGCTGGCCGCGTGCGTCGCCCTCGCGCTCATCGTCATGGTGGCGGCGTCCACGTTGGTGATGCGCTCCTGGATGCTGGGCAACATGGACTCCGAGCTGCATCGCCTCTCCCAGCGCGCGGGTGAGCATCTGGATGTCGATGATGCGCCGGACCCTGAGGTGGATGCGGATGATGATTCCGACGATGACTCCGACGAGGGTGCCCGCGCGGTCCCGCAGTCGGGCGGGCGGGTGCCTCGTCCCGGTGGACCTGTTGTCCCCGGTGGGCCCAAGGGGCCGGGGTTCGGCGGTTCTGGCATCGCCGAGGGCACTCTCCAGTACGTGAGTGAGGAAGGGCAGGCGGCAGGCGCGGTCGTCTCGAACTTCTCGGTGACCTACCTGAATGAGCCTGCACTGGCGATCCTGGCAGCGGTGCCCACGGATGGTGCCCCGCACACCGTGCGCCTCAAAGAGTTGGGCACGTTCCGGGTGACTTCCCAGGTCGTCGATGACAAGACCGTTCTCGTCGGCGTGCAGATGGACAGAGTCGATGACGTGGTCCTGATGCTTGTCGCGGTCGAGGTCGGCCTGTCCCTCGTCGTCGCGATTGCCGCCGGGTTCGCCGGTCGGGCGTGGGTGCGCCGCGAGCTGCGTCCCCTCGGCGTTGTGCGCGCGGCAGCAGCCGACATCGCGAGCCGCGACCTCGCCGATAACGCCGAGGAGCTGACCCGCGTCGGCGAGGAAGCCACCTCCGGCCCCGTTGAGGTCGCGGATGTCGCGGGGGCCCTGAACTCGATGATCGACGCGGTCGAAGACGGCATGGAGCGCCGCGCCCGCAGCGAGGCGAAGCTGCGCCAGTTCGTCGCCGATGCCTCGCACGAGCTGCGCACGCCGCTGGCCTCCGTGCAGGGCTACGCGCAGCTCGCGCGTCGCGACATTGACGAGGCCTCCCGGACCCAGGCGCTCGAGCGCATCTCCTCGGAGGGGGCCCGGATGGCGTCCCTCGTGGAGGAGATGCTGACGCTGGCGCGCCTGGATAGAGACCGCGCCCTCAAACGCGACAATGTCGACGTTATCCCGCTGATACTGGACGCTCTGTCAGACGCCCATGTGGTCGCTCCCGACCACGCGTGGGAGCTCGGCGAGGCAGCCGATGTGCAAGTCCTCGGCGATGAGGCGGCCCTGCGCCAGATCCTCACGAACCTCCTCGCGAACGCCCGCGTGCACACGCCCGCGGGTACCCGCGTCACCGTCTCCCTCACCCGTGCCCCCCAGGGGGCGGAATCCGACAAGGGTGCCCCGGCCTCGTCCATGGTGACCCTGCGCGTCGCGGACGACGGCCCCGGCATCCCGGCCGAGATCCGCGACCGCGTGTTCGACCGTTTCGTGCGTGGGGACTCCTCGCGCACGCGCGACGGCCGCGGCTCCTCGGGCCTGGGAATGTCGATCGTCGAGTCGCTCGCCCGCGCGATGGGCGGGTCCGTGCGGCTGGTCGACTCCGAGAAGGGGACCGTCATCGACGTGACATTGCCCGCCGCCTGAGCGCGCCTGCACGGACGGCGTTTTCGCGCGCTGACCAGGATCGTTGCAATTCCGGGCGATATGAGCCCGTGTGTCCTGGGTCGCCCCGGCGCGTCCCATGTCACCTGCGCCCACATGCCGGTCGTACCCGGCGCGATGCCTGGCGGGCCGTAGGATTGTTGTGGTGGCGTGCGCCACCCGAAGGCGTGCGAATCGGCACGTACAGATAGAAATGAGGCTCTAGTGGCACTGATCGTGCAAAAGTACGGCGGTTCTTCCGTCGCCGACACCGAAGCCATGAAGCGCGTCGCCCAGCGCATCGTGGACACGCACAACGCGGGACACCGCGTCGTTGTCGTCGTATCGGCGATGGGCGACACGACCGACGACCTGCTCGACTCGGCCGCAGCCCTCACGGACACCCCGCCCGAGCGCGAAATGGACATCCTCCTGTCGGCCGGCGAGCGCATCTCGATGGCCCTCCTCGCGATGGCCGTTAACGAACTCGGCGTCGAAGCCCGCGCCTACACCGGCGCGCAGGCCGGCATCCAGACCGACAGCCGCTTCGGTGCCGCCCAGATCGTCGGCATGGTCCCCGAGCGCGTCGCCCGCGCCATCAAGGACGGCCAGGTCGCCATCGTCGCCGGCTTCCAAGGCATCTCCAAGGACGACGACGTGACCACGCTGGGCCGCGGAGGCTCCGACACGACCGCCGTCGCCCTCGCCGCCGCCCTCCACGCCGACGTCTGCGAAATCTACACGGACGTCGACGGCCTCTTCTCCGCCGACCCGCGCATCGTCCCCAAGGCCCACCGCCTGCGCACCCTCACCCAGGAAGAAACCCTGGAAATGGCCGCGCACGGCGCCAAGATCCTCCACCTGCGCGCCGTCGAATTCGCGCGCCGCTACGGGGTCCCCCTGCACGTGCGCTCCTCGTTCTCCGAAAAGAACGGCACCTGGATCTCCGACTCCCCCGCAAACCCTGAACTCAAGGGCCTCGTGCCCGACGCAGCCCTGAAGTCTCCCGAGGAAAACGCCATGGAAAAGCCCGTCATCTCCGGTATCGCTCACGACCGCTCCCAGGACAAGATCACCGTCACCGACGTGCCGAACAGCCCCGGCGTCGCCGCCCGCGTCTTCGCCGTCGTCGCCGAGGTCGGCGCCAACATCGACATGATCGTCCAGAACCTGCCGATCTCCGACCCCACCAAGGCCAACATCACCTTCACCCTGCCCGAAGGCGACGCGCAGAAGGCCCTCGACGCCCTCGAAGCCCACCGCGACGAGATCGGCTTCAACGAGCTGCGCTACAACCCCAACATCGGCAAGCTCAGCCTCGTCGGCGTCGGCATGCGCACCAACCCCGGCGTCTCCGCGCGCCTCTTCAGCGCCCTGTCCGACGCGGGCATCAACATCGACCTGATCTCCACCTCCGAGATCCGCATCTCCGTCGTCACTCGCCTCGACGACCTCGACCGCGCCGTCCAGGCCGTCCACACCGCCTTCGGCCTCGACGCCTCCGAAACCGAGGCCGTCGTCTACGGCGGCACCGGCCGCTGACCGTTCATCGACGAGGCCCGGGCGGGCTCCGCTCATCCGCGCGGTTCCGGTGCTCCCGGGAGTGCGCCCCGGCCTCGTCCCCATAGATTTCACCCAGCGTTCGCCCCGTCGTATGGGCGCGCGCACCAACACAAGGAGAACACCATGAGTGGATTCAATGTCGCCGTCGTCGGCGCCACCGGCCAGGTCGGCCGAGTCATGCGCACCCTGCTGGAGGAGCGTGACTTCCCGGTCGAGACGATTCGCTTCTTCTCGTCCGCGCGCTCCGCGGGCACCACCCTGCCTTGGAAGGGGCAGGACATCGTCGTCGAGGACGTTGCGACGGCCGACTACTCCGGCATTGACATTGCCGTGTTCTCCGCGGGCGCCACCGCCTCGCGCGAGTACGCCCCCAAGTTCGCGGCCGCCGGCGCGGTCGTCGTCGACAACTCCTCCGCGTGGCGCAAGGACCCCGAGGTTCCGCTCGTCGTCTCCGAGGTCAACCCCGACGACGTCGACAACCGCCCCAAGGGCATCATCGCGAACCCCAACTGCACCACCATGGCCGCGATGCCCGTCCTCAAGCCCCTCGTCGAGGCCGTGGGTGGCATCAAGCGCCTCTTCGTGTCCTCCTACCAGGCCGTCTCCGGGTCGGGCCGCGCCGGCGTCGCCGAGCTGACCAGCCAGATCGAGGCCGGCGTCAAGCAGGACCTGGCAGCCCTGGCCCTCGACGGCCGCGCCGTCACCCTGCCCGAGCCCGGCGTGTACGTCGCGCCCATCGCCTTCGACGTCGTGCCGCTCGCCGGCTCCATCGTCGACGACGGCTCCGAGGAAACCGACGAGGAGCAGAAGCTGCGCAACGAGTCGCGCCGCATCCTGCATACCCCGGACCTCGCCGTGTCCGGCACCTGCGTGCGCGTCCCCGTCTACACCGGCCACACCCTCACCATCCACGCCGAGTTCGCCGGCGACATCACGCCCGACCAGGCGCGCGCCCTGCTGGCCGAGGCTCCCGGCGTGCGCGTCGTCGACGTCCCGACCCCGCTCGAGGCCGCCGGCCGCGACGAGGTCCTCGTCGGCCGCATCCGTCACGACCAGGCCGTCGACGGCAACCGCGGGCTTGTGCTCGTCGTCTCCGGCGACAACCTGCGCAAGGGCGCTGCCCTGAACGCGGTCCAGGTCGCCGAGGTGGTGGCTGCGCGACTGCGCTGAGTGTTGCACTAGTTGTGTGAACGCGCGGCGGCCCTCTTGGGCTGCCGCGCGTTTGCGTTGCGTGTGGCGCCGCTGGTGTTCCGGGCGCCGTCGGGCCCGGCCGCTGTGTGTGCCGGTGGGCGGCGGCCCGCCCGCGAGCCGTCCGCGCCGCGAGCTTCGCTCGGCGCGTCGCCTCGAAGCCCGGCCAGGCCCCGCCGCCGCCCACCGGCACCGCAGCCAGGCCCTCCGGTCCCTCCGGCGCCCTCCACACCAGTGGGGCTGGGTCGCTGTGAATAGCCCTGCCAGGCCCCGTTGCCGCCCACCAGCACTGCGGCCACGCCCGCCGGACCCCCCCGCGCCGACGGCGCC